>Ga0068855_100002526_pt1 | contig 22538 bp, 16 predicted proteins | sample KBSCornC52_FD_66592 | JGI IMG/M metagenome (GOLD analysis project Ga0068855, IMG submission 66592) | Corn rhizosphere microbial communities from Kellogg Biological Station, Michigan, USA - KBS Corn C5-2 | ecosystem: Host-associated > Plants > Roots > Rhizosphere > Soil ...
CCGCTGCAAGCGACTCCGGGCCACGGCGTGAGCGGCGACCGCCTCGCCGCTCCAAGGACGGCCCGCAGCTCGACACATTCCGCATCGAAGTCGGCCATGCGCACGGAGTGCAACCTGGAAACATCGTCGGCGCCATCGCGAACGAGGCCGGCCTGGACGGCCGCGACATAGGACACATCGACATCCGCGGAGATCACAGTTTCGTCGATCTTCCCGTCGGCATGCCGCAAGAAACTCTCGAGAACCTCCGAGCGGTGCGTGTGCGCGGAGTCGACTTGCGTATCAGCCGCGCCGACACCAAACCCGGGCCTTACGCGCGGCATCCGCGCTCCAATGGCTCACCGCGCGCACAGGAGCGCAAAGGGACGGCACGACGGCACGGGGACTCACCGAAACGCCGCAGCAAACCTGCTCGCCGATAGCGCCCAACCCAGAAAGGATCCGCAAAGCGTAGCCTCAATTGACCGGCTGAGTGCCTGGACGTCGGTCACACCACGCAGCTCACCGGCGGCTACCGGCCTGCGCCTCGGACTGGCCGACGAGGTGGGCTATTCGATCCTGCCGATCGTGATGGGTGATGGCCTCAATTTTTCGCGGGCCTCGACCGGGACGTCCCCCTGCATCTTCTGGAGTCGATGGCGTACAGGAACGGCATAGTGGCGCTTCGCTACGGAGTGCGGAAGCCAGGGGTGTGAAACCGCGTCCAGCCTACGGTTTCCTCTACGCGGGTGAACCCTGCAGACTTCCCGCCGCGAACCGCTAAAATCAGGCAATTCGAGGAGCAGATTTCGGGGTCAATCCATGTCGTTGTTTTCGCGCTTGTTTCGCAAAGCGCCGCCGTCTCGTGCCGCATCGGACCTGCCGACCACTGCGCCGGTCGCCTCTTCAACACAGCCCGACGCGCCAAGCGGCGCTCCTGACCGCAAGCTGCTGGCGGCCAAAGAAGAGCAAGACCTCGAGGCCGCGATCGGGAGCGGCGATTACGAAACCGTCGGGAAATTCGTGATCGAGGGGACCTCCACGAAAATCCGGCAGACGGCGGCGCAGGCAATCGAAGACCCGGTACAGCTGCGGCAGCTGATCCGAGACGTGCGCGGCGGAAGCGACAAGAGCGTATACAAGATTCTCACGCACAAGCGCGATGTGCTGCTCGAACAGGCGCGCCAGCAGGAGCAGCTGCAGACCGAAATGAGCGCGGTCTCGGCAGCTCTCGAACGCCACAGCCGTCGCGGTTATGACGCGCTGTACGCGCCGACTCTGGAGCAGCTCGAGAACCGCTGGAAAACGATCGCTTCAGAGGCGGGGCCGCCATTGGCGGCGGAGGTGCAGGAAGCGATCGACCGCTCGCGGGATGTCATCGCGCAGCACCGTCGGGAACTGGAGGAGCAAGCAGCGCGCGAGCTGTCGGCTGCCAATGCCGCCTCTGAAGCTCAGCATGCCCGTGAGGTTGCGGCAAGAGCGGCTGCGGAGGCCGCCGCCGAACGCGCCGGCATCGAGGCCGCGGAGCGCAAGGCGCAAGCTGAGAAACGCGAGGCTGAGGCACTCGCTCTCAGGCAGATTGGCGGCTTGATTCGCCAGGCGCTCGGCGCCCTCCGCGAAGGCAGCACTGGCCGAACCGCAGGCATCAGACGCGCGCTCGAGGAGAAGCTCGCAACGGCGCCTCCGTTGCCGACGTACTTGTCCAACCAGCTCCGTCAGCTCGACGAGCAGCTGGAGGCGCTCAAGGATTGGAAGAGTTTTTCGGTCACACCCAAGCGCGCCGAGTTGATTGCGGAAATGGAGTCGCTGGTCGGCGCGACGCTCGAGCCTCCCGTGTTGGCCGAGCGCATCCGCGACCTGCAGGAGCAATGGCGAACCCTGAACAGGGGCGCCGGCGAGTCCGTCGAAGCGGAGTGGCAGCGATTCCGGGACGCCGCGCAGAGCGCCTATCAGCCTTGCCGCGAGTATTTCGAGGCCCAGGCGTCGCTGCGGCAGGAGAACCTCCAGCGCCGCGCAGCACTGCTGCAACGCTTGGCTGCTCTGGAGTCGCAGCATGACTGGAATCAACCGGACTGGCCGCTCATCGTCCGGGCCCTGCGGGAGTCCAAACAGGAATGGCGGCGACACTGGCGCGTGGATCGTAGAGCGGGCAAGGCGTTGCAGGAGACTTTCGACACTGTAACGGCAAGCCTGCAGAACCGTCTCGACGCTGAGTACGCCTACAATGTGAAAGAAAAGAGGCGGCTGATCGAGAGCGCCCGGCAGCTGTCGGAGATTCAGGAGAGCCGGCAGGCGATCGAAGAGGTCAAGGAGCTGCAGCGCAAGTGGAAGGGAATCGGTTTGACGCCGCGTGAGCAGAGCGAGCAACTGTGGTCGGAGTTCCGGGAACAGTGCGATGCGGTGTTCGAAAGGCGCCGGCAGCAGTCGGCCGATTACAGTGCCAGTCTCGAAGCCAACAAGACCGCGGCCATCGCGTTGTGCGAAACGGTTGAGGGGCTTGGCTCTGTGGCGGGAGCGGAGCTGCTGGCAGCCGCCGCTCGACTACCGCAGCTGCGAACTGACTTTGAAGCGCTCGGCGAGCTGCCTAAGGCAAATGCGCACGAGCTGCATCGCAGGTTCGAGCGTGCGGTGGAACGTTGCGAAACGGCGGCCGCCGAGCAGAAGGCCCGCGACGCGGAGCGGAGCTGGATGGAACTGCTCGATGCGGCAGATCGGGTGCGAGCGTACAGGTTGTCCGTTGCGAGCAATGCGGACGCCGCCCAGCGTGATGACCTGCGCCGTGCCGCCGAGGAAGCGATTTCATCAGGCAGCCGTTGGCCCAAGGGGGCACTGGATGCTCTGAAGAAGGAGTTGGATAGAGCGGACGCCGGTGACGTGGCAGCTAACGAAACCGCGCTGCGCAGGCTGTGTATCCGCGCTGAAATCGCCCTGGAGCTTCCCACTCCCGCGGAAGACCAGGCATTGCGTCGCGAATATCAGGTTCAACGGTTGATACAGACGATGGGCCAAGGCGTGGGCAATGATCGCTCGGGGGGCGGGGATGAGCCCCTGAACGCGCTGACGCTGGAATGGATTGGAGTGGGACCGACGGATGCGGCGGTCTACAGCTCGCTGACCGAGCGCTTCAGGGAGTGTCGCCGCAAGCGCTTCGGCCGTGGTCACCCAGGATAAATATCCTTAATAGTCAATTGCTTGCGAGGAAATTAATCCCTTCGGTCGGCCGTGATATCGTTACGCCTCGGGAGAACCTTCGCAGGCACAATGATAAGAACGACGCCCACTCGCGCCCTGTCCGAGATCCGACTGCTGTGTACCCAGGCGCTTGCCCCCCAGGCCGTGGTGCCGGCTGCCACCGCCATCGTGCGGCGCTGGATCCCCAACTCGTGGTCGAGCTTCCTGTTCGTGAACGAGCAGCTGCAGCCGGCGGCGGTCTACGCGGATGCCCCGGAGGTCGCGGGGCTCTACCAGCGCTACCTCGATCACTACTGCAACACGCAGGAGGAGGGGCAGGTCGGGATTCGGCTCCAGGATGGAATGTCTTCAGGCCCCGCGGTGTCGAACTCCGCCGCTCTCGGCAAACGCTTCCTGGAGTCCGAGTACTTCAACGAAGTGTACGTCCCCATGCGGATCAAGTGGGGGCTGGTCGCGCCGGTGAGGACGCGAGGCGGCGGGGCACTGATGCTGTTCCGCGCACCGGCCGACCCCGGTTTCTCGGAGATCGAGGGGCGCGGGCTCGCACGCGTTGCCTCGTACCTCCGGCACTCATTCGAGGCGCCGAGCCGACCGGCTGAGACATACGCGAATGATGGCGAAGAAGGAATCGTCGTCATGGACCGGCGCGCGCGGGTCCTGCACTGGAGTTCGCGCGCCTCGTTCCTGCTTCACTGGGTAAGTGCCGAGAACGGTCCACTCGATGTACGTGCGCCGTTCAACGCGCCGGCCGTGCGTCAGCTCCTGCAGGGTCTCCTGCGGGACCTGCTGGACCCTCAGGGGCCGACGCCAACGCGTACCGTCGTCAACTCATGGGGTCAATTCACGCTGCGCGCCTACGAGCTGCACCCGCAAGAGAGCGGTCATGTCGGCATCAGCGTGCGCCTGCGCTCTCCCATTGCCGCTACGCTCCTGAGTCATGCGGACGGCTGGCCCCTGGCCCCGAAGCACCTCGAGGTGTGCCTGTGTCTGTTGCGCGGCCTCACCTACCGGGAAGCCGCTCGGGCAATGAGTCTGAAGGTTCCCACCGTCATCGGCTACGCACGCGAGGCGTTTGCGCGGCTCGGAGTGGGCAATCGCGAAGAGCTGTTGCGTACCCTCCTGAGCGGGGGCACGGGCATTCGGCACATTACCCAGTAGACGGCCGACCAGAACCCCTCAAATTTGAGGGGGCAGCTGCCGCGGCGGCACAGCTAGCGTTCTATCCGGAACAGCTACCGTTGTGCCCCGACATGAGCCTCCAGTATCAATCCCGACAGAAACACATCTGGCGATTTGGCCGCAGCGTGCTCGACGAGGGCGCACTGGATCTGCAGGTGAACGGTCAGCCGGTGCATCTGCACCGCAAGCCCATGCTGGTCCTGCTGCATCTTCTGGTGCGGGCAGGAGATCTCGTCACAAAAGACGAGCTGGCCGCGACCTGCTGGCCGCGGCGCGTGATCTCCGACACCGTGTTGACGACCACCATCAATCGGCTCCGCGCCGTGCTGGGTGATGAGGATCGCCTGTTGATACGTACCGTGCACGGTTTTGGCTATCGATTCGCCTGCCCGGTGCAAATCGAGCCGCGGCCGGAGCGGCCTCGCATGCTGCGCCCGGTCGAGCAAAGCCCGGCTCCGCTCGAAGGCGGATAGACACCTTGCGCAATGGCCAGCGGATCTCACGCCCCCCAACGAATGCGTCGCTCGTGAGGGCATCGCGGGGGCTCAGCCGGGCCCGACCGAGGCGGCCACCTTTCTGGCCACCTCTTCCTTGCCCGCCTTGAACGAAATCTGCGCACCGCAGATTCCGCCCTTGACCGGCACACCCACGTACCAGTGGGGCCCTCCCGCGTTCTGATACTCGTACCAGAGGCGGTGTGCGCTGTCCTCGAAAGTCTTCGTTGGCTTGAACATGCCTTGCATGACCGGTTTGACCTCGGCCAGGGTATTGACCGAATCGGCCAGGCTGACCACGGCGCTCGCCGAGTTGTCAGCGAGCCCAGCCGACCCCTTGATCAACGGATCGACCTTCCAGTCCGCCGGCACCGACATGGCACAACCGCCTTTGCGGGCAAGGACCTTCTGCCAACCGGTCTCCGCCGGCGCTCGCGACTTGGCTGCTGAGTCAGCGGCGATCGCACCGCCGGACGTGGCCGCCAGAAACCCCAGCACTGCCACCACGGGAAATGAGGTCTCGAGAAGGTCGGGACGCCTCTTGGTCACGGTGTTTCCCCTTTGCTATTTTTTCACCAGATCTACGCGGCGGTTCTGCGCACGCCCTGCGTCGGTACTGTTGTCGGCGACCGGGCTGTCCTGTCCGTGTCCCACCGCGGCCATGCGCGAAGCGGCCACTCCGGCGCCCGCAACCGCGCTGACCACGCCTTGTGCGCGGGCCAGGGACAACGCTTGGTTGGATTGTGGCGTGCCCACGCTGTCCGTGTTCCCCTCGACCGAAAGCTGCAGGCCGGTATTGGCCTTCATCATGGCTGCGATCTGGTCGATGATGGGGAGCGAATCGGGCTCGATGGTCGCCTTGCCCGTATCGAAGTTGATGTGCAGCGATATGCGTCCGTCACGATTGAGCGCGGTGGCCATGTCGCCCGCGGTCACCACCGATTGGGCCATGCCGGCCTTTTCCATCATCGTGAGGGTGTACTCGCTCCCGCCGTTGCCATCGAGCTCGATCCAACGCTCCTTGCCATTCTTGATCTGCTTGGCGGTAACACCCCCCTCGGGCATGGCCAGCAGGGTCCACCCGTCCGCGGACAGTGCGTTGATATAGTTGCGCTGGACCTTGAGAATGGAATTCGCAGTGGCATCGTCGGGTTGGGAGTATTTGTTGCGGACGTATTTGCCCTCGACGCTGGTCTCGCTGTCGGTGCCCTCCATGAACTTGTAGGCGTCGAAGTCCATTTGATTGCAGTAGGAAATGTAGTAGCCGACCATCCGCGAGACGAAGACGTCTTTGCAACCGTCTGCATCCGGGGGCAATGCGGGTGCCGCCAGCGCCAGGGGCGCGGTGGCGGCGATGAGAGCAATCGGGACATACCGGCTGCTGCGGTGCATAGGAAAGCGCTCCAGCGTTGATGGGTCGAGGCGCAACCGCGAGCCTGAGGCCAGGCAGGCCGGTCCGTACTGAAAATTTCCTCAAAAAATTCTCACAATCCTCCCCGACCTCGGGGCCCGAGAGAGCAGTCATTGCCGCACGGCGTTTGTGAGAAATTTGTGAGCACGGCGTGAGGACTTGTCCGAGCCCCCGGCCGCAGGCTTGCCGGCACCAACAGGCGAGGGCAGACGCATGCGCTTCCGTTCGGCAGCCGTTCGCAACACGGCGACCGCAGCGTTTCCGATTCTATTTACGCTGGGCGTCGCGGTGGCGGCGCCTGCGATAGACCCGTTCGGGCTCCTCGCTGCCATTCCGGCGGCACCGGCCAGTGTCAGCGCGGCCGCAGCGGCGGTCCAGGTGCGCCCGGACGGCGCTCTGATCGTGCCGGCCTGCGTAACTGTCGATGCCCGCATGAGCGAGGCCCTGAAACCCAGTGGCTCCGTCGCCGGCATCGACCTCGCTCGGGCGAGCTCCGATCCGGCGTATGCGGCACAGATCCAGGCCCGCATGCAGTCCATGAGCATGGCCGAGAAAATGGCCATGGCCAACCAGATCAGCGCCTCGCAGCGCGCGGCGGCCGGCGATCCCGCCGCCACGGCGGCCATCGCGGCTTTCATCGGCGGACAGCGCAGTGCCGACACGTTGGCCCAAGGGAAGATCCGCAGCCTCCTCGACGCTGCGCTCGCGAGTGCAGGAGCCAGACACCGCGCGACGGATGACGCTCTCACCGCCGCCGCCAAGGCTTGCCCTACCGACAAGACCGGCTGGCCTCTCGAATCCTGCACCAGCGCACTGGGAGTGAAGTCGATCGCCCAGCATCGAGCAATCGAGCAAGCCGCTCTGGCCAGTGAAGGACAGGCCCTCACCCAGGCGCGCGCGATCGCCCTCGGGGAGCTGAACAAAGGACGCGACCTGCTCGCGCACGCGAGTGGGCCAGCGGCCGCATCGCTTGCGGCATGGGCCATGACTTATGTCCAGCTCCTGGAGGACTACTCGCGAGCCATCGCGTTGCGCGCGGGATTCTGGGCTCATGCCGACAGCAGCAAGTTCACGGGTGCGGTGAGCAGCTACATCCGTGCCCCCGCAGGGGAGATCTCCTGGCCGCTGAAGGATCCGGCCTACGGCCCTGCGGTCGACAACGGGCTTTGAGTGCAGCGCCTGGACGGAGAGAGCGTGGGTAAGCGGGGCATCGTGTCTGCCTGCCGATCCGTGGCAGCCGCCATGGTGCTGCTGCTGGTCTGGCATCAGGCGCTGAGCCAAGCTCACCCGAAAACGCTGACGCTGTTCTCCGACGCGGACAATGGCAGCGAGATCGTCCTCGACAACGTGGTGTGGGGTGCCGGCACCTGCCCTGGCGCAGGGCAATCCGGCACCGGTCAGATTTCCTCTCTGGTCCTGTTCGGCCACGACCTCACCGGCCTCGTCCCCTCCTCCACGGCCGTCCCTTTCCGGAACCTCTGCGTGGATGCAGCCGGCAACGTCAGCGGCGGCAGCCTCACGCTGCAGTCCGCCCTGTCGCCGCCCTTGTTCGGTGGCATGGATCTGACAATAGCCAAAGGTACGACCATCACTGTCTCGAATGCCGCCACCGGTACCTCGTGCCAGAGTCCCCCCTGCGCGAGCTTCAATGGCTCGATCACCCTCGGCCTGCCGCTGCACGATGCCACCGGGAAGGCGCCCCACGTGCAACTGGGCCAGGGAGCGCAGGGTGGGGCGTTGACGCTGCAACAAGGCAAGTTCTCCCTCAATCTGCAGAATGCGACGGTGGTCGACGCCAGTCAGCTGACCGGCGGCAAAGTCCAACTCGCAGGGTTTGCATTCACGCTCGAGACGATCGACCTCAACATCGTCCGCGAGCACGGCCAGACCACCACCTTTCTGCTCACCGTGCACTCGCCGCAGATCAACGTCCCTTTGCCCGTGCCGGGCTTGCTGACGCAGGACGGTACGGGCATCGCCGTTACCGCGGATACCCTCAAGGTCAATCAGAATGGTGAGGTCCAGATTGCCAACGGCGTAGCCTCGTGCAGCGGTTCCGCCACGGCGTGCGCAGGCGGCATTCAGATCGACCTGGCTTCGCCGCTCGGCTTCACGTTGCAGGCGACGCAGCTGAAGTTCAGCAAGGCTTTCGACAGCTCGGACAAGCAGGTCGTCAGCCAGTTCAGGCTGTCGGGGGCGAAGCTGCTGCTACCGGACTATCTACCCGATGACGACTCGCTGAACGCCGGGACCCCGCAGCGTATCGCGCTCGACATCCAGAACGGCAACGGCGACTGGGACGTCATGGCAGCTCCGGTGGTGAGCGTCAACGCGCCGCGCGACATCAATATTGCCTGGAACGGATTCCGGGTGCAGATCCCGCACGACGGGTCGATGGTCCTGGACTTCTCGGGCACGGCCGGCGACATGCACGAGCCTGCGACGCTGAAGGCGGATTGGCAGGGCGTGTACGTTCAGAAGGTCAATGTGGTGTTGCCAAGCGAATTCTGCACCCAGGGCACGTTGACTTGCGGTGGCGGGAGCACCGGTCGCGTGGCCATCGCCGCGACCGACCTCGCGATCGGCAACGGCGGCCTGAATGTTACCGTCAGTTCCAGCCCTCACCTCGCGGTTACGGTCGCGGGCTTCGCCGCCACTCTCAACGATGTGGCGCTCACGGTTCTCAACAATCACGTCCAGGGCAAGGACCTGAAGATCAACGTCAACGTGAGTCTGCCGGTTCTCGGACCGACCGACTGGAGCATGCAGCTCACCGATTCGGGCAATTTCGTGCTGTCACTGCAGAACCCGAGCCTCGATGCCGCCCTCTTCGGCGGCGTGGATGTCGGCGGCGTTCAAGGTGTGCATTTCGATCTTTCCGAAGCCACACTGCAGCTGCCGGCGGCACCCGGCGGCCTGGGCTCCGTCATGCTCTCGGGACTGCTTTCCCTGAAGACGGCGAGCAGTCCCACGGACCTGGCCGCGTCGCTGTCGGGTATCTCCGTTCCTTTCAAACATCTCGGCATCGACACGAACGGCCACTTCATCGTGCCCGCAGTGGGCCAGTTCACCCTCTCGCACCCCGTTTCTCTCGATCTGACGGTCCTGAAGATCGAGCTCACCAGCTTCACGGCGGGGAATGACCCCACCACCCGGAAGCCTTATCTGTTGTTTACCGGGGGCGTCGATGTCGGCGAGGGCTTGCCGGCCGCGGCGGAAGTCGATTTCGACGGTCTGATGGTCAACGTCGATGGCGGAGTGCAGCTCAACGGCCTGGAGCTGCAGGCCGACGTGGCCGATGTGCTGCGCCTGGATGCCTCGCTCGCCCATTACGCCGCCAACGAAGCTGTGATGCCGACCAAAGGACAGACCAGCATGCCCGTCGGCTGCTTCCAGTCGAGCGGCCATGGCATCGGCTGCATCCGGGGAGACATGAGCCTCAGCCTCAACCTCGGTGGCCTGAGCATGGGCACCTCGCAGACCGGCTTCAACTTCGCCGCAGCCGGCGGCGCGTGGCTGTTCCTGGGCGCCATGGGGCTGCCCGGCGGCGGCATTCCGCTCGGGCAGTCCGGGATCAATCTGTTCGGATTCAAGGGAGGCGTCGGCTACAAGGCCAAGCTGCCCGATCCCAGTCAACAGCCCGATCCCGGTGCGCAGATCGGCGACAACGACTACGTCGTGTATCTCGACCCGACCCTGCCGCCGGCGGATCTGCTGTTCACGTTCGGAACGACCATCGGCACTGGAGAGGACGACGGCTTCAATTTCTCGGCAGACGCGGTGTCCACGGTCACACTCGATCCGTTCATGCTCGATTTCAATGCGCGCGCCAAATTCCAGGAAAACCTCACGCAGGACTTCACGACTGCGGATCGTACCGCCCACATGGACATTCAATACGTCGCTCCGGACACGCTGCATGCAACAGCCGGCGCGGACTTGTACTACCAGTCCAGAAAATACGACGTTCTCGACGCGCACGGCTCGCTCGATCTGACCCTTAGCCCCCGGGAGACCCACCTCTATCTTGGATGGCCTCCAGACCAGAATCCCATCGCCATCAACGTCGGTGTCGGGGGTGTCGAGAAGTACGCGGTCAGTGGCGGACTCGCGGTGCACGTGACGGGCGACAGCTCGCCGCTCGATGCGGACCCGGTATCCCAGAGCACCGGGGCCTGGGCTGCCCTGGCGCTCGATTTTCACGCGAACTGGGCAATGTTCAGTGCGGATGTCGGCGGCTACGCCGACGTCAGCCTGAAAAGGAACGCGCCGGCGCAGAACGGCCCGCCGATCGATGCGATCGTGGGCTGGGTCGACGCACGCGGGCAGGCCGACTTCGACGTGTTCACCGCAAGCGCCGAGGGCACTCTGGCGATCGCGTACGTCACGAGCGGCAACCCTGTGAGTTTCGCGCCGCCCGGCGGCAATACACAGCAGATTTCGGCGGACAGCGGCGACGATGAGATCGTTGTCCAGGGTGACATCCAGGGGTGTGCTTCCCTATTCGGCAAGTCGCATTGCGAGGGCCTGAGTATTTCGGAGCCCATCTGGAAACAAGCGGAAAGTCAGCAGTGAGACCGACGCGAGCTGCCGCACTGACGGACGACGCGCCGCGAGTGTCACGGATCCAGCAGTCGCGAGGTGGCCGGCTGTTTCCTGCTTGGCGGGCGCCGAGGCGGCGAACGCCCCTCTCGAGCCGCCTTGCGGCGTTCAGTGGAGCGCTCATCGCCGGCGCAACGCTCGCCTACGCGCCGAACCAGGCTCGCAGTGACACGACCGACACCGCCCCGCTCACAGTGGCCCTGCGCGCGGCAGCCGCGGAGGGCGCGACCCATCGAATGGAGGTTCGCGTGCGCTGGACCGTTACGGACGGCTGGCTGCCTGCGGGTGGTTTCAATCTCTATCGCTCCGATGCCTCCACTCCCGTCAACTCCACCGCTCTCGGCGGATCACTTGCCAATGCCCCGGCGACTCTTGCAATCGGCGCGACGCACAGGGTGCAACTCGGCACACTGCTGAGCAAGGCTGCCATAGTCCCGGCGGCCGGGACGCTGCCACCGCTCACGACACCCGTGGTGCGAGGCGCAAGCGCCGCTTCCCGATTCAGCCAGCTCGCGACAGCCGCCCAGCAGCGCAAAGGACTGCCTCCCCGACAGACCAGCGGCTTGATCGCCCCAACGTCCGCCACCACGGCTGCCGCCGCAGGTACGGCTTCCGGAGCGGCAGGTGCGGCCGCTGCAAGGCCGGCGCCTGTAGCGCCACTCCCGCAGGCCGCAGCCCCCAGGGTGACGGCACCGTCCATCGCCGATCAGACGATCGCGGCGCGGCGCACCTTGCTGCTTGGCGCCGCAACGCACCCTGAGATGGCTGCCACACTGGGACTTGCCTACGACGACCCGAATGTAACTCCCGGGCAGACGTACACCTACACGCTCCGTCGAGCCGTGGGTGGATTGACCGCGCCGACGCTCGCAACGGTCACGATCACCGTGCCCCAGAGTACTGCGGGTCTGAAGCCCCCTGCTCCGGTCGGCTTGCAAGCCGTGCAGCTGACCGCTGGCACGGTCGGCCTCAGATGGCAGCGGCTGTCGATCGCGGACGAGACTCAGATGGGAGTCGCGAGCTACAACGTCTACCGCGTCGCCACCTCGAGCCTGCAGAGCAAACCGTTCGACCCAAAGATCGTTGCGCCCCTCAACGACGTCCCGGTTCTCGTGACTGACATCGTCACCGGCACCGCCGGCGATACGAGCGCTGCAGGCGCGGCGGCCCCGACAGAGCCCACGACCTTCTACACGGACTCCAAGCTCGTGACTGCCGACGCCCAGCCCATCACCGGTGCAATGACCTACCTGCTCACCGTCACGGACGTATTTGGCCGCACGAGCGACCCGAGCAGCGTCGCGATCACGATCCAGGATTGGCGCAAGCCGCTGCCCGTGCCCTTTGCGGCGGCACAGCTCCAAGCGACTGCGCAGCTGGCGGGTTACCTCGCGGCGCGTTCGCGGCTGTACCACCGGGGAGCTCCCTTCTTCAAGACTGCCTTGACGGCGCAGCCCCCCGCGCAGCCCGTGCAGGTGGTCTGGGCGGAGAGCAGCGGCCTGGATGCCTCGCAGAACCTCATCTGGAACTCGAACAACAGGCAACAGAAACCGGATCTGGCCTACCGGGTTTACCGCGTCGACGCAGAGCACACGAACGACACGCCGCAGCTGCTGACCTCGACGGCGATCCAGGGTGGCGAGATCCAGGCTACCCAACTCCCCGCCGGCACGCTGCGCGACAACGCGGCGCAGCAGATGTGCATCCCGCTGTTCTCCGCAGCGGGATGCGGCAGCTCCAGCATGACCGAAGATTTCAAGCGGCAGCTGCTCTCGAATCTCTGGGTGTTTACGTATACCGACAGCGCGGCACAGAAGGACCATTACTACCGCTACTTTGTCACTACGGTATTCGTGCACAGCGCCGAGGAATCCGCCTACGCCCCGACGAATATCGTCGCCTACGCCAACCTCTCACCTCCTGGCGCACCCACGACCGGCACCTCCTCGTTCCAGCCCGCGGCCTCTCCAGGCACATCCGGTTCAGCGGCGACCTCCTCCGCGACCGGGCAGTCGGGCTCGCTCACGGCTCTGGCCTCACAACTTCTGCAAAAGCACCCCTGCACGCTGTCGGCCCGGAAGAAAACCAACTGCACCGATCCGAAGGATGTGAAGCCACTCACCTTGACCAACTGGACCGGCCCGCTCGTGAAGCCGCCCCCGCGCGATCTCGGCGGCACCTTGCAGATCAAGTGGGCAGGCGGCGCCGAGGCGGTCCGCTACGAGGTGTATCGCGCGAATGCGACTCGCGCTACTGCCTCGCACGTCGTGGCGCCACCCGCCGCCGCAATGTCATGTAGTTCCGGGTCGTCCACGGGCGGGAAACAGAAGGTGAACGTCAACGGGACCACCGTGAGCGTCAATACGCCGCTTTGCAGTGCCGCAGGAGCGAAGGTCTCATCGCTGACACTCGCCTGGCAGAGGCTCGGTGATCCGGACGGAGCGGGGGCTGGTCTCGGCAATAGCGGCCCTGGCACTGCTGCGCCCGGCACCGGCGTGCCGACCGGCAAGGCTGGCAGCTCCTCGACACTCTCCGGCGGTAACTCGACGGGCACAAGCTCGCAGCTGCAGGACTCGGACTTCGTCCTGCTCGGCACGACGAAGACCCCCGAATTCGACGACCCGATCTCGCGCTCCAGCGCGCACTACTATGTCTACCGCGTCGTACCGGTCAACCGCTGGAACGTTCCGGGCCCGCTGCTATCGGTGCAAGCGCGCGCACCGGCGACACTGCCACCCGCGGAACCCAAGCTGCTGGTCGGAACGGCGAGCTCCAATGGAGGTGTGGATGTCGAGTTCATCCCCGTAGGGGACGCCGGCGAAGAGATTCAGACCTACGAGCTGTGGCGCGTCACGTTGAGCTCGACTGTGCTCGCCGGCCTGACAGGGAGCGGAACAGGCACAACAGCCGCCACATCGACCGGGGCAACGACCACGAGCAACTCCATCGCTGCGACGGGACAGGCGTATGCCGCGAATCGAGCGGCGGTCGCGCCGAGCACGGATGCGACACGTGCTGCAGCTTCCGCCGCACGGCCGAGTCTGACATCCAACGGACCGCCTGCGAGCGTGACCCTCGCAGGCGCCGCGGCGCGCTATGGCGTCGCTCTGCATAGACCGGTGATGTTCGCGGCAGCTCGTGCAGGCATCGGCCTCCCCAGCGCGCTGACACTCCAGAATCTGCAGCAGTCGAGCGCCGTCAAAGTGGCAACTCTGACCGGCAGCCAGGCGATGCCAGGAGCCCAGGTCTGGCTTTCCGAAGCCCAGACGGCAGCCCTCGACTGGCGCGACGACTACGCCTATTGGGTTCGCGCGGTCGATTCCGATTCCTTGCAATCGGATTCAGAAGTCGTGGATGTCACTCCGCTCAAGGTGTCCGCAGCAGCTCCGACCGGCCTGAGCGCCACGTGGAATGCCACAAACTGCCAAGTGGACGTGAGCTGGCAGGCAGCGGACCAGGAGCCGGCCGGGTATATCGTGGAACGTGAGCTCGCCCCGAGCGCGACGTCCACGGGCACTCCCCACACCGCTACGACGCAGGGAGGTCAGAGCGTCACACTTGGCCTCACCGCTGCGAATAGCGGCGCGGCGCTTCAGGATCGATACATCCAGCTCGGCGGCATTACCTCTGCAACGGCGGCAACCTATGCGGACCACTCGGTCTTCCCGGACAGCAGTTATCTGTATCGAGTGAGAACTCTCGACAAGGCCGGGAATATCTCTGCGCCCGCCGTTCTTTCCAGTGCCGTCGCTGTACCTGACGGGTGCGGCAACACCCCCACCAAGCGCATCCAGAAGCGGCCCCTGAGCAACGCACCCGGTACGGACGCCACAGACACCGTAACTCCGGTGACGTCTCCACCGACCCCCACGGCCCCCAAACCCGCCGACGAGATCGAGATTCCCACCACGAGGTCGCCGAATTAGCCAGTCCTCGAGACGCGCCGATGTTGAGTGCTTGCCTGCGACACATAGAGGAAACGCCATGCGCCTGCCACTGCTCGTGCTGATCACCATCCTGGCCGTCGTGCGTACCGCCATGGCGGCCCCGCCGCCGGACGCGGACGGTTGCAAGGATTTCTTCGTGTCGCGCCTTACCGGCTACTACCTCTCCAGCTGCACGCAGAGCAACTTCGACTCCTTCACTTTTGCCGATGGCCAGGACAAGGCGATCGCGGTCGAGGGAAAGATCGTGCAGAACGTCTACATGCAGCCCGACGATGCGACACCGAACTCCAAGACCCTGGTCCGGCACAACTACGAGAATGCCCTGCAGGCGGGGGGCTGGACGGTCTACTACCAGGATGACGACACCCTGGTCGCCAGGCAGGTCAAGAACGGCGCGGAACGCTGGGTGCAGCTGGATACCAACGGAGGCTCCTACTACACGCTGCACCTGGCGCAGAAGGCTGGCATGCAGCAATCCGTCGTCACCGCAGACGACATGGCGGCGGCGCTCAACCGCGATGGCCGTATCTCCCTGCACATCAATTTCGACACGGGCAAGAGCACCATCAAGCCGGACTCCCTGCCGATCATCGCGCAGATCGTCGCGGCCCTGAAGAGTAACGGCTCCCTGCAGCTCTCGGTTGAAGGCAACACCGACAATGTCGGCAATCCCCAGTCGAACATGGCCCTCTCGCTAGCTCGGGCGCAATCGGTGGTGAACGCGGTTGCCGCTGGCGGCATCGCCGCGTCCCGCATGACTGCCGTGGGCCATGGCCAGGACAGTCCCGTAGCATCCAACAGCACCGCGGACGGCCGCGCCCAGAATCGACGCGTGGACCTGGTCAAGAAGTGAGGAAGCGCGCAACGCCGGCCAGCTGAAGGAGGACGCGACCTCGCGCCTGGTCCTCAATGCTCCACTTGATTGACCAGAGCGGTCACCGGCTCGCGCTCACTCGCTCGCGGAAGCGATTTCACCGGCCACATCGCCAGCACGCGTGCGCCGCCGCACGGCGACTCCGAGATGCATACCTTCCCGTCATGCCACTCGATCGCGCGCCTGACGATCGCAAGGCCCAGGCCAAAGCCCGCCTTCCCGGCTCCCGCCGGCTCCAGCTGCACGAAGGACTCGAACACCCTCTCCCGATCCTTGGGCGGGATTCCGGGACCGTCATCGTCCACGCGCAGCTCATATGTCCCGGCGCGCACCTGGAGAGCCACGCTCACCTTGCGCTTCGCGTACCGCGTGGCGTTGTAGATCAGGTTCTTGAGCACGGATTCCAGAAGATGCAGGTCGCACACCACCCACTGGGCGTCGCTCTGTATCTGGCACCCGATGTCGATACCGGGAGGCGCATCGCGCCGGGCGGCGTCGGCGATGGCCGGAATGAGCGTAGCGAAGTTGTGCCTCCCGAGATTCAGCGCCATGTCGGCACGCTCGAGGATCGCGTAGGCAAGGGTCGCCCTGACCAGGTCATCGATGACGCCGATGTCTGCCTTGAGGTGCGCGAGCGAGCCGCCGACCTCCGCCAGACTCGTGGCCTGCTGAGCAAGCTCTATCTCAAACTGCATCCGGGCGAGCGGCGTCTTGATCTCGTGAGAGACGGCATTCGAGAGGTCCTTGTGGGACTCGATCAGCCCATCGATGCGCGCCGCCATCCTGCGAAAGGTCTCCGCCAGAGGATGGATCTGCGAATGGGGCTTGATGTCGGCGCCGAACACCCAGCTGCGATTGCCGAACCCCGCCACGGCCCTTTCCAGCGTGCGCAGGTCACGCGTCAATGGCCAGATCCAGATCATCAGCACCAGCGCGATCAGCGCGTAAAAGAGCATGGTGAGTGTCCATTCAAGAGCACCGCGCCGCGTGGCGGGCTCGATGTGCTTGACCGCCAGGATGTGCTGAGCATCGAGCTGCTTCATGGCCCACGTGTCGCCGGACTCGGCTCCCATGAAGGCGATGTCGCCGCGTGCCAGCCTGGCGAGCGTCTCGCGGCCGGCAACATCCTGCGTAGCGAACAACTCCATGTCGATGCCGCTTTCCCCGGAAATGGCGGCGATGCGCTGTTTCCAGCGCTCACGGGGAGTCTCACGCAGCTCGCCGGCTACGGCTGCCATCGCAACGGCGACGGGCCCGGTTTCGGTGGGATCCGCTTTGCCGTACGCCTGCAGCAACCGGTCCTGCGCCCAGCTCACGACGGCCAGGGTCAGGATGATGATCAGGTACAAACTCAGAAAATGCCGTGTCATGTCACCACGCGTCGGGAACAAACAGATAACCCGCTCCCCAGATGGTCTTGATCCGCTCCGAATGCTCGGCGTCCTCTCCCAGTTTTCTGCGCAAACGCGACACGCGTATGTCCAGCATCCGGTCGATGCCGTCGTACTCGCGGTGGTAGAGGCTCCTGAAAAGATCATTGCGAGACTGGATCTCGCCCGCATGCGCCGCAAGATGGGCCAGCAGCTCGAACTCGTTGCGCGACAGCTCGATCGGCAGGCCGTTGAGATTTACGGTGCGCGAGGTGAGATTGATCGCCAGCCGCCCGAAGCGCAGCGACCTGGAGGCGATCTCCATGCCGGCCCGGCTGCGCCGGAGCAGCGCGTTGATCCTCGCCAGCAGGACTCTGGGCTCGACGGGCTTGATGACGTAATCGTCCGCTCCCAGCTCCAGGCCGAGAACATGATCGATATCGTTGTCGCGCGCGGTGAGGATCAGGATCGGGTTGCCGTAAGCGGGCCGCAGCTGCCGACAGACCGCGAAGCCATCCTCTCCAGGCAGGCCCAGGTCGAGAATGATGATATCCGGCGGGCTCTCCCGCACGAGCTCCAGAACGCGGTCACCCCGGGCCACGGCCGTCACCCGCATCCCATGGGTCTGCAGATAGCGGCTCACGAGCTCTGCGAGTCGCAGGTCATCCTCGACCAGCAGCACTGAAGTTTCAGACGGAGTGAGGCTCATCGGGGCTGCCGGATCAGTCGAAGATGTTCCAGGGTTGGCGGCGCTTGTGCCGGTAGAGAATCGCCTCCTTGATGACGCGCAGCACCTCGGAAGCCAGGACCTGCTGCAATGCCGGATCGCGCAGTTGAAATGTCAGATCCTGGGCGAACACCAGCTCCACGGTATAGGCGCCGGCCTCATAGTGCTCCCAGCACTGCTTCACCTCCGGGCGATCCACGATCACCAGACAGAGCGATTCCTCATGAGGGGCGCTCCACCTCGCGCGCACCACCGTGTCACACTGCTCATCGTGTGCGGAGAGCGAGCAGACCCGGGGGCTCAGCTCCAGCTCGATGCCGGCGCTCGACACTTCGGTCGCAGCGCAAGCCTGCTTCGGCATCGAGCTCATCGCCCAGACGATCAGGCAAGCCAGCTCGATCCTGATGCCACCCCGCTTGCGCACCCCTGCTCTCCCCTTGCCGGCCATCACGGCGAAAACTCGTAAGTGGCGCCGGCGAACACCGTCGCAACGTAACGTTGTGCCACGATGGGACTGTCCGCGATGGCCTTGCCCAGCCGCTCGTACTGCGCCAGGGCGGTGAGCCGCCACTTGCGGGTCAGGCGGTGCGTGTAGCCCAGTTTCATGAAGGGATTGACCGCCGATCCTCCCTCGTAAATGTTCGGCGCTCCGTAATAATAGTTGACGATCGCCGCGCTCTTCCAGGTGAGGCCCACGCTGGCCGTGAGGGGGCTTGACTCGGTCAAGGGGACGGCGAGCGCTGCGCGGATCTCATCGCCATGATTGTGGCCGGTAATCTCGTGCAATGCGTCCACCTGGGCGGACAGGCGGTGCACTTTGAACGTCCACTCGGGTCCGGCGAGGTAGGTGATCTGGCGGGGACGCGAGGGGAAGGGCGTCCGGGTCGCCGAGCCCGGCGAGCTCGCCTCGGCGTTGCCGCCCACCCCGCTCGCGGCGCCGTTGCCGGAGCCCGGCAGGCCCCCGATGAAAATGTTCTGCAGATCGCTGCGATAGAAGAAGACGCGGTCGTAGCCGGGGCTGGCGATGAGGCTGAAGGCATTCGAGTCGCTCTCGCTCAGCGTCACGCCGAAGTCCAGATTCTCGATGAAGACCCGCTTGCCGTAGTAGCTGAACTGCGGAATGACGACGAGCGGTATGTTCGCGCCATGCACCACGGGATTGGTCCTGATCCCGGCACCCAGTGCGACGCTGAAATTCCAGTGCCCGACCGCGACGCAATCGCTGCCAGGTCCGGTGCAGTCGTCTGCCGAAGAGGCGCACGCCGCGCGGGAGCAGAACAGGGCCATTACCAACAGGCTGATCCGCCATGAGCGGCGCATTGAGCTCTCGATATGCAACTCTGTTGCGATGATGTCAGAACCGGCGCCACGCAGCCAATCGCAGCTGTAGCAGTTTGTAGCAACCTGTATCGCCTCGGATGCAATTTTGCCCGCAGGTGTAGCGCGCCCGGCTACACCCGGCTTAGAAAGGCATACAGTCCGGTCGGTGCCTTCGCGTAGCATCGCGATGAGCGAGAAACGACGCAGGAACGACCATGAAACGGAGGAATGCCGCGCGGCCGGGGCTCAGGGAAAGCGGGCTGTCAGTTTCAAGCCGGCTGTCGACAGGCGCTCCAGCGGGAACCGGGTTGCGCTGGCGCGTACTCGCAAGCGCGCTTGCGCTATCGAGCGGCCTCGCGGCCTGCGGCGGCGCGGGGACCAGTGTCTCGGTCTCGAGTCCAGGAGCGAGCTCCGGCTTTCTCTATGTCGCCTCCGCAGCGGCCGACGGAGGGAGCGGTGAGGTGCTGCAATATTCCATCGGCTCCATGGGCTCGCTCACTGTCCAGAGCGTGCCTTCCGTCCCCGCGGGTACCGATCCAATCGGAATCACCGCCGATCCATCGGGCCGGTATGTCTACGTGGTGAACGCCGGTGACCGCACGATTTCGGAATATGCCGTGGGCGCAGGAGGGAGCTTGACGCAACTGTCACCGGCCACCGTCAGCCTCCCCGCATCGACTTCACAAGGCGGTGATTTCTCGGCGACTGTCGACCCGAGCGGTCATTATCTGTATGTCGTCGTCTCACCGCCCGGTGAGACTTTGGTAGCGTCCCCGGCCTTCATCGCTCAGTATTCCATCGGAAGCGGCGGGCTGCTGACCCCGCTCACTCCCGCTGCCATCACCTTGTCCACTCTTGCCGTGGGAGCCCTCGCAGTCGACTCCATTGGGCGCCATGCCTACCTGGGAGGGGGTGCCAGCGGAGTGGTTCTGCAGTTCGCGATCGGCTCGGACGGCACGCTTTCACCTTTGGCGCTCCCCGGTGTCGCAGCAGACGACCCAACCGGCGTCGTCCTTGCACCCCGGACCGCCGTGGCTTACGTGCTTGGCAGATGCGTGGATACGGCCTGCGACGGGGAAGTCTCTCAGTACCTGATACGCTCCGACGCATCCCTGAATCCACGCCAGTCCACCACGCTCGCCGGCAGCCACATCATACCGGTGGGCATGGTCGTGAACGCCGCGGGATCGAGCGCGTATCTGTTGGCCAACCTCATGGGCGTCGACACCAATTCCGGAACGCTCTACCCATACGCCATCGACGCTTCCGGCGCACTCGTGCCTCAGGGTCAGCTCGAGACGGGATCCGCGGCGGTCGCTGAAGCCCTGAACGGGAGCGATCTGTATATCCTCTCCTCGAACGCATTGGCAGCTCCGCCCAACGGCAGCGGCGGACACCTCGCTCACTTCACGCTGGACCGCGGCGGCATGCCGACCGAGGCCGAGGGAACCGCGATTGCCGGCCGAAACCCCACTGCAATGGCACTGGTGATTGCGCCCTGACCGGCGCGGCTCGAAGCCTCTCAGCGTGGATAGTCCCGCCACAGCCAGCGCATGGCTTGGGGTACCTGAGCCGCGTTCTCCACGCCGCAGTGCGTGTCGCCAGTCATGACGAATTTGTGATCGTAGTGCTTTTCATCCAGCGCCGCGGACACGGCCTGATTCAACTCCAGCCAACTTCCCCACCCTTCCACCACCGCGTCATGGGCACCGACTTGCTGGAAGACACGGATCGGCTTGCGAGCGGCGCCGCGGATGAGGCGCGGATACACCTGCCCGCCACGGATGTTCGCGTAGCTGCCGCTCAACGAGAGCACTTTGCGGAAGCGGTCGGGGAACTGCCAGGCAGCGGTCAAAGAGGCGATCCCACCGCTGCTGCAACCGCCGATGGCGCGCGCGCTTGCGTCCTCGCGCAGATGAACGTGTTGGCGCACCTCCGGGAGGATCTCAGTCCACAGAAACGTCGCGTAAGCAGGACTCAGCGTGTCGTACTCGACGGAACGATTGCTGTTGATGGGTTTGCCGTCCCGGTGCCCGGTGGAGGCGCCGGGGTTCACGAAGACCGCCGCGATCACCGGGAGCTGGCCATGCGCGATGAGGTTATCCAGCACGACCGGCAACCGCCAGTGACCGTCGCGCTTCACGAAGTCCGCGCCGTCCTGGAAAATCATCAGCGCCGCCGGCTTCGCCGGCGTGTACTGCGCGGGGGTGTACAACCACCAGTCGTGCACGAATCCCGGAAATGTCCTGGAGTCCGGCGCGTGGAATTCCTCGATCTTGCCCTCCGGCACGCCGGGCTGCGCGATGGAGTCCGGCCCAAAGACATCCTTCGCCGGCGCTGGCGGCTGGCTCCAGGCCGACTGCTGGATGGACAAGAAGACCGCCGCCACGAGCAGCGCTCGTGCGATTCCTCTATATCGGCTCATGACTGCCCCCCGTACGTTTGCGCGCGCGTCATTCTAGCCGATTGCTGTTTCCGTGGCCGCGTGCCCAGCGTGGCACATCGAGCACGCAATCGAACCTCACCTCGATCGCAGACTCACCATGGCACCGTGCCATCATCGTCAAAGTACCCGCCCGTCGGACCGTCAGCGCCGAGCATCGCCAGACGTTTGACGATTCCTGCCGCCTGCTGCACAGTGCGCTGCCCACGGTGGGCGTTGAGATCGGTAGCGGTGTACCCGGGAGCTGCGGCATTCACGAGCACTCCACGGGGTGCGAGCTCCTTCGCGAACGACACCGTGACGGCGTTCAACGCAGCCTTGGAGCTTCCGTAACCCAGCATGTTGACGGAGTAGGACGGGCTGGTGCGATCGACGGCGCGCCCAAGGGAGGCGCTGTAGCTGCTGACCATCACGATGCGCGCGGCCGGGGCAGCCAGCAGAAGCGGCAGGAATGCCTGGGTCACGCGGATCGCGCCAAATACGTTGACTTCGTACGTGGCCTTGATATCGGCGATCCGCTGCTCGCTCGGCGGGCGATCGTAGTTGATGGCGATACCGGCGTTGTTGACCAGAACGTCGAGATGTGAGCATTGCTGCGAGAGGATGCGCGCCGCGGCCGCCACACTCTCATCCTTGGAGACATCCATCTCGACCCACTGCACATCCAGTCCTTCGGCCCGCAAATCAGCGGCGGCGCGCGTACCGCGGTCGGCATCCCTGGCGCCGAGCCAGACGCTGAATCCCTCCATCGCCAGGCGACGGGCCACTTCGCGACCGATCCCCTTGTTGGCGCCCGTGACCAGGGCGCGCTTTGCTGCCGTCATCCTCGAGTCTCCGTGTCCAGTCCCCGACAATGGTGTGCTGGCACGCAGCTCGCCGCAAGGCAAGGCGCGAGCTGCACCCTGCCGGGGCGGCGGAAGGGCAAATCCTCAGCCGAGCGTCCGCTCCAGGATCCAAGGTCCGCGGTCGCAGTCGGCGGGACCGAGGGCGAGCGCGCCGC
>Ga0068855_100002527_pt1 | contig 22533 bp, 21 predicted proteins | sample KBSCornC52_FD_66592 | JGI IMG/M metagenome (GOLD analysis project Ga0068855, IMG submission 66592) | Corn rhizosphere microbial communities from Kellogg Biological Station, Michigan, USA - KBS Corn C5-2 | ecosystem: Host-associated > Plants > Roots > Rhizosphere > Soil ...
TTCTCGGTGAAGAACGGACGCTTGTCGCTGAAGAACGTTTCGGTGGCGCCGAAGTTGACGACGAGATCATCGCTCTCGACCTGGCCGAAATCCGGATTCAATGTCGCCGTGAGCTGAAACTGGCCGTTCGGTTTCCAGAACAGATCGGCTCCCGCGCTCGCACCGCTGCTGCGGCGCACGTTGTCGTATACGCCCGACACGTACGGCGTGATCGCCAGCAGCGATTGGCTGTACGCCGGTACGTCGATGCGGGCGAAATCGGAAAGAAAGCGCGGCTTGGTGTAACTGGCGGCCGGCCAAGCGACACGTTCGCCGGTCGCGGCGATCACGCGGTCGAGGTAAATGCCGATCGAGCGCTTGCCATCGACGGGTGCGCGCATCGGCGCGGTGTACCACGGGATCAGCACCTCCACTGACCAGCCTTGCGCGTCCTGACTGACCGCGTGCTGCCAAATCCCGTCCCAATCCTTGTTGAAGTTGTTCTCGTTGGTGATGACCTCGTCGTCGATCGCGCCCGTGGAAGCCACCGTGAAGTTGTAGCCGGTGCGGCCGTCGCCGTTGAAGTCGACGTTCACGTTGATGCGGTCGACCTGATCCTCGAAATCGCGCTGCACACGCTGCTCGGTGCGCGGCACTCCCGGCGGCTGACTGACACGCATCGCCACGGCCAGACCCTGTGGCGTCGCGATGATCCAGGCTTCGACCGGCAACGCCGCCGGCTCGCCGGTCAACGGCTGGACCTGGCGAAAATCGCTGACGTGGCGCGCGTCTTTCCATTCGGCCGGATCGATGCGGCCGTCGACCGTGATCGCGGCCCATGCCGGCGACACGAGTGCGATCAACGACAGCCATGCACGACGAGAGTAACGCATCAATGGAATCCGTTTGAGTGCGCGCGCCGGAGCGCGCGACGAAGCGATCGGGGCCACGCGCAACAGATGCGCAGATTAAGCGCAGCGTTTAAACCGGTCGACCGACGGAAGTCATGTTTTCCATTGCTTCGCGCGCAGCTGCCATTGCTGCTTTCGGGTCGGTGAATCCGCCCTGGGTGACAAGGACCGTCTTTTTCGCGTCGAGCACCTTGAACGCGAACGCGTCCGCGTCGCGAAATACGACCGGCTGCAGCGCGGGTTTCTCGGCGCGTGCTTTCGTCGCGGTCGCGGTCGCAGGCGCATCGCGCAACGAGCGCAAGCCGGCGACGGCGCGCAGCCGCGTGATCAATGGCCGCGACAGTGCGCGTGCCTTGCTGGCGCCGGCAAGCAGCGCGTCTTCGATTTCACCCGGCTTGGCGATCAGCGCTTCGTACTTCTCGCGCAGCGGTGCGAGTTCCGCGTTGATGCGCTCGAAAAGTTTCTGCTTGGCATCGCCCCAGCCGATACCATCGGCGAACGCGCGACGCATCGCCGCGGTCTCGTCGGCGCTCGCGAATGCCTGGTAGATCGCAAAGATGTTGGAATCGTCGGGATTCTTCGGCTCGCCCGGCGTGAGCGAATCGGTGACGATGCCGAGCAGCGCCTTGCGCAAGTCTTGTTCCGGCAGCCACAGTGGAATCGTATTGTTGTAGCTCTTGCTCATCTTGCGGCCATCGAGGCCCGGCAGCGTCGCCACGTTTTCCTCGATTGCGGCTTCCGGCAGCGCGAAATACTCGCCGCCGTAGATGTGATTGAAACGCTGGCCGATGTCGCGTGCCATCTCGATGTGCTGAATCTGATCGCGCCCAACCGGCACCTGATTCGCATTGAAAATCAAAATGTCGGCGGCCATCAGCACGGGATACATGTACAGCCCGGCGTTGATGCCGGCGTCGGCGTCCTCGCCGATTGCGCGGTTGGCATCATTCGCGGCTTTGTACGCGTGCGCGCGATTGAGCAAGCCTTTCGCGGTGACGCAGGTCAGCAGCCAGGTCAGCTCCGGAATTTCCGGGATATCGGACTGCCGGTAAAAATATACTTTTTCCGGATCGAGCCCGCACGCAAGCCAGCTCGCAGCGATTTCGAGCGTCGAGCGTTGCACGCGCGCCGGATCGTCGCATTTGACCAGCGCGTGGTAATCGGCAAGGAAGTAGAAGCTCTCGACGCCAGCATCGCGGCTGGCCGCGATCGCCGGACGAATTGCACCGACGTAATTGCCCAGGTGCGGTGTGCCGCTGGTGGTGATGCCGGTGAGGACTCTGCGCTTGCTGTTCATGCCGGAAGATCGCTGGTGTGGCCGCCAAGTGTACGCGATTGGACCGGACAAACGGCGTATCCATTGGCTTTGCGCCGGGTTAACCCCGCCGCGCTCGTCGCCTCGTTCCATCTGCCATCTTGCCCACAACGAAGGAACCGCGATGAAAACCCTGCTCTCGCTTGCTGTTGCTTTGTCTCTGTCGATGTCCGCCGCCGCGCACGCTGGAAGTCTCGTCGATGTCAGCGTCATCGATCGCGATTCCGGCGCCACCCTGCCCACCTACTCACACGACGGCAAACTCTATGTTGCCGGCACGCCGGGCCATCGTTACGGCGTGCGCATCGTCAATCGCACCGGCGCGCGCGTGCTCACGGTGCTGTCGGTCGACGGCGTCAACGCGATCACCGGCGAGAATGCCGACCCGAACCAATCCGGCTACGTGCTCGGTGCCTACGACAGCACCGAGGTCGACGGCTGGCGCAAGAACATGTCGGAGATCGCCGAATTCAATTTCACCAATCTCGGCGACAGCTATGCCGCGCGCACCGGCCGCGCGAACAACGTCGGCGTTATCGGCGTGGCAGTGTTCCGCGAGAAACCGCATTACACCTGGCGCGAACGCGACGAGAAAATCGCACGCGAAGCGCCGCTGCCGTCCCCGGCCGCCGACGCGGCTGGCTATGCGCGCAAGGACGCCGCGCCGCCGCCGGCCGCCGCGCAAGCACCGGCAAGCGCAGCCGGCGCAATGGCGAAATCCGCCGCGGCCGACACCAGCGCGTACAACGGCGTCGCCGAAGCACGTCGCGCGAAACCCGAGGAATCGCTCGGCACCGGCCACGGCGAACGCGAATATTCGTCGGCGACCTATACGGCGTTCGAGCGTGACGGTTCGCGCCCCAGCGAAGTCGATTCCATCTGGTATGACAGCCAGCGCAATCTCGTCGCCCGCGGCGTCATACCCAGCCCGCGTCCGATCGCCAGAGAGCCGCAGCCGTTCCCGAATGTGTTCGTGCCGGATCCGAGCTGATGGCAGCCCGCGCCGCCGACCGGTGTCGGCCGGCGCTTTGGCAGCGGCTATACGCCGGCTTAACGCGATCGGACTACACTATTCTTTCGCCGTTTAGGGGAGAACTGCCGTGCGCGCGCGTCTGACGCACCTCATTATTTGCGTCCTTGTCCCTGCAGCCGCATCGATTCCTGCGTCGGAGCATGCTGCACCAAGACCGATATTGCCTGCGACGAATGCCGCTGTTGCCGGTCAGCGCGCGTATATCGACCCGGTGACGGGCAAACTCGCGCATCCCCCGCTGGGACAGGCACAGCGTGTCCTGCCTGTTCCCGGGCTGGAGCCCGATGACAGCAAATTGGAAGTCATCCACTGGCCCAATGGCGCGACGCAGGTGCGATTCCACGGGCAACGCCAGTCCACGGTTTATGCGACTTTGGCGAAAGACGGCGGCGTCGAAACCCACTGCGTTGAAAGTACGGCCGAACTGAAACCGGCGACGGCGCCATGACCGTCTTAGGCGGATTTTGCCGCGCCGCGTTGTGCGGGCTTTTGGGATTGACGTGTTGCGCAACCAGCAACGCCGCGACCATCACCGTGCAGATCGATCCAGCCGAACCGGCCAACACCGGATTCAGCGATCTGACTCCGGTTGTGCCGATCGCCAACGGCAATCCGGGTACGACGCTCGGTGCACAGCGTTTGTACGTGTTTCAGACGGCGGCGAATCAATGGGGCAAGTTGCTCAATTCCGCAGCCATCATTCGCGTGAACGCAAAGATGGATTCCATATCCGGCGGCTGCGGCGGGACCACGGCGATTCTCGGGCAGGCCGGCCCGGACAACGCATTCGCCAATTTTCCGCACGCACCAAAAAGCAATGTCTTCTATGCGGTTGCGTTGGCCGACGGCATTGCCGGCTCGGCCAACGATCCGGGCAATGCACAGATCGACGCAACGTTCAACGTCGATATCGATACCGGCACGTGCCTGACCGGGCAAACGTGGTCGTATGACACCAATCAGGCGCACGGCGTGCCCGCGAACAAGATTCCGCTGCTACCCGTGGTGTTCCACGAACTTGGGCACGGCTTGGGCTTCATCACATTCACCAACCTCAGCGACGGCAGCTTTATTAACGTCGGCGGTGGCAGTTTCCTGCCGGATATCTGGGATTACTACCTGTTTGATCAGGGCCAGAACAAGACCTGGGAGCAAATCAACCCGACCGGTGCCGCGAGTGTCAATATCGTCAATTCGGCAAAGAACGACCCCAATCTGGTCTGGGCCGGCAAGAAGGTCAACCGCTTGCAGCGCGTGTTCCTCGACGGCGCACTGAGCGGCACGCATAACGGGTGCATGCGCATGTACGCCCCGAACCCGGCGGAGCCAGGTTCATCCGTGAGTCATTGGACCAAAGCCTCGGCGCGGGCGCTGCTGATGCAGCCATACCTCAACGAGACGATCTTCAATCTCGTCGACATGACGCTGCCGTTCTTCCAGGACATCGGCTGGAGTACCAACCCGGAAGATCTGGTGTTCTATGATGGATTCGATCCAAACCCGTGCCCGAACGTGCAGCCGTAGCTGACGCCCCAACGTCGATCTCGGAATCCAGCCGTGCGTTACTTCCTGTATTGCCTATTGTTGCTGGCTCCGCTGTGCGCGCGCGCGGAGTTTCTCGACTGCGTGTTCTTCGACGGATTTGAGAATGCCGGCACCACCGATGCCGCCGCGCTTGCTGCGCTCGAAGTGCACAACTGTGCGCGCAAGACGGTAACGCCCGCAGCAGTCCCTGCCATTCCGATGTTGACGTGGGATTCAACGGTCGCGACCACCGCGCAGGTTTGGGCTAACGGATGCACGTACGCGCATGGCGGCCTGAATGGATACGGGCAGAACATCTATGCCGCTGCGAGCACCGATCCAGGTTTTACGGCGACGTTCACGGACGCCGCACTCGCCTGGGCCAGCGAAGAGCCGTACTACAACTATGCAGCGAATACCTGCAATACGGCCAATCCGCCCAATACCGCCGGGACATGCGGCCACTACACTCAGGAAGTGTGGAGAACGACGACACAGCTGGGTTGCGGACTGAAGGTTTGCACGACCAACAGCCCCTTTCCACCACCGTTTACGACTTGGCACTTCATCGTCTGCGACTACAACCTGCCGGGCAACTTCGTAGGTCAGAAGCCCTACTGACTACTCGCGCATCAACGTCGACTTGCCAAACAGGCTTTCGACGAGGTCGACGGCGAGCTGGCCGGTCTGATTGCGGTTGTCGAGGGCGGGGTTGAGCTCGACGATGTCGAGCGAGCCCATGCGGCCGGTATCGGCGATCATCTCCATCACGAGCTGCGCCTCGCGGTAGTTCGGGCCGCCGGGCACGGTGGTGCCTACGCCCGGAGCGATGTCGGGATCGAGGAAATCCACGTCGAAGCTCACGTGCAGGTGCGTGTCGGCGTCGATGCCTTCGAGCGCCTCTTCCATCGCGCGCTTCATGCCGATCTCGTCGATGTAGCGCATGTCGTAGATGTCGAGGCCGACGTCGTTGACGAGGCGCTTCTCGCCGGCGTCGACGGAACGGATGCCGATCTGGCGAATGTCGGCGGCGGCGATCGCCGGTTTGCTGCCGCCCAGTTCAGTCAGTTCCGACGGCCCGTTGCCGCACAGGCACGCGACCGGCATGCCATGAATGTTGCCGGACGGGGTGACTTGAGAGGTGTTGAAATCCGCATGCGCGTCGAGCCACAGCACTCGCAGCTTCTTGCCCTTGGCTCGGCAGTGCTGCGCAACGGCAGTGATCGAGCCGATTGCCAGGCAATGATCGCCGCCAAGCATGATCGGCAGCCGTTTCGCGGCGAGCTCCGCACTGACGGCGCGCATGACTTCACGATTCCATTCGACGACCTGGCTCAGGTGCCGGTAACCCGCGCTCGGCGGCAGCCACGGATTGAGCGGACCGAATAGATTGCCACGATCGGCCACATCGAGTCCGCGGGCCTGCAACGCTTCGGCGATACCGGCCACGCGCAATGCTTCCGGACCCATCGACGCGCCGCGCGCGCCGGCGCCGATATCGGTCGGCGCGCCGATCAGGGAAACGGGTGGAAAGCTGCGCATGAGAGGGAATTCCGGTAACTGAAGTTGAAGGATAACTGGTGTATCGTGCCTGGCCAACCCGAACACTTGCGGAGAATGTCATGAGCGGACTGATCGACAACGTGATGTCGCATCTGGGCGACGCGCAGATTCAGCAGATCGCGAACCGGCTCGGCGTCGATCCGGCGCAGGCGCGTGCCGCGGTCGAGCACGCGGTACCGCTGATCGTCGGCGGCATGGCGCAGAACGCGAGCACGGCGCAAGGCGCGGATGCGCTCAACAACGCGCTTGGCCAGCATGCCGGCCTCAATATGGGCAGCGTGCTCGGCAGCGTCCTCGGCGGCGGAAGCTCCGGCATCGGCGGTTCGATCCTCGGCCATATTTTCGGCGGCAACCAGACGGCGGCAAACCAGGGCCTGGGCCAAGCCACCGGACTCGGACAGCAGAACGCCGGGCAACTGATGGCGATCCTCGCGCCGATCGTCATGGCCGCGCTCGCCAATCACGCGCAGGCCCAGGGCGGCCTCAATCCCGGCGGCCTTGGCAACATCCTCGGCCAGGCCGGACAGCAAATTCAGCAGCAGGGTGGTCTGACCGGCGGGTTGTTGAACGCCGTGCTCAGCCACAACGGCAGCGGCAATTTCGATTTGTCGCAAGTGCTCGGCGGGCCCGGCGGCGCCAATGCCGGCGGACTCGGCGGTTTACTCGGCGCACTGACCGGCAGCCGCGCTTGAGAATACCGCGCGCGCTAGGGATTGCAGTCCTTGCGCTGGCGGCCATGGCGGCGCATGCCACGACGTACATCGTCAACGTCGGCGGCGACAACCCGCCGACGTTCAGTCCGCAGACGATCACGATCTACTCCGGCGACACGATCACGTTCATCAACAAGGGCGGGCTGCACAATGCCAAAGCCGACGACGGCTCGTTTCGCTGCGCGAACGGCTGCGACGCCACGGGCGGCAGCGGCGCCGCGAGCACCTCGAACTGGGTGGCAAGCGTGAAGTTTGCTTCGCCCGGCAGCATCGGCTACTACTGCGAGCAGCACGGCGCGCCCGGACAAGGCATGTACGGCACGATCATCGTGCAGCCGCTCGTGCCGGTGCGGTTGCAGTCGTTCGAGGTGGATTGATCAGACGAAGCCCAGGTTCTTCGTATCGAAGTTTCCAAGGTTCGGGAAGATCAGCCCGATGTCGGGATCCGACAAACCAAACCACTTCGCCAGCGTCGCCGCGTACTGATCAACCGATGTCGTCGGGATCAGGCGGCCGTAGCCATCGCCCGGATCGTTGAGATTGAGCGACATCCCGGTGATCGCGTCGTAAGTGTTCGGATTGACCAGGCTCGGCATGACCGTGCCGAAATTCGCCTGTGGCGAAAAACCGGCGCCGTTACCATAGAACTTTCCGCCCTGCACGGCTCCGCCTACGACGAAGTGATGCCCGCCCCAACCGTGATCGGTGCCGTTATCGTTGTTCGTGAGCGTGCGCCCGAAATCCGACGCGGTGAACGCCGTGGCGACATTCTGCAGACCGACGCTGGCGAGTGCGTCGTAAAAGCCCTTGAGCGAACGCGACACCAGATCGAGGACGCCTGGTGTCGTCGGATCGCCGTGTGCGGCCAGTTCATCGCTATGTGTATCGAATCCGCCGGTGCTGACGAAGAACACCTGGCGCTGGAGTCCGCTGTAACCGCTGCTGCCCGGATGGTTTGCTGCGTAGATCAGCTGCGCGACCGTTTGCAGTTGCGCGTCGAGGTCGCCGACGCTGTTCGGGAACGAGGACGAGAAGTCCTTCAGGCCCATCGCGGCGTTCATGATGCTCGCCGTGCCGGTAGAGTGGTTCATCGTGCGCGCATAGGCGCGTTCGAGCGCGTTCGTCTGCGCGCCGTCCAGATGCAGCGCGTCGAATGGCGTCTGCAGCCCGGGCCCACTCGCGTCGTAAGGAAAGTCGAGCTCGATCGCGCCATACGGCACGGTATTCATCGTGTAGCCGTTCACGTTCAAGCCGCGCATGAACGCATCCTGGCCGTTGAGGCCGGTCATGATCGGCGCGCCGCCGGTGTTGGCGCTGGCGATCAGATCCGCGATGCGGCCGCCCCAGCCAGTAAGCGGCTGATTCGTCGGCGGTGAAGATTGCCAGTACGCGGCTTGATCGGCGTGCGAGAACAATTCCGGCGGCAGGGCAAAACCGCTGTTGTTGTTCATTGCGTCCCAGGCATTCTGCTGCGTGGTCTTCTGCACCAGCGTACCGACGTTGGCGACGATGGCCGCCTGGCCGCTGTTGAACAACGTTTGCAATCCGGTCAACGAAGGATGCAGCGCGTACTGGATACCGTCCGCCGATGTGTTGGCGGCGTCGGTCAGCGGCAACAGATTCGCGCGCGGGATCGCAAGTTTCGGCCGCACGCCGGTGCCTCCGTAATACGCGTTGTAGGCCGACAGCGTGTACGGCACGACCGTATTGAAGCTGTCGTTGCCGCCGTACAGGAACACGCAGACGAGCGCCTTGTAGTCGCCGGGCGGAAAGGTGTAATTCGCGCGCGTTGCCGCCTGCAGCAGCTGCAGCTGGCCGAGCGCGGAGTAGACGCTGGCGCCGCCAAGAGCGGCGCAGATCGTTTGCTGGATGAATTTGCGGCGATCAGGGCGCATGGCGGTTCCTATTTCTGGATCATGTATTCGGGCGAAGTGAGGATCAGATACAGCGCGCGACTGACCCGCTGCATCTGCCAGTCCGAGCCCCAGCCCGAGTCGATGTTGCTCAGATAGTCGATCAGCGTCTGGCGCATGAACGGCGACATCTGCCCGGACATGAACACACGGTTGTATTTGTCCACGAGCGCAGCGGGCGCGAGCGCGCCATCGGCTGCGTGATCGATCTTCACATCGCCAAGCGGATCATTATCGGGGTTGCAGAAATCGCTCAGGTCGGGATCGATGAAGAAGTCACGAAACGTGTTCGCGCTCAGCGCGATGACGCTGTCAGTCTGCAGCTGGAATTCGGGACCGAGCAGACCGCGCGTCGACATCTCGCCGGGCGGCTTGAAACTCGGCTTGAAGAAGTTGAATACGGTGAATGCGTCCTGCGGCGCTTGCGCGATGCCCTGGTACTGCGTGCCACCGGTCGACCACGCAGTCGTGTAGCCGGCATAGCGATACGGGTTCGCGTAATACGCCGCCGCGCTCACGTTTTTGACAAACGCAATATCCTTGCCGCACCAGTGCCGCGCATTCATGGCGCGCCAAAGATGCGTGAGTGCGAGCAACGGTTCGCGCAACTTTCCGTACGTATCGGGATTCGTCCATTGGCCGTAGCGCGCTTCCGGATCCAGCAGAATCGCCTGCACGACCGACTGCAGTTGCGTCGCGCTCGCACGATTGTTGTAGAAGACCGTGGCGACGCGCTGTACGTAAGCGGGGCTCGGATTGCTCGTGACCAGGCGCTGGATCAGCTGCTTGCTGATGAACGGCGCCACGTTGGGGTGACCATAGATGTTGTCGAGCGCGAACGTCAGGTCGGCGTAGGCTGTCCGCGATGCCCCATCGGGCACCACGCCGCCGCCGGCCACACCCGGATACAGCAGCAGCTGCTTGCCGGTGAGGTCGTCGGCGTGCGCGCCGTTGTCGTGATAGTTGTATTCGGCATCCGTGCCCGTTTCGTTCGCCGGTTTGGTCTCATAGGCAACCATCGGCGTGAGGTAATCGGCCGGAGTGCTGTACGGCGTGTAGCAGCCGATGAACTCGTCGTAGCCGCTGACATCGCAACTGGCCCAGTTCCAGCCGGTGAGCACATGCGCGAACGCGGTGATCGTGCTTTGCGTGTACGTCGGGATCGGTTGGCCGCCCGACATTTTCGGCGTGCCGTCCATGTTGAGCATCACCAGGCCGACACTGAACAGCTGATTGATCTCGCGGCCGTAGTTTTCGTCCGGATGCACGTTGCTGGCCAGATCCGCGCGGCGATTGCCGAGCATGTTCAAGTACATGCCCATTGCCGGACTCAGGGTCACTTGCTCCAGCAGCTGCCGGTAATTTCCGAACGCGCCTTTGATCAGCAGGTCGTAGTAGTACGCCATGCCCGCCGCGCCATTGAGGCCCAGCTCGGTGTTCTGGTCGGAAATCACCAGAATTTCGCTCAGCGCGAACGCGACGCGCTGGCGCAGCTGATCGTTGTGGATCAGCGAATTGGTTTGCGGGTCCGGGCCGCCGAGCGCGCCGAGAAACCAGGCTTCCTGACGGTTGTTCTGGCCGATCTGCTCATTGCGCGGCGCGCTGCTGATCCAATCCAGATAATCCATTTGCAGCGTCTTGGCCGCTCCAAACTGCTCGGTGAGCCAGGCCTGATAACCGAGCGAACGCAGGTGTGCGATGTCCGTGTCGGTCGGCCCGAACGTCGCCTGCGCGAGGAATCGCGCCGCATCCGAGTCCGTAAACGGGCCGGCGGCAATGCCTTCCATGCCGTCGTGGAACAGCGGATCGGGCGCGTGACTGAGTTGCGCCGATGCTGCGGCCGATAACGCGGCCATGCAGATTGCGGCGAAACAGCGCTGCAGCGGAAGCGGAAGCCCCATCGTTTTCCCCATTGTTCTTGTTCTGAGGGATTACCCTAGCAGGTCTGCGCTCGGCAAATTGACGAGTGCGCCACGGCACAAACGTGGCGCAGATCGCATTCCGAACATCGATCGTGCTCAGGCGGCGCGATGAATCCAGCCGTTGACCGTGAAGCGGCAATCGCGAAACAGCTTCGAGGGCACGTGCACCGGGGTTACTTCGTGCATGACCGCGGCCTGAAAAAACACGATGCTGTTGTGGCGCGGCTGCACGACCTGGAAACTGTCGATGCGCGCGAGTTTGTTGTTGCGCACCTGATCGTCGTAGATGCGCAGCTCGCCGCCTTCGAAACCTTTTGGATCGTGGTTGAAGTAGTAGACAAACGTGAGCTGGCGCGTGACCGTATTGTTGTGTCCCGCATCCGTGTGGATGCGGAAATAGCTGCCGTCGTTGTTGGCGGTCAGCTGGCACTCGATGCGACCGAATGTCACCGCGCGCAATCCGAGGCGCTGGATGATCAGCGGGAACGCCGTGCGGATTTTCGCCGAGACCAGCTCCGCGACCTGCGCCGGCGCTTCCATCGACAGCGACTTGCGGTAATCCTCCTTGGCATCGCTGACCGCGGAAGGCACGTACTTCGGCTCGAGCGCAAGCGCGGTCTGCAGCAGGAACGCGACATCCGGCTCCGGCAGAAAATTGGCGATCTGCAGCACCGGGTGCCGCACGATCTGCATGGGCGTTTGTACGGATTCCGACATGACACTCGACCAGAACTGGTGCCGGCAGAGGGACTCGAACCCCCGACCTACTGATTACAAATCAGTTGCTCTACCAACTGAGCTATGCCGGCGCGTGGCCCATTTTCGCACGTTTGCGCCGTCGGCACGAATGCGATCCGGAATGACACGTTGCTGGTCAGAAACAACGCACGGTCTGCTCGCGCAAATCGTTTTGCGCCAGCATGTGCGCGCGCCAATCCAGCGGATGATCGCGCTCGGGCGCGAAGTCGATCCAGTACACCGGCAGTTCCTCGGTGCGCGCGACGACCTGGGGCGCGAAGCCGAGCTTGGCGATTTCGTCACGACGCTTGTCGGCGTTCGCCTGATCGTGAAACAGGCCGAGCGAGATCGTGTTCGGCTCGTCGCCGGCGGTCACGACGTAATAGTCGCGCACGCCTTTTTCCGACAGTTGCCGCGCCAGCACGAGCGCCTTCTCTCGGCTCGCTTGCGCCGGCAGGTAAACCCAGTAGCCGCGCGTCTCGGTCGAACGCGCTTCGCGGTACTGGATGCGCGCCACGAGCGGCGTCAACGCGTTGAGCGCTGCGCGCATGTCCGCTTGCGTCGGAAACGGGCCGATGCTGCTGCAGATGCCGTTGCCGGGCTGCGCCGCGGCTTCCGGCGCGCTCGCCAGTTCCGCGTTGGGCTCGCCGTTGTGTTCCCGTTCGGACAACAGTACGAGTTTTGGCACGCCCGGATCGGCCGCGGCGAACGCATGCGCGCGTGGCTGCGGCGCGAAATACAGCCACAGCGCGACGCCGATGTTCATCGCCAGCAGCAGCAGGAAAAGAATTCGCGAAAGCATGCGCTGATTCTAGCTCAGGCGTCGTCGTCGGCCAGTGCGGCGAGTCCACGCAGTACGAGTTCGGCATCGATGCGATGCGGTGTCGGCAGCAGATCACTCAGCCGCGCCGCACCGCCGCCGGTAAGCACGAGCGCAGCAGCCGACCCCAGACGTTTGGCCGTCCGTTCGACAAAACGCTCGGCCAGCGCGGCCGCCGCGAGCCATGTGCCGGATTCCATCGCGTCGGCGGTGTTGTCGGCGAATTCGACGATGCGGCCGGCCGCTGCGGCGCCGAGATTCGCCGTGCCGCCGCGCAACGCGGCGAGCGCGAGGTCGGGACTCGCGGCAATCAAACCACCGAGGTGCGTGCCGTCGGCGGCGAGCGCATCGAGCGTCAGCGCGGTGCCGCAGCTGACGACGATCGTCGGCTCGCGCGCCTGCGCATGCGCGGCCACGAGCGCGAGGAACCGATCGACGCCGAGCCGCTCGGGCTGCGGGTACGCGTTGTGCACGCCGCACGCGTGCGCGCGGGTCTGCACGAATCGCGCGGCGCGGCCGAAGCGGCGACGCACGGCCGCGTCGACGCGTTCGTTCAACGCCGCCGAGGCAACCGATGCCACCCACACGGAATCCACCGCCGGCGACTCCTGCCAGGCCGCCGCGCTGAAATCGGCGTGCGCCTCGGCAGCGCCAAACCGCAGGTCCTTGCCGTCCCACAGCGCCCATTTCAGACGTGTGTTGCCGATATCGACGAGCAATTTCATGCGCCGCGCACCGATACGTCCGCGCTATCGTAGACGGCGCTGACGCCGGCGTGGCGCACACACAACGCGCCGCGATCATCGACGCCCGCGGCGGTGCCTTCGCGCACGCCGTTCGGCGTTTGCACGCGCACGGTCCGCTCGGCAAGCAGGTCGTGGCGGGCAAATTCGCGGCGGAATGGCGCAAATCCGTCGCGTTCGAAACGATCGAGTGCCGCCACCAGCCGTGTGAGCAGGCACGCGATCAACAGGTTGCGCGAAGGTAGGGATGCGCCGCACAAGCTCGCCAGATCGATGCTCGGTTGGCCGATCCTGGCAGCGTGCGGCAAACGCACGTTGATGCCGATGCCGATGACGGCGTGGCACGGCCCGAGGAATTCGCCGCCGAGTTCGACGAGGATGCCGGCCAGCTTGCGGCCATCGGCAAGGACGTCATTCGGCCATTTCAAGCCGACGCGGGTGACGCCGCAATCGGCGAGCGTCTGCACGAGCGCGATACCGGCCACGAGGCTCAATCCCGCCAGCGCGCCCATGCCGGCGCCAAAGCGCTTGAGCAACGAAAAGTATACATTCCCGCCGAGCGGCGAAACCCATTCGCGCCCGCGCCGGCCGCGCCCGGCCGTTTGCATTTCGGCCAGGCAAATCGACAAATCCGGCGCCCCTTGCGCCGCACTCTGCAGCAAGGCGCTGCTCGTCGAACCGGTCTGCCAGTGTACGTCGAAGGTGCGCAGGCGCTTGCGCAGTGTCGAATCCAGCCCGGCGCGAATCGTGGACTCTTCAAGCGCCTCGAACGGCCACGCCAGCCGATAGCCACGACCGGTCAACGCCTCGATCGGCGCGCCGTGCGCGCGCAGGGCTTCGATCTGCTTCCAGACGGCCGCGCGCGTAACCCCCAGGCGCTGCGCGAGTACGCTGCCGGAAACGGCATGCTGCGCCGACAGCGCCGACAGCACAACGGAGGGCTCGATACTCATGGTATCCAGTGTAGCGGGGCCACTTTGGCGAGAACACCCGGGGCCGGCGGCGGCCGCGGCAATACGTGGTACGATATTCGGACCTGAAAAGCGATTCGCAACCGGGGAGTGTCCCGTGTTCAAGCCTCTGCTCCTGGCGTCAATTCTCTGCGCACCGTGCACGGCTCTGGCCGCACAGGCCAGGTCGCTCGACGGCGGCTTCGCGCTGGCCAGCAATACCTCTTCCAGCGAAATCGAGACCGTGATTTCGCCGATGCAGGATGGCGGAGGCGCCGCACCCGGCGCGGGCCGAGGCACGGACGCCGCGGATACGCACGCGCAAAGCGAGAATGCCAGCGCGCGCGGTGCGCATGCAGCGCACGCGCCGAATGCCGACGCCGCCGGCCCGCACACGCACAAGGGTCACAGCAAGGCAGCATGGCAGTCGCTGCTGCCGGGCTCGATGAAGTAAGCCGAAGCAGCGCCTGGGCGCGGGCCCCGTGCCTGACCCGTATTCTGCTCGTCGAATGCGCACGTGTACGCAGAGCGTAGCGGTGGAACGCGCCAGAGACTAGCAATCGAGCAGTTCGAACCAGCGCTCGTCTTGGGGATCGCGAGCGCCTTGGCGCGCCAGGATATCGTCGCCGGGCATCGCTGCATCGACGGCGAATTCCCGCACGATGGCCGTATAGCGATCCGCCAATACCGTATTCGCCGGATCCAGTCCAGTGACCACCAGTAAACCGGTCGGACTCGCGTCGAGCAGGATCAGGCTCAGCTCCGGCCGGTACTTGCGCAGGCACGGCAGGATTTTCCACACGTCGCCCGTCCAAACGCCGGATTGGCGTTCGCGTGCGGCCTGCAGCGGATGATTCGGAAACACGTCATCCAGCACGACGACGCCGCGCGGCGACGCGAAACGCTCGACATTCATGAAATCGCGCAGCGCAAATTCGAACAGATGCATGCCGTCGATGAACGCGAGGTCGATCGGTTGCGTCAGCAGCGCTGCAGCGGCATCGGCGAAGAAGGCGTCGCTGGTCTGCGCCAGCACGCGTGCATTTCCGGCAAGTTGAGTGCGCAACTCGGGGAGCGGATCGATGCCCAGCGTGATCGGCGCATCGGCCAGGGCGAGACTGAAGCCGTGACGCACGCCGATTTCAAGGTACACGCGCGGTTGCCGACGCGCGTGGATGGCGCGCAGTGTATCGCGGTAGAACTGTGCGCCGCGGGCGACTTCGGCTTCCGGCGCGGCGCGGTATACCGGGATGGCGCTCGTTGGAACCGTTCGCTTGGGCTCGTTCACAGCAAACGCGCGAACACATCGCGCACGCGTTGCAGATGCGGGGCGACCCAGGAAGCCGGCTCGGGTATTTCCCCCTGCGCGGCTTCATCGACGTAACGCTCGACGAGACGCCGCAGTGTCGCCGCGGACAGCTCGGCCTGCTGCAAGCCGTCCTTGAGTTTCATTGCCGAGGCCGGATGCTTGTTGGTCGCACTCAGATAAAGCGGCACATGCGTCAGGCGGAATCCGGGCGCGTGAAAAGCCTCGTGCGCGTCCCAATGCTGCGCGACGCGTTCGGTGCGTCCATCGAGCGCGCGCAGATAATGCGCCGAGACCGCGTAGTTGTTCGTATAGCAACCATCCTCGACGCGCCTGAGCTGCACCCGGCTTGCGCACAGGATATTGCCGAAAACGTAGCCATCGGCACCATTCACGTATCGCTGCAACTCGAAATACAGTTGCGGATGCAACCAATCGTCGTCGTCGATGAACAAATGCAGTTCGGCAGCCGAGGCGGTATCAGCCGACAGCAAGGGCACCCGGGCCGCGCGGCGCACCGCGGCGAGATTTTCCATCGCGATGTCCTTCATGACCGCACGCAGGTGAAAATACGTCATCGGAAACGTACGGTCCCAAACCGAAACGACGTCGCTGATGAAATTTTCGGTGAGTCCGGTTGCGCCCGCCACCGCGCGACAAAATGCACGGCTGCCTTCAATCAGTTCATCGTGCGTCGTATTGCGCCAGTCCGGGCTTTGCCGCATGACGATGCGCAACCGCTTCGGGCCCGGCAACGCGGCGCGAGCACGACGCAGCAAGGCGGCCGCGGCGAATCTCATAGTGGTTCGAGGTGCAACGCGCGGCGAAGTTCTTCGATCCACGCGCCGCGGAACGCCGCGTACGAATATTGCGATGCCGTGGCACGTCCGCGTTGCGCGACGTGCTCGCTGTGCTGCGGATCGCGCACGGCGGCGATCAACCGTTCGGCCACGAGTTCGATCTGCGGATACGCGGCCACGGCACAGTTGTCGCCCGGCAGCAGATACTGGCGCCCACCGAACCCGTCGTAGCCGCAGACCAGCGTGCCCATCGCCATCGCTTCGAGCGGCACGAGGCCGAATCCCTCCGCTGCGGAAAGACTCAGGACGTAGCGCACCGATCCGAGCCGGGCCAGCAGATCGCCATGTGCGATACCGCTGCCGGCGAGCGGCTCTTCGAACACGATCTCGGGCGCGCTTTGCGCGACGAGCTCACGCAGCCGTGCAAACGACGCGTCCCAGACTTCCGCGAGCCCCTTGCGGTACGGCAGCACGACGCGCTCGGGCCGGTGCGCCCAATCCGGCGCCGCCGGCATGTCGTGCGTCTCCACGAACGCCGGGATGACCGGCACGTGCATTGCGTAAGTCGCGCGCAGGAATCCGGCGACGAAATCGCTGACGGCAACGTAGTGGTCGAACTTGAGATCGAGCAGTGCAAACGTGTTGAAACCTTGCACGTAGCTGAGTTTGAACCCGGGCAGGCGCAGCCCGAACTGATGCGGAGAAAAACTCGGATTGACGACAAGAATGTCCTCGGCGCGGATGTCGCGCTCCATTTGCGCCAGCGAAACCTGCGGCATCTGCAGATCGTAGTGGCGTATGCCGTGATCCGCGGCTGCACCGGCTGTGCTGACCGCTGTCGCTGGAATCCCGAAATCGCGTTCGAGGATGCGGCCCACGTGATAGGCCATGTAGGTGCCGCCATTCGGCAGATAAGCGCCGACGATGTAGGCTCGGCGATAGCGTTTGCTCGTCAATGCCGATCCCGCTTCATGTTCGCCGCCAGCGCCGGCGGTTCGGCATCGAAGCCGAAACTGGCGATCTTGTCCGGCAGATTGCGCAACATCGCAGGCGCAGTGACCGCTGCCGCTGCCGCTGCCGCGGGCGCCGGAACCGATGCGGCCGGCACCACGGATGCAAGATGCGGCGCGACCGGCATGCGATCCGCGTCGAGCGGCGGCGGCGCCGCGGGCGCAGGCCGGCTAAAGGCGCCGAATGCCTGGCTGCCGTTGCGCGTATCGTCGGTGTAGACAACGGCCTTGTCCGCGTTCACCGGCATCGTGATGTAGAACTGACGGTCGCGTGCCTCGTAATGGCGCGATGCGATGATGCCACCCTGCGCATCGACCCAGTCGACATCGACGATGCCGCCGAAGTCCGAAGACGGCACCTGAACGATCAGACGCGAGTCCCAGCGATCCGCAACGGGCTCGATGTGCAGCTCGGCCGACGGCCGCGCGAGCACGAGCGCGGGATCGCCGAGCAGGTTATACATTTCCGCAGAGGTGCGATCGTGAACGCGGCTCTTGGCCTTGTTGATCGCCTCGCCGATCGTTGCGCCGGGTCTGAGCAGCTCATCGAGCAGGGCACGCGAAAAGTTCGGATCGGGCGAATTGCTCCACGATGCACCCAATACCGCGACGGCGCCCTTGTCCGCTTCGCGCAGGAAGCGTTCGCCGATGGAATCGGCCGTGGGGCTGTCGTACGGCGCGGAGAAGCAGGTCATCGCGAGCACCATCGGGTAACGTCCGACGTTCTGCATGGCCGCGACATCGTCGAGCGTGAACAAATCTCCGCCCGCGCCACCGACGCGCCAGATGTAGCTGCCGCCGTGCCCGAGAAAGTGCACGATCAGTCCGCCGTCGTCGAGGTCGCGCTTCAGCGCGGCGCGCTTCGCCCTGCCGATCGACGGGTCTTCGTGAGGATCGGTATACACGTTGCGTACCGCATAGCCGCGACTGGCCAGATCAGCAGCCAATCGGTCGGACTCGTATTTGTAAGAAGACACTTCGCTCGTGCTGATAAACGTCAAGTCGCGATGCCAATGCCCCGGCGGCGGGCTGACGAGATAAGCCAGTGTCTTGCGCACCACCGCTTCGACTTCGGCCGCGCTGACGACCGGCAAACGGCCGACGGCGAGTTGCGGCCGAAAATCGCCAGGCGTCAGCGCCACGTAGGGAATGTCGCTCGCCGATTGGCCTTCGGCGGAGGAAGCGACCTGCCACGTCGGCACGAGGTTGCGGTTGGCCAGCTCCGGATCGGGGTGGGCGTAATTGGTGGTCCGCATGCCCATGAACCCGGCACCCTCCAAGACCTCGTTCGGCTGCAGGTTCGCATTCGGTGCGGACCACGTCGAGTCCGGAGCCACCGCTCGACGCGCGTCATGGTGGATGTCCACGCTGGCGTCGCCGACCAGCAGCAGATAACGCGGTTTGACTCGCCAGTGCTCATGGCCCCAGCGCACATAGTCGCGGATCGCGGCCGGATGCACGATGCCGCCGCCGAATTGATCGTAGATCTCGTCGACATCGACGACGGCGACCTTCATTCCATGCGAGCGGTGGTATTGCGCGAGCGGCTCGATCGCCTTGAGCAAGCGCGGATGCGCCACGACGAGATAATCGTAACCCGGATCGGCGCTGCGCAGGTCGCCCGCCGCAACCGCGCGCAGCTGCAGCGGCACTCGCGGCGTGTCGGGAAAAGGATACAAATCCACATTTTCCTCCGCACCGGCGGCACGGTAGCGGCCGCCCGCAAGCGCTGTGCCCGGACGCAGTACGCCATCGCTGCCGAGCAGCGCGGCGACGCCCGTGCCGCTGTGCAGGAATTCGATTGGCGCATTCGTCGTCGCGTTGAATGCGCTGCCGACGGCAGCGATGTCGCCGCGGATCGAATAGTCGATTTCGGCCCAGTTGAACATCACCACATCGACGATGAAATTCTGCGCGTCGCCGGGTGCGTCGCGGCGTGGCACGCGCAACGCGAGCCGATTGCCTTGTGCCTTGAGCAAGGCTCGCGCCACGTGCAGCGTGCGCCGGATTTCCTCGCGGCCGTCCCACTGCAATGTCTGCACGACGCGGCCATTGAGCGTCACCGCAACATTGTGATCGGCCGGTTTCGCCGCGCCTTTGCCGGGAAAATTCGATTCGCCGCGGAAGTCGAGCGTCAAAGCCGCGTCGGCGTCACGCCCGGAGGTCTGCGCATCCGGCAGGTCGAAATCGAAAGTGAATGGCTGCGCATCGACTGGCGTGAGCTTGGCCCACTGCCACACGTCCGGCTCTTCGCCGTTTTTCATCTCGGCGTCGCCGACGCGGATCATCAACTCTTCGCGCTCGAAATGCGCACGGCGATGCAATACGGCCGCGGGGCCGGTCAGCGCAGGTGGCGCTGCTTCGCGCACGCGTGCATGCGGGCCCGGCGTGGCAGCGAGCTGATAGACGTTCACGTTCGAATACTGGTCGAACCAGCTCTGCGGGCCGTGCATCGCTTCGCCGAGCCACTCGATACGGCTGCCGGCCGCGAATGCACCGTGCGCATCGCCGAGGACGCGGATCGGCACCTCACGATCGCGGTGGAGCAGCACCAGATCATTGGCGCGGCAGTCTTTCAGTTCCGGCTGTGCGGCGACGATGCTGGCGTAATCGAGCGCGTAGACGCCGGATTCGGCAACTTCCACGTGCAGCCGCCCCGAACACGCGCACGCGTCGGCCGCTGCGAGCAGCGCCAGTCCGGCGAGCGACACGCGCGGCAAGGAGAAAAAATTCATAGGAAACCGGATAGTGGGCCTGAATAGGGACCGGGCCGGAGCGTCAGGTCTGACGCGGGCTGCAGGCGATCCGACGATACTACGGAACAGCGCCGACCGGCGCAACTGCGGCGAGTTCTTCCGGTCCGGTCACGACGGGCACGAGCGCGCTGTCCGCAGCCGTACGCAATGCGGCAGTGACGCCGGATGGATCCGCCGCGTACACCGCCTCGATGGCATCGCGCACGAGCCAGTTGCGCAAGGCCTCGATATCGTGCCCGCCGGATTTAGGCATGCGGCATTCATATTGCGGTGTTGCGGCAGCGGCCGCGATGCGCGGCAATGGCCGCGGTAACAGCGCGCTCTGCGCATAAAGCCGGCGCACGCGATAATCGAGAACGCGACGCGCAAAGCCGAACAGCATCGCGCCGACCTGCGTTTCGTAGTCCGGGTAGCGCTGACGCAGAACCGCCATGCCTTGCACGCCGAGCGCGATGCGGCGTTGCGCGCCGAAACTCGCGCTGCGCGCGTGGCGCACGAGCACGTCGCCGGCGATCACGTGGCGGAATCCGGCGCGCGCGGCGCGCTGGCACAGATCGTTCTCTTCGCCGTATCCGGCCGGAAACGCGTCTGCGTCGAGCACGCCGACGCGATCGAACAGCACGCGCTTGACGTACATGCAGAAGCCGTTGCCGGTCGGCAACTCCGCGGTGCAGGCGCCGACGTACTGCAGCAGCGCGCGCTGGGTCTGCGCGAGCGTCCAGCATGGCGGGATCGGACAATACTGCTCCAGCTCCGGCACGCTGAACGCACCGGCATTGTCGGAGACCGCGGTGGCCGTGCCGATCGAGTCCTGCGCATGGGCGGTTTGCGCCAGGCGCTGCAACCAGCGCGGCCCGACCTCGGTATCGCTGTTGAGCAGAACGATGTCGGCGCCGCGCGCAAGCTCGATGCCGCGATTGCAGCTGCGCGTGTAGCCAAGGTTCTGCGCGTTGCGCAGCACCGTGATGTTCGCCCTCGCGGCGTAGTCGGCGAGCAACGTGCCGACACCGGCATCGGTGCTCGCGTCGTCGACCAGGACCAGGCGCACGCCGGGCGACCAACGCAATACGGCCTCGATGCAACGCCGCGCGAGCTGCGGCGAATTGAAGATCGGCACGACCACGGCGACCCGGGGCATACGCCAGGCCAGCGGCGGCAAAGGCTGTTGCGGCAGAAGCTTCATCGCGGGCGGTTGGCCTTGCCATTGGTCGGCGGCCCCGCTGGCGACACGGCCGTGCACGACGCGCCATGGCGCGCCGATCGCAGATCCGGCGGCATCGCGCATCGAAAATTCCATCTGCGCATTGCCGCTCGGCGAAGCCGGCAATTCACGCGACTGCTCGCTGCCCTCGACGCGCAGGCGCTCAAACGCGATGCCGTCGATGCACAGTTCCATTTGTGCACTTGGCGCGACCTGCAAGCGCCAGCGCAGGACGCGGCCGTCCCAGCCGAGCCAGGTCAAATCCGGCGCGCCCTCACGCATCGACGGCGCACTCACGCGGCGGCGGTCTGCGGCGCACGCGCGTGATAGGCCCGCAACACGTCGTCGACATCGCCCTGCATCACGCTGCGGCCATGTTCTATCCAGAGTGCACGATCGCAGACTTCGCGAATCTGCGCGTCGCTGTGCGATACGAACACGACCGTGGTGCCGCCGTGAATGCGCGCACGCAGTGCCGCGCCGGACTTCTTCGCGAAATCGGCGTCGCCGACCGACAGCACTTCGTCGATCAGCAACACCTCGGGTTCCACTTGCATTGCCACCGAGAAGCCGAGGCGCGCGAGCATGCCGGTCGAATAGGTGGAGATCGGCTGCTCGAAGAAGTCGCCGAGTTCGGAGAACTCGTGGATCGCCGGAAGCCGTTTTTCGATCTCGCGCCGGCGCAGGCCAAGCAACAATCCGGACAGCACGGCGTTGTCGCGGCCGGACAGGTGCAGCATGAAACCGACGGCGAGCGAGAGCAGCTGACAGGTGACCGGCGCGCGCGTGATGCGCCCGCGATCCGGCTCGATGATGCCGGCTAGAGTGCGCAATAGCGTACTCTTGCCGGCGCCGTTGCGGCCGATTACGCCGAGGCGCTCGCCGCGGTTCAACGTAAGGCTCACGTCTTCGAGCGCCCAGAAACGCGGCGCGCCGATACGCACCTGCGCGTTGAAGGCGATGCCGACGTTTTCCATGGCGATCACGGGCGCAGTCATGCCGGCAGCTTCACATAACGCGGCGTCAAATGCGCGATCAGCCCACTCGCGAACGCATACAGCGCCAGCGAAATCAGGGCGACGACGCCGAGCGCGCTCCAGTTCGGCCACAGTCCGTGCATGAGGATTCCACGCCCGGCATCGATGAGCACGGCGATCGGATTGAGCATGAATACGCCTCGCCAGGCGACCGGCACCACATCGAGCGCGAACACCACGCCGGACATGAACATCGTCACCTGCAGCACCTGTTCGATCACGAAGCGCAGGTCCGGCAGGAACGGCAGCGCCGCCGCGAACAAATAGGCGATGGCCGCGGCGAATACGAGTTCGACGAG
>Ga0068855_100002529_pt1 | contig 22530 bp, 20 predicted proteins | sample KBSCornC52_FD_66592 | JGI IMG/M metagenome (GOLD analysis project Ga0068855, IMG submission 66592) | Corn rhizosphere microbial communities from Kellogg Biological Station, Michigan, USA - KBS Corn C5-2 | ecosystem: Host-associated > Plants > Roots > Rhizosphere > Soil ...
GCGCACAGCAGGTAGCCCCAGGCGGGCGGGATGTCGAACGCGAGATCGAGCGCGTAGGCCATCACGGCGGCCTCCAGCGCGAAGAAGATGAAGGTGAAGCTGGCGTACAGCAGCGAGGTGATGGTCGAGCCGAGGTAGCCGAAGCCCGCGCCGCGCGTGAGCAGGTCCATGTCCAGCCCATGGCGCGCGGCATGGACCGCGATCGGCCAGCCGGCCAGCGCGATCACCAGCCCGGTGGCCAGGATGGCCCAGAACGCGTTGACGAAGCCGCACTGCACCAGCAGCGTCGCGCCCACCGCCTCCAGCACGAGGAACGAGGCGGCGCCGAACGCGGTGTTGGCCACCCGCGCCTCCGACCACTTGCGGAACGACTGCGGCGTGTAGCGCAGCGCGTAGTCCTCGAGCGATTCCTGCGCCACCCAGCTGTTGTAGTCGCGCCGCACCTTCACCACGCGCTGGGGCGCGGGGGCGGCGGTGTCGAGGGCGGCGTCCGTCATGGAGCAGGTCATGCACTCAAGACTCGTGCCGGTCCCGGTTGCGATGGCATCGATCGTGCAATAGGCTGCACAAGATGAACCTGACACCGCGCGAAAAGGACAAGCTCCTGGTCTTCACGGCCGCCCTGCTCGCCGAGCGCCGCAAGGCCCGCGGGCTCAAGCTCAACCACCCCGAGGCCATCGCCCTCATCAGCGCCGCCATCATGGAAGGCGCGCGCGACGGCCGCAGCGTGGCCGAACTGATGAGCGACGGCCGCCGCGTGCTCACGCGCGCCGACGTGATGGACGGCATCGCCGAGATGATCCCCGAGATCCAGGTCGAGGCCACCTTCCCCGATGGCACCAAGTTGGTGACGGTGCACCAGCCCATCACCTGACGCACTGCGTCGGTGCGGCCCGCACGATCCCCCAGCTCGGCTCGGATGCGATGCAAGCGTCTCGGGCGACTTCCAGAAGGACACGATGATTCCCGGCGAACTGCTCATCGACGACGGCGACCTCGAACTCAACCCGGGCCGGCGTCGCGTCACGCTGGTGGTGGAGAACGCCGGCGATCGGCCGATCCAGGTCGGCTCGCACTACCACTTCGCCGAGACCAACGGCGCGCTGCGCTTCGACCGGGCGGCGGCGCGCGGCCTGCGGCTGGACATCGCGTCGGGCACCGCCGTGCGCTTCGAGCCGGGGCAGCAGCGCACGGTGCAGCTGGTCGACCTGGCGGGCGCCCGCAACGTCTTCGGCTTCCGCGGCCTGGTACAGGGAGCGCTCTGATGCCCACGATAGGCAAGCGCGCCTACGCCGAGATGTTCGGCCCCACCACCGGCGACCGCGTGCGGCTGGCCGACACCAACCTCGTCATCGAGGTCGAGCAGGACTACACGCTCGCGGCCGGCGGCTACGGCGAAGAGGTCAAGTTCGGCGGCGGCAAGACGATCCGCGACGGCATGGGCCAGGGCCAGGCGACGAATGGCCCAGGCCCGGGCGACGCGGTCGACTGCGTCATCACGAACGCGCTGATCGTCGACCACTGGGGCATCGTCAAGGCCGACATCGGCCTGCGCGGGTGCCGCATCGCGGCCATCGGCAAGGCCGGCAACCCGGACGTGCAGCCGGGCGTGGACATCGTCATCGGTCCGGGCACCGAAGTCATCGCGGCCGAGGGCATGATCGTCACCCCGGGCGGCATCGACACCCATATCCACTTCATCTGCCCGCAGCAGATCGACGAGGCGCTCGCGTCGGGCGTCACCACGATGATGGGCGGGGGCACCGGCCCGGCCACGGGCACCTTCGCCACGACCTGCACGCCGGGCCCGGCCAACATCGAGCGCATGCTGCAGGCCGCCGACGCGTTCCCGATGAACCTCGGCTTCCTGGGCAAGGGCAACGCGAGCCGCCCCGAGGCGCTGCGCCAGCAGGTCGAGGCCGGCGCGGTGGGCCTGAAGCTGCACGAGGACTGGGGCACGACGCCGGCCGCCATCGACTGCTGCCTGGCCGTGGCCGAGGAGACGGACATCCAGGTCGCGATCCACTCCGACACGCTCAACGAGAGCGGCTTCGTGGAAGACACCATCGCCGCTTTCAAGGGCCGCACGATCCACAGCTTCCACACGGAGGGCGCCGGCGGCGGCCATGCGCCCGACATCATGAAGGTGGTGGGCGAGGCCAACGTGCTGCCGTCGTCCACCAACCCGACGCGCCCGTTCACCGTCAACACGCTGGACGAGCACCTGGACATGCTGATGGTGTGCCACCACCTGGACGCCGGCATCGCGGAGGATCTCGCGTTCGCCGAGAGCCGCATCCGGCGCGAGACGATCGCCGCCGAGGACATCCTGCACGACCTCGGCGCGATCAGCATGTTCTCGTCCGATTCGCAGGCGATGGGGCGCGTCGGCGAAGTGATCCTGCGCTGCTGGCAGACGGCGCACAAGATGAAGGCCCAGCGCGGGCCGCTGTCCGGCGACACCGATCGCAACGACAACGCGCGCGTCAAGCGCTACGCCGCCAAGCTGGGCATCAACCCGGCGCTGACCCACGGCATCGCGCACGAGGTCGGCTCCGTCGAGGTGGGCAAGTGGGCCGACCTCGTGCTGTGGCAACCGGCGTTCTTCGGCGTCAAGCCGGCGCTGGTGCTCAAGGGCGGCTTCATCGCGCTGGCCGCGATGGGCGACCCGAACGCCTCGATCCCCACGCCGCAGCCGGTGCACTACCGCCCGATGTTCGGCAGCTTCGGCGGCGCCACCGCACGCGGCTCGCTGACGTTCCTGTCCCAGGCCGGTGTCGCGGCGGGCGTGCCCGCGCGCGCGGGCCTGGCCAAGACGATCGCCACCGTCCGCGCCTGCCGCAGCGTCACCAAGCGCGACATGGTGCACAACGACTGGCTGCCGACGATGGAGATCGACGCGCAGACCTACGAGGTGCGCGCCGACGGCCAACTGCTGACCTGCGAGCCGGCCACCGAGTTGCCGATGGCGCAGCGCTACTTCCTGTTCTGAAGCACCCTAGCGGATCGAGCGCAGCGCCCACGCCGCGCTCGCCAGCAGGATGGCCGCCGCCCCCAGGAACCCCGCCGGGGCCATCGGCCCGGCCGCAAGCAGCCACGGGTAGGACAAGGCCCACACGACCAGCGCGCTTCCGCTGACGAGATGCGGCGGGTAGCGCAAGCCGGACGCCAGCGGCAGGAAATGCAGCCCGACGATGGCCATCACCGCGGCCGCCTGCCACTGCGGCAGGCCCAGGTTGACGGCCACGTTGACCGCCACCAGCATGCCCACGCCTTCCCCGATGCAGGCCCAGGTGAGGATGCGGTCGCCACGGCGGCGTTGCGCGACGACGTCGTCGGGCAGCGACGCGTCGACGCCGGGATGAGCCCGCAACACGACCAGCGTGCGCACGCCGAATGCCAGGATCACGGCGGCGAGCGCGACCCACGCCCAGGGAGCGGCATTCGCGCGCATGAGGCCGTAAGCCGCCCACGCCGCGGCAAAGCCGCTCATCACCAGCGCGCCGACCGCGCGCGAACGGGCCCGCGCGCTCACGATCGCGGTCTCCTCGACGCTGGGGGTATTCAACATTTTGGGGATGGCCGTCGAGGTCATGCGCGATTCCATTGGAGGTGTCGATGCACGGCAGTCTCGACGCGGCAAGGGCGCCGGTCTGCCGGGCTGCGACGAATGGCGAGCGCACGCGACGAATCGACTTTACGCAGGTGTCAATGCAATCACCGATGTGCACCACCGTCCATGCTGGTACGTTGTAGTCACAGGCACATCGACCGGTGCCGCCATGCGGGGCCTACGCGTTTCCACCCACAGGCACTTCCTGGCGCGCCGATTGCTAGTAGCTGATGACAGATGAAAGCCTAGGAGGGCACATCATGAAAGTCGCAGGCGAAACGGAACCTGAACCTTGGCGACCGCTCGGCGAGCGCGTCACGCGCACGCCGCCGGCCAGACCCGAATGGCAGCCGCTGCCCCATGCCCCGTGCATCGAGGTGAACCGCCAGGGTCAACTGAGAACGAACCTGCCGCTGCCGAAGTAATTCGCGCGCGGCGACCCAAGGCGCGGCCTGATAGCCCCGCCTGAGATCCCGGCCGGCATTGCCCGGTCGACCCGCCGGCTCCGCCAAGACGGAGCGACCCAACGGCGTCACGGCGTTCCTCGCGGACGTCAAGGCGGAGTTTCCTCCCCTATACAACATGCCCGGCGCGGGAAGCCCCGAGGCATCGTCCCCTCCCCAACCTGCGAAACTACGCCTCCTGCACGCGCGCGACCTCGCCGCGTCACAAGGAGAATTCGCATGAAAGCCACCTGGAACGGCACCGTCCTGGCCGAGAGCGACGACATCGTCACGGTCGAAGGCAACCACTACTTTCCCGAGTCCAGCCTGAACCGGGACTACATCACCTTCAGCAACCACCGCACGAGCTGCCCCTGGAAGGGCCAGGCGTACTACTACACGCTGTTCGTCAACGGCGAGATGAACCCCGAAGCGGTCTGGTACTACCCCGAACCCACCGACGCCGCGGCCAACATCAAGGGCCGTGTCGCGTTCTGGAAGGGCGTGAAGGTCGAGTGACCTTCAGCGCACACGCGTCCACGAGACCAACCCTGCCACCACCCACCATGCAACCCATCCACAAGAAGTTGTTCGCCGCCCTCGCGGCTGCCGGCCTGCTGGCCGCCCCGGCCTTCGGCCAGGACGCCGCGCCGCCCAAGGTCGGCGACGCGCCCGCGTCGTCGGCCGCCGCCGCGGTCACCGCCGCCTCGGCGCCGGCCGCCGCCACGCCGCTCACCCGGTTGCCCTACACGCCGGTGCTCGACGTCAGCTCGATGGACAAGACGGCCGACCCCTGCGTCGACTTCTTCCAGTACGCCTGCGGTGGCTGGCAGAAGAACAACCCGATCCCCGCCGACCAGTCGCGCTGGGACGTCTATTCCAAGATGGAGCAGGACAATCGCCGCGTGCTGTGGGGCATCCTCGACAAGCTCGCGACGGAGACGACCGGCCGCACGGTTTCGCAACAGAAGATCGGCGACGCGTTCGCGGCCTGCACCAACGAGGAGCTCACGCAGCGCCTCGGCGCGCGCCCGATGAAGCCCGAGCTGGACCTCATCGCGGGCATGAAGTCCAAGAAGGACCTGCCGGCGGTGCTGGCCCGACTGCAGCTCAATTCCGGCGACGACGGCCTGTTCTTCAATTTCGGATCGGCGCAGGACTATGCCGACTCGTCGCGCGTGATCGCCTTCGCCACCCAGGGGGGCCTGGGCCTGCCCGAGCGGGACTACTACTTCAAGACCGACGCCAAGTCCAAGGAACTGCGCGAGAAGTACGTGGCGCACGTCGCCCGCATGTTCCAGCTGATGGGCGACGACGAGGCCGATGCGAAGGCGCACGCCGACGTCGTCATGTCGATGGAGACGGCGCTTGCCAAGGGCTCGATGACGGCCGTGGAGCTGCGCGATCCGCAAAAGCAGTTCCACCCCGCCAACGAGCGCAAGCTGCAGGCGCTGACGCCCGCGTTCGACTGGAAGTCCTTTCTCACCGGCATGGGCGTGGCCGGCAATGACCGCTTCAACGTCAGCCAGCCCAAGTTCTTCCAGACGCTGGACTTCCAGCTGCGCATGCGCAACCTGGACGACATCAAGACCTACCTGCGCTGGCACGTGGCGCACGTCTCCGCGCCGTTCCTGTCCAAGCCCTTCCTCGAGGAGAACTTCAACTTCTACCGCCGCACGCTGCGCGGCGTGACCGAGCTGGCGCCGACGTGGCAGCGCTGCGTGGTGCTGGTGGACAACCAGATCGGCGAGGCGCTCGGCCAGGAGTTCGTCAAGGAGAACTTCGGCCCCGAGCTCAAGGCCAAGACGCTGCACATGACGCAGCAGATCCAGGCCGCGATGGAAAACGAGATCAGGCACCTGGACTGGATGGGCCCGCAGACCAAGGGCAAGGCCCTGGAGAAGCTGCACGGCATGGTCAACAAGATCGGCTACCCGGACAACTGGCGCGACTACTCGGCCCTCGAGATCAAGCGCGACGACCTGCTGGGCAATGTGCAGCGCGGCGACGCGTTCGAGGCGCGCCGCCAGCTCGCCAAGATCGGCAAGCCTGTCGACCACAGCGAATGGGGCATGACGCCGCCGACGGTCAATGCGTACTACGACGCGCAGATGAACGACATCAACTTCCCTGCCGGCGTGCTGCAGCCGCCGCTGTTCGACGCCAAGCTCGACGACGCGCCCAACTACGGCAACACCGGCGGCACGATCGGCCACGAGCTGACGCACGGCTTCGACGATGAAGGCCGCCAGTTCGATGCGAAAGGCAACCTGAAGAACTGGTGGACGAAGAAGGACGCGGCCGAGTTCGAGAAGCGCACCACCTGCCTGACCGACCAGTACGGCAAGTACATCGTCGTCGACGACATCCCCATCAACTCCAAGCTGACCCTCGGCGAGGACCTGGCCGACTTCGGCGGCCTGGTGCTGGCCATCGCCGCCTGGAAGATGGAGATGGCCGTGCACCCGGCGCCGCAAACCGTCGACGGCTTTTCGCCCGACCAGCGCTTCTTCATCGGCATGGCGCAGTGGGCCTGCTCCAACGAACGACCGGAGCAACTGCGCCTGAACGCCGCCACCAACCCGCATTCGCCCAACAAGTACCGCGTCAACGGCCTCGTCGCGAACTTCAAGGAGTTCGAGCAGGCGTTCTCGTGCAAGCCGGGCCAGCCGATGGCCCCGGTCAAGCGCTGCCAGGTGTGGTGATGTAAGGTCATGGCCGCGGTCCGCCGCGGCCGGAGACGTCATCCTGCGGGAAGTCGCAGGAGCCACGTGTCCTGTCAGGGCCGCCATCCCGGGCGGCCCTCATTCTTTCGCCCGAGGAATTTCAACATGACTGACAAGCAAGCCCCCCTGCAGGTCGGCAAGCGCATCGCCGGCGGCAAGGGGCTGAGCCAGGTGCTGCTGCGCCGCGGCAGCGAGGTGGAGCTGGACTGGGACGTGCGCCAGAAGAGCCGCATCGCGGCCACCGATTCGCTGGGCCGCCCGCTCAACGTGTTCCTGCCGCGCGGCAGCGTGCTGCGCGGGGGCGACGTGCTGGTGGCCGAGGACGGGTCGCTGATCCGCGTCAAGGCGGCGCCGCAGCCGGTGCTGGTGGTCACGCACTGCCCCGACCACGGCACGCCGTTCGACCTGCTGCGCGCCGCCTACCACCTGGGCAACCGCCACGTGCCGCTGGAGCTGCAGCCCGATCGCCTGCTGCTGGAGCCCGACCACGTGCTGGCCGACATGCTGCGCGCGCAGCACCTGATCGTGACCGAGGCGAACTGCGCGTTCGAGCCGGAAGGCGGCGCGTACGAGCCGGGCGCGCACGCGGGTCACGCGCATGCGCACGGGGACGCGCACGGGCATGACCAGGGTCACGCGCATCACGAGCACGGCCATGACCACGGCCACGCGCATGAGCACGGTCATTCGCACGATCACGATCACGATCACGGTCACCCGCCGGCCAAGCCCCAGGCCAAGGGCAAGGCGGTCGGCATCCCCGTGGTCGGCCAGGCCGCGCCGCACGTCCACGGGCCGGATTGCGACCACGACCACGATCACGGCCACGCGCAGGGCCACGACCATGCCCACGGCCACGGCCACAAGAAGCACGACCACTGATGGCGGACGCGCCCATCGCCGGCGACGCCGTGCTGCTGCAGCTGATGTGGCTCGCCTCCCCGGCGTTGCCGGTCGGCGGCTTCAGCTATTCGGAAGGGCTCGAGGCCGCCGTCGATGACGGCCGCGTCAGCGGCGAGGCCAGCGCGGCCGACTGGCTCGCCAACCAGATGACGCTGGCACCGGCGCGTGCCGACCTGCCGGTCCTGGCCCAGGCGCACCTGGCCTGGCAGCGCCACGACCTGGCGCGCGTGACCTGGCTCAACGACTTCGCCGGCCGCACCCGCGAGACGCGCGAGCTGCGCCTGCAGTCCGAGCAGATGGGGCGCTCGCTGGTCGAATGGCTGCGCAACCAGGGCGGCGCCGACGCCGCGCGCCTCACGCACCTGGCCGCGCTGGCGCCCTCGCCCACCTGGCCCGTGGCCTTCGCGCTGGCGACGGCGCGCGCGAACGCCACGGCGGCACAGGCCTTGCATGCGTCGCTGTTCGGCTGGGCGGAGAACATGGTGCAGGCGGCGCTGAAGGCGGTGCCCCTGGGCCAGTTGGCCGGCCAGCGCATCCTGCAGGCGCTCGTCGCGCGGATGCCGCCGCTGGTCGAGCAGGCGCTGGCGATGGGCGACGACGACCTGCAGTCGTTCGCGCCGATGCTGGGCATCGCCAGCGCACGCCACGAGTCGCAGTACTCGCGCCTGTTCCGCTCCTGACCCTTGCCGCCACGAGATCCGCCATGACAGCCTTCTCCTCCACGCCCGCCGCCCGCCCCACCCCGCTGCACCACATCGCCAACCGCAGCAAGCGCCTGCCGCCGCTGCGCGTGGGCGTCGGCGGCCCGGTGGGCTCGGGCAAGACGACGCTGGTCGAGATGTTGTGCAAGGCGATGCGCGACCGGTGGGACCTGGTGGTCGTCACCAACGACATCTACACCAAGGAAGACCAGCGCCTGCTGACCGTGGCCGGCGCGCTGGCGCCCGAGCGCATCATGGGCGTGGAAACGGGCGGCTGCCCGCACACCGCGATCCGCGAGGATGCGTCCGTCAACCTCGAGGCCATCGACCGCATGCTCGAGAAGTTCCCCGACGCCGACATCGTCTTCATCGAGTCCGGCGGCGACAACCTGGCCGCCACCTTCAGCCCGGAGCTGAGCGACCTCACGATCTACGTGATCGACGTGGCCGCCGGCGAGAAGATCCCGCGCAAGGGCGGGCCCGGCATCACCAAGAGCGACCTGTTCGTCATCAACAAGACCGACCTCGCGCCGCACGTGGGCGCGAACCTGGACGTGATGGAGGCCGACACGCGCCGCATGCGTCCGACCCGGCCCCACGTGATGACCAACCTCAAGACGAAGGCCGGGCTGGACGACGTGATCGCGTTCATCGAGCGCCAGGGGCTGCTGGTGGCCGGCTGACGTCAGTCCCGCAACGCCTGCGCCGGCCGCATCGCCATGGCCAGCCGGGCGTGCCGCAGCGCGGCGAGCGCCGTGGTCGCCAGCAGCGCGAGCAGCGCGGCGGGCAGCACCCACAGGATGCCGGGCGAGCGCTCGGTGAAATTCTCGAGCCACGCGTGCGCAAGCCAGCCGGCCAGCGGCAGGCCGACCACCGCGGCCGCCGCCATCAGCGGCGCGAACTCGCGCGCCACCAGGCGGGCGATGCGGCCACGGCCCGCGCCGTAGAGCTTGCGCACGACGATCTCGCGCGCGCTGCGGCGCACCGTGTAGGCGGCCAGTGCGTAGACGCCGAAGGCCGACAGCAGCAGCGCGACGATCGTCGTGCCCGCGGCCACGCGCGCGAAGTTGTGCTCGCGCTCGTAGGGCGCTGCGACGGCCTCGTCCGCGGTTTCCGGATCGAGCGCGTCGTCGGGGAAGAAGCGCGGCCAGACCCGCGCGACCGCCTGTTGCAGCCTGGCCATGTCCGGCCCCTTCAGCGTGAGCACGGCCTGCGGCTTCAGGCTGATGGCGAACACGTGCGGACGTGCGGTCTCGCGCGCATCCTCCAGCCGGATGTCGGACGCCACGGCCACGACGCGCATCGGGTCCTTGCCTGGCTTGCCGAAGTCCCCGCCGCCGAAGATCAGCTGGTCGACCGCCGACTGCGGCGTCGGAAACCCGAGCTGGCGGGTGGTCGCGACGTCGAGCACGACGAGGTGTTCGGCATGCGGTGCGGAAGCGGCGGATCCCGGCGCCGCGGCCGACGCCGGCTCGGCGACCGCGGCCGGCGCCCGGGGCCGACCCGCGACGAGGTGCACGCCGTACACGTCGAAGAAGCCGACATCCACCGGCATGACGTTGGCGTTCAGGACGGGCGAGCCGGCGCCGCGGCCCACGCTCTGGTAGGTCTTGTCCATGTTGCGGCCGGGCACGTCCATGCTCCAGGCCAGCGCCTCGACGCCGGGCTCATGCGACAGCGCGTCGCGGAACGGGATCGCGCCAGGTGGCGAGCCGCCGAATACGAAGAACGCATTGGGAATGTCCACCGCCAGCAAGCCCGCGGTGTCGATGCCGCGAGGCAGCGCCGCGACGTACCGGTTCTGCCAGAGCATCGCGCCCGCGCCGCCTGCGATGACCAGCGCGAGGGCGAACTGCAACCCCGTCATCATGCGTCGCGCGGTGCGTCCGGCTGCGCCCTCGTCATGCGAGCGTCCCGCCAGCGCCGCGACACAGTTCACGCCGAGCGCGATGCGCGCCGGGTACAGCCCGCTGATCGCACCGAGCGCGAGCGCGACGACTGCCAGCAGCGCGAGTCGGCCAGGCGCGAACAGGCCGTGAACGAGGTGCAGGTACAGCAGGTTGGAAATCGTCGGCGCGAGCCACCATGAGAGCAGCAGGCCGATGGCCGCGGAAAGCGTTGCTGTCAGCGCCGACTCCAGCACGAACTGCAGCACGATCCGCCATGGATCGGCGCCGAGCGTCTTGCGCACCGCGATCTCGCGCGCCCGCGCCAGCGTTCGCACGCTCGTGAGGTTGACGTGGTTGGCCAGCGCCAGCACGAGCATCAGTGCCGCGCCGCCTGCCATGCCCAGCAACTGCATCGCGTGGCGGTGACCGTCGGCGCCATGGAGATATTGGCGCGGCAGCGGCGTGGCGCGCACGTCGTCGTGGGCGAGCACCTGCTTGCGCTCCGCGGACATCAGGGTGTGGCCCGGCCCCTTCTCGTACACGGCCTGCGCCGCGGCGCCGACATCGGCCGGCAGGAAGCCGCGCGCGACGCGGGCGAAGACGTTGCCCTGCGTCCAGTTCCAGTCCGTGCGCATGTCAGGACCGATGTCGGACACCGGCGAGTCGAAGCTGGCGAAGGCATCGCTGGCGCCCTGGAAAAGGCGCGGCCGCTCGGGCACCACGGCGAGCACCGTCAAGGCGTGGCCATGCACCACCACCGTCTTGCCCAGCGCATCGCCATCCGGGAACAGCTTGCGCGCGGCCTGCCCGGTGAGCGCGATGGCGTCCGGTCGCTTCAGCGCAGCGCGCAGATCGCCGGCGCTGGACTTCAGCCCGAAGATGTCGACGACGTCGGCATCGGCGAACACGAAGCCCAGCCTCACGTCGCGCGCGCCCGCGTGCACGGCCAAGGTGGTGCCGTCCAGGGATCGGGCGATCGCGCTGGCCGGCGCGCCCGCCTGGCGCAGCGCGCCGGCGAGCACGAAGGGTGCCTGCTCGCGCCAGACGTCCTGGTGGAATTCGAGCGTGACGACCTGCCCGGCATCGGGTACCTCCGGATCGGGCAGCACCTGGTTGAACACGATCTGCGCCACCAGGAAGCAACACGCGATCGCCACCGCGAGCCCGCCCACGACGACCGCCGTGTAGCCCGGGTCGGCGGCGAACTGCCGCCAGCCCACGCGAAGGTTCTTCAGCATTCGCACACTCCTTCAGGCCGCCAGCGCATCGACGAGCACGCGGCCGTCCAGCAGCCGCAGCGTGCGCGTGGCCTGCGCCGCGTGCATCGGCGAGTGGGTGACCATCACCAGCGTCGTGCCTTCGGCGTTGAGCTCGCGCAGGATGCGCATCACCTCGTCGCCATGCGCGCTGTCCAGGTTGCCGGTGGGCTCGTCGGCGAGCAGCAGCGCGGGGCGCGACACGATGGCGCGCGCGATCGCCACGCGCTGCTGCTGGCCGCCGGACAGCTGCGAGGGCCGGTGCCTCGCGCGGTGTGCGATCCCCAGGCGTCCCATCGCTTCGTCGACACGGGCACGATGCTCGCGCGCCGGCACCGGACCGTATTCAAGCGCGAGCTCGATGTTCTCGGCCACGCTCAGGTCGTCGATCAGGTTGAAGCTCTGGAACACGAAGCCGATGCGGCCGCGCCGCAGGTGCGTGAGCCGCGCCTCGCTCCAGCCGGACACGTTCGCGCCGTCGAACCAGTACTCGCCTTCGGTGGGCGCGTCCAGCAGGCCGAGGATGCCCAGCAGCGTCGACTTGCCGCAGCCCGAGGGCCCGGTGACGGCCAGGTATTCGCCGGCCTCGATGTCGAGGTCGATGCGGTCGAGCGCGGTGGTCTCGATCTCCCCGGCGCGGTGCAGCTTGCTCAGTTGTCGCAGCTTGATCATGGTCGTCATCCTCGTCCTCTCGTCATGATGTCATCGAATGAAGCTCAGTCCGTGATGCGCAGGCGCTCGGCGTCGCCGAAGCGGCGCACCTCCGAGACGATCACCTGCTCGCCGGCGCCCAGGCCGGCGAGCACCTCCACGCGGCCCGCGGAGCGCCGGCCCAGGCGCACGGCGCGACGCTGCGCGCTCGCGCCGTCGGGCGCCAGAACGTACACCCACGCGCCACCGGAGTCGCCGTGGAACGGGCCATCGGCGACCAGCAGCGCCGGCGCGGCGGCGCCCAGCACGATGCGCGTGTCGATCGCCTGCCCCGCCTGCAGGCCTGGCGGTGGCGCGCCCTCGAACTGGAGCTCGATGCCGACGCGGCCGTTGCTGACCTGCGGATCGATGCGCGCCAGCGTGAGTGCCGGGTGGACTTCAGCGCCCTCGATGCGCGCGGCCAGCCCGGTGCGCAGGCGCGGGCGGTAGAACTCGTCGATGTCGGCGCCCAGCTTGAAGCCGCCGGCCTCGTCGATGCGGCCGAGGTGGTCGCCGGGCCGCACGGACGCGCCCACCTGCAGCGCGAAGCCGGTCAGGCGGCCGCGCACGGGCGCGCGCGCCGCGAGGCCGGCGGCGGTGCCGCGCACCAGGTGCAAGCCCTGCTCCAGGCCGGCGACCGCGCGTTCGAGCTCGCGCAGCGACTGCGCGCGCGTGGCCAGCTCCGCATCGCCATCCTCGCGCTCCTGCTCCAGCAAGCGGTGCTGCAGCGCGCTGCGGCGGCGCGCATCCTGCAGCGCGGCGGACGACAGGAAGCCCTGGGCCGCGAGGCCCTCGGTGCGCGCCGTCTCGGCGTCGGCCTTGTCCTGCTCGAACGCGAGGCTGGCGCGCTCGCGCCGCTGCGCCGCGCGTGCGGCCGCCAGCTCGGCGCGCTGCACGGAGAGGTTGGCAAGCTGCTGCGCGACGTCGGCCGAACGCGCGAGGACATCCTGCTCGCGCTGCGGGTTCGACAGCCGGTACAGCAGCTCGCCGGGCTCGACGAGCGCGCCATCGCTGGCCAGCACCGCCTCGACGCGGCCGCCGTCGGTGGCGTCCAGCAGCACCGAGTGCGCCGGCAGGACCGTGGCGCGCACCGCGAGCTCGTCGTCGAACGTGCCGGCGGTCACGGTCGACAGCCGCAGGTCCGCGCGCGCCACTGGCAGGCCGCGCGGCAGCGACCAGGCGAGCGCCGCCAGCACGCCGACGATGCCCGCGGCGCCCGGCGCGAGCCGCCAAAGGCGGTTGCGGCGCGCGCCCGGCACCACGCGATCCATGCCCAGGCCAGCCGGCGGGAGCTGCAGGCGGGTCGATTCCGTGCGGTCGTTCATGCGGCGATCCGTTCGCAATCGCCATGCCAGTCGCGGCCGCCCTCGGCGCGAGCGCTCGCATGGGCGCGAAGGTGTCCGCGATCGATGCACCCACCTGTCCGGATTCGAACACCCGATGGACGCCCCGCGCGACGCTGCTAACGTAGCGGCCATGTCCGACGACGCCGTGCTGATCCTCGACGACGACCCCGACGTCGGCACCGCCGCGCGCCTGCTGCTGCAGCGGCGCGTGGGCACGGTGCGCACGCTGCAGCGGCCGTCGGAGCTCGGCGCGGCGCTGGCCGCGGGGCCGGTCTCGGTCCTGCTGCTGGACATGAACTTCACGCCCGGCCAGACCGACGGCGAACAGGGCCTGGCCCTGCTGCGCCAGGTCGTCGCGCGCGTGGACGCGCCGGCCGTGGTGGCGATGACGGCCTACGCGGAGGTCGAGCTGGCCGTGCAGGCGCTCAAGGCCGGCGCGTTCGACTTCGTCACCAAGCCGTGGAACAACGCGCGCCTGCTGGCGATCGTGCAGGCCGCGGCGGCGAGCCGGCGTCCCTGCGCGCCAGCCGCGCCGCGCGCCTCGGCGCTGCTGGGCGACTCGCAGCCGATGCGCCAGCTGCGCAGGCTGGTCGCGAGCGTCGCGCCCACCGACGCCAACGTGCTCGTGCTGGGCGAGATGGGCGTGGGCAAGGAGCTGGTCGCCCAGGAGATCCACGCGCAATCGGCGCGCGCGGCCGCCACGTTCCTGCCGGTCGACCTCGGCGCCCTGCCCGAGACCACGTTCGAGAGCGAGCTCTTCGGCCATCGCCGCGGCAGCTTCACCGACGCGCGCACCGATCGTCCCGGCCGCTTCCAGGCCGCGCACGGCGGCACGCTGTTCCTCGACGAGGTCGGCAACCTCCCGCTCGCGCACCAGGCCAAGCTGCTGACCGTGCTCGAACGGCGCGAGGTGACGCCGCTGGGCGCCGACCGCGGCGAACCGGTGGACGTGCGCATCGTCAGTGCCACGAACCTCGACGAGCGCCGCCTGTTCGACCCCGCGTGCTTCCGGGCCGACCTGCTGTACCGCCTGAACACCATCGTGCTGCGCGTGCCGCCGCTGCGCGAACGGCGCGAGGACATCCTGCCGCTGGTGCATCACTATCTCGCGCACTACGCCGGGCGCTACGCACGCGGCGCGCGCCCGCTCACGGCGGCGGCCGTGCAGGCGCTGCAGGACGACGCATGGCACGGCAACGTGCGTGCGCTGCGCCACGCCTGCGAGCGCGCCGTGATCCTGGGTGGCGAGGCGCGGCTGGACGCTGCGGATTTCCAGCTCGGCGCCGGCCCGGCGACGACGTCGCCACCGCCCGCGTCCGCCGCGGCCGGCGCGCGCCTGGAGGACATCGAGCGCGACGCCGTCGCCGAGGCCATGCGTGCGGCCCAGGGCAACGTCAGCGAGGCCGCGCGCCGCCTGGGCGTCAGCCGCGCGGCGCTCTACCGGCGGCTGGACAAGCATGGCCTCTGACGCCGTCACGCACGCGGCACGCATGACGCGGGCGCGACGCGCGCGCGTGGCCGCGGCGGCGCTGCTGCTCGCGGCGGCGGCGGGCGTCGCTGGCCACTGGTCCGATTCACCGCGTGCGCTGGTGGGCGGCGCGATCGCCGCGCTCGCCGCGCTCGCGTGGGGCCATGCGGCGCTTGCGCGCCTGGCCGTGGCGGCGCCGGCGCCCGACGCCGACGACCTCGCCTTCGGCCGCGACCAGCGCGCGCTGGTCGTGCAGGCCGCGCTCACGCGGGAACAGCTCGACCAGGCCCCCGTCGCCCTGTGGTGGCAGCGCGGCACGGTCGTCGAGCCCCTGAACAACGCCGCGCGCCGCCTGGTGGCCCCCGGCGGTGCTGTCGCGCCCGCCGACCTGCTCGCGCGCCTGCGCAACGTGCCGTCGCCGCAGCGGCGCCAGCTGTTCGCATTCGACGGCGAGCGCGGCCCCGAGCGCTGCCTGCTGGCCGTGCGCGACGTGCTGGCCGATGGTGCGCAGGCACGCCTGCTGGCGCTGATGCCGGTCGAATCCGAGCTGGAGGCCGAGACGCTCAAGGCCTGGCGACAGCTGGTGCACGTGCTCACCCACGAGATCATGAATTCGCTGACACCGATCGCCTCGCTCGCGACCACGGCGCACGAACTGGTGGCAGCCGGCGACGCACCGGCCGCGGGCGAGGACCTCGCCGTGGCCCTCGAGACGATCGCGCGCCGCACCGAATCGCTCGCCGCGTTCGTCGCCGACTACCGCCGCGTCAGCGACTGGCCCGAGCCGGTGCTCGCGGCCGTCGCGCTGGAGCCGCTGTTCGCGCGCGTCGAGCGACTGGTGGCGGGCGACTGGCACGTGCGCGGCGGCGCGGCGCACTTCGAGGTGCAGCCGCCGACGCTCACCCTGATGGCCGACGCAGGCCAGCTGGAACAGGCGCTGCTGAACCTGCTGAGCAACGCCGCCCACGCGACGGCGCGCGTCGCCAGGCCCGCCGTGCAGGTGAGCGCCAGGCTGGTACGCGGCGGGCGCCTGGCCATCGAGGTGCGCGACAACGGTCCCGGCGTGCCGCACGGCCTGGAGCACGACATCTTCATGCCGTTCTTCAGCACCCGCGAGCATGGCAGCGGCATCGGGCTGGCGGTGGTCCGCAACCTCGTGCAGGGCATGGGCGGCAGCGTGCGCCACGTCAAGCCGGCCAGTGGCGGCGCAGCGTTCGTGCTGTCGTTCTAGGGGCGTACCCGCGGGTTTGCACTGACGCGTCGGGCGCGCAGGAATTGACCTAGCACAACGGCGGAAAGGACGTCATCGGCCCACGGCTGCAAGAGTCACGAATTTCCAGTACCTTTCGCGCCAGACAAGTACCAGGAGAAACCGCATGCGCGGTCTACAAGAACGCCTGAAGGCCCTGAGCGCGGCTCGCCTGCACGGCATCGGCCGCGGCGTGGAAAAGGAAAGCCTGCGCGTGACGCAGGCGGGGGCGCTCGCCGTCACGCCGCACCCGCGCGCGCTCGGCTCGGCCCTGACGCACCCGCACATCACCACCGATTTCAGCGAATCGCAGCTGGAGCTGATCACGGGCGTGCACCGCAGCGCCGAATCGGTCGAGACCGAGCTGACGCAGGTGCACCAGGCCGTCTACCGCGCACTCGGTGACGAGATGATGTGGGTGGGCAGCATGCCCTGCACGCTGCCGCCCGACGAGGAGCGCATCCCGCTGGGACAGTACGGCACTTCCAACGTGGGGATGTCCAAGACCGTCTATCGCATGGGGCTGGGCCACCGCTACGGCCGCCGCATGCAGACGATCTCGGGCATCCACTACAACTGGTCGCTGCCCGACGTGACGACCGCCGAGTACTTCGGCCTGATCCGCAACTTCCGCCGCCGCTCGTTCCTGCTGCTGTACCTGTTCGGTGCGTCGCCCGCGATCCCGCGCGGCTTCGCCGACCAGGCGCCCGACCTGCAGCCCATGGGTCCCGACACGCTGTACATGCCGCACGCCACGTCGCTGCGCATGGGCCGCCTCGGCTACCAGAGCGACGCGCAGAACTCGCTGTGCGTCAGCTACAACAGCCTGGACAGCTATGCCGCCTCGCTGTCGGACGCGCTCGTGCGGCCCTATCCCGCCTACCAGAAGCTGGGCATCCAGGCCGAGGACGGCTCGTACCTGCAGCTGAGCGACAGCCTGCTGCAGATCGAGAACGAGTTCTACAGCACCATCCGCCCCAAGCGCGTGATCTTCCCGGGCGAGCGTCCGCTGCACGCGCTGCGCGAACGCGGCGTCGAGTACATCGAGGTGCGCTGCATGGACCTGGACCCGTTCGTGCCGGCCGGCATCGCGCCGGCCACCATGCGCATGATCGACGTCTTCCTGCTGCACTGCCTGCTGGACGACAGCCCGCTCGATTCGCCCAACGAGATCGCCGAGCTCGGTCGCAACCAGCAGCGCGTGGCCTCGCGCGGTCGCGAGCCGGGCCTGAAGCTGGAGCGCGGCGGCGTCGAGGTGCTGATGACCGACTGGCTGCGCGAGATCCTCACCGAATGCGCGCCGATCGCCGCCTGGCTCGACGCCAACGAAGGCACCGACGCGCACGTGCAGGCCCTGGCGGCCGCGCGCGCCGCCGTGCTCGCCCCGGAGACGCTGCCGTCGGCCCGCGTGCTGGCGCAGATGCAGTCGCAGTTCGGCGGCTCGCACGACGCGTTCGTGCGCGCGCACTCGCTGCGCACCCGCGCGCACATGCTCGAGCGCGAGCTGCCCGCGGACGTGGCCACCCACATGGCCGAACTGGCCACCGAATCGCTGGCCGAACAGGCACGCATCGAAGCCGCGGACACGATGCCGTTCGAGGTCTATCGCCAGCAGTACCTGGCGCCGGAACGCCTGCGCCTGCCGCGCGGCACGCCGGTGCCGGCCGCATAGGGCGAAGACGCCCGGCCGTCGGCTGTCCTGCGACGGCCCGCAGGACCGCGGCTTGGCAGCGCTGCCTGGCAGGCCGGCATGGCGAGGCCCGCCCCGCACCGATCAGGGGGCGAGCCGCCCGACCGGGAACACGCCGGGTTCCGCGCCCATCCGGCGCCAGCGCAAGAAGCACCACAGCGCGGTCGGCGCCACGTACAGGATGGCGACATCGCCGACGCGCAGCCAGCCCTGGTGGCAAGCCTGCGCCGCGAGCGCGGCAAGCAGCAACGGAAGCATCGCGAGGAAGATCCACGCAGCATCCGTCGGCGGCTTCATCGTCGCCCGCTGCGACCAGATCGGAATCGCGAACGGCACGCAGGCCAGCGGGAGCACCAGCAGCGTGTCCGCTCCCTCGATCCACGAGAGCTGGGCCCCGCTGTGCGCCATCGTGCGGCCGATCACCTGCAACATGATGGCGCCGAGCAGGAGCGTCATCGCGTGGCTCGCGGTGAGCTGCGACGCCAGCCAACGGCTGCACTGGCTGCCCGCCGGCACGCCGGGCAGCAGCGCGACGAGGGCCTGCTCCCGGCGGGTCTCGTAGAGGGCCACGGCGGCCGTCGTCGGCTCCGAGGCCATCGACGTCACCGCGGTGACGGCCACCAGGATGAAGATCACGTCCGCATGGCCATGCAGGCTCTCGAAATCCATCAGGTTGGCAAGGGCCAGCAGGAACAGCCAGCGCCGCCACTGCCACAGCCACGCCACCGGCCAGTGGCCATTGATCGGCAGGACGGACATGGCACGCGCCATCGGGCTTCCGCCCTCGGGCGGCAGGCGTCCGTCGCGCCACCACGCATGCAGCAGCACGGCACGCGGCCGCTCCCTGGCAGGGCCGATCGCCTCGCGTTCCGGCCGGGCGCCGCCGTCGTCGATGGCGCCGTCGCGCAGGTTCGGCATCGCACGGCGCGGTGACGGCCGCCAGCCCACGGGCGCGAACCACCACAGGAGGGCGGTGCAGGTGGCGACCGTCAGCGAGCTTGCGATCCACGCATGGGCGACCAGTTCGTGCCCCCCTGCGCTCGCCCACGTCGCCAGGACGTGCGACCCGCGTGCGGTGTACACGATGGTCCCGATGGTCAGGGCCGCGACGAGCCAGCTCCAGCGCGCCACGATGACGATCGCGGTCAGGACGACCAGTGCGCCGATCATCGGCGCCACGACCATGCCGAACACCAGCCCGAAGCCGGCCCCGACGAACGCGCAGCACGCCACCACGCCGGCGGCCAGGGTCCATTGGAGGTGGCGCACGTGCCCGGGCAGGAGCGGGGCGCTGGCGAACTCCATCTGCTCGTACAGGCTCAGCACGAACAGCGCCCAGGCACCGATCAACAGGACGCTGGTGAACACCAGCAACCCGCCGGCGCCGATCCGCAGCGCCTCGGCATTGCGATACCAGGCCCCGCCAAGGAGGATCAGGATCGGCACGAAGAGCACGAACCCGATCGTGAACCACAACGAGCCGATGCTGCCCTGGTTGCGCCGCCGCTGCAGCGGCACCAGGGCGATGCGGCCCATCGCACGGAGCGTCGTGCGCACGCTCATGCGAGCCTGCCCACGGGCAGCGCCGCCGGTTCGTCGGCCAGGCGCTGCCAGCGCCGGGCGCACCATGCCAGCGTCGCGACGGCATAGGCCGCGCCGATCACCCCATAGCCCGCACCCGTTGCGAGGTGGACGGCGAACGCCAGCACGCCCAGTGCCCCCTGCACGAACAGCGGCGGCACCTGGTCGAACGTGCTCGCGGACGGCAGCCGCGACCAGCGGCGCCAGAGCGTGGCCAGCATGGGCAGCAGCGTGGTCGCGTAGATCGGGCCGATGCCGCCCAGGGCCGCCATGGACGCGCCCGGCCAGGTCGCTTCGGCGTGGCCGGCGAGGGCCCACGACAGCAGCAAGCCGGCGCAGGTGGCCAACAGCGATTGCGCGGTCAGGCGCCAGCCCAGCCAGCGTCCGAGCGCCGCGCCGCGCGGCGCGCCGGGCAGCAGCAGCAACAGCGCCTGTTCGCGTTGCGACTTGCGCAGGCGCGAGGGAGCCTGCGAAGGCGACACGCCGAGCGTCAACAGCGCGCTGAAGGACGCCCAGGCGATGATCGTGGCGCGCACCTCGACCGAGGTCCAGGCCGCGAACACGGCCAGCGCCACGCCGCCGAGGACGATCGTCCAGAAGATGTCGCCCAGCCGGGACGTCCAGTGCAGCGACGGCCCCAGGCCCAGTTGCAGGCGCGCCTGGACGGGGCTGTCGCCGCGCGCGAGGATGCGTGCCAGCCACCAGTCATAAGGCCGCGAGGCAATGGCGCGCAGGCTCGCCACGGCGGGCAGCGCCGCCGCGGTGACCGCCGGCGCGCGTCCGCACAGGCCCAGGCAACGCGCCACCGTGCGGCCGGCCTCGTAGGCGGCCAGGTGGTCGCGCCCGCCGGCGCGCACCACGCTGGCCAGCACCACCGCGCCGGCGGTGGCCACCACGGCCATGATCAGCCAGCCATGGCGGGCCCACGCCGTCCACAGCGCGACGTCGATGTCGTCCGAGTCGAACCAGGCGAGCACGCCACGCACCGCCAGCGGCGCGACGATGCCCAGCAGCCACAGCAGCGGCCAGCGCAGCGCCGCGGTGAGCAGCGCGAGCGCCGCGGCCATGCCGCAGGCCCAGGCGAGCGGCGCGCCGATCACGAACCCCGGACCGGCCGCGGCCGCGAGCATGGCGATGACCCACGCCGACAGCAGCGAGCCGCGCAGCCGCCCGACGTGGCCCGGCACGAGGCGCGCGAGCGCCGGCTGGTTCTGCTGCAGGACGTTGCCCACCAGCATCGCCCAGCCCGCGAACACCAGCGCGGCGGCGCCGGTGCAGGCACTGACTCCCATGGCGCGACGCAGCGCGCCGGCCAGCACCGGGTCGCACAGCAGGCTCCACACCCCGAGGACGACCGGCGCCGCCATGCACAGGGCCGCCACCAGGCCGATGCCCCAGAAGCCGGCGCGCGCATTGCGCCGTTGCTGCCACGCCGACGCGAGGACGGGCATGAACGAAGCGGAAGCGTCGTGTCGCACGGCCGCGTCCTCAGGCGGTCAGCGCGAGGAACAGGTCCTCGAGCGTGGCGCGGTCGACGCTCACCGTGGACGTGGCCGCCGGGATGGCGCCGGCCCCGCGCGCGATCACGGGCCCGCCCGCCTCGTGCGGGAGCGCCTGCAGGCGATGCTGCTCGACGAAGCGCTCGATGTCCGCCGGCACGCCGCCGAGGCGCACGCTCGACTCCAGCAGTTCGTCCAGCGGCGCGTGCAGCGCGATCTTGCCGCCGGTCAGGAAGGCGACGTCGACGGCCACGCGCTCGAGATCGGACAGGATGTGCGTCGAGAACACGATGGTGGTGCGGCGATCGACGACCTGGCCGACCAGCTCGCTGAGGAAATCGCGCCGGCCGGCGGGGTCGAGGCTGGCGACGGGCTCGTCGAGCACCAGCAGTTCCGGCTCGTGGGCCAGGGCGCGCACGATGGACAGCCGCTGCTGCTGGCCGCCGGAGAGCTTGCCGATCGGCTTGTCGCGCGCGATGTCCCAGCGCGACACCAGGCCCTGCACCTTGGCATCGTTCCAGCGCGGATAGAAGCTGCGGAAATAGGCCAGCAGCTGGTCGGCGGTGAGCCACTCGAACAGGTCGGAGCGCTGCGGCACGTAGCCGATGCGCGCGCGCACGGCGTCGGGCAGCGCCTGCGATGCATGGCCGAACAGCAGCGCCTGGCCGGCATCGGGCTCGCGCAGGCCCAGCAGCGTCTCGATCAGCGTGGTCTTGCCGGCGCCGTTGCGGCCCAGCAGTCCGACGACCTGGCCCGAAGGCAGCTGCCAGTCCAGGCCGTCCAGCACACGCTGGGCGCCGAAGGACACGGACAGGCCCTGCAGGGACAGGCAGGGCGGCGCGGCATCGTTGCGGGGAGTGTTCATGCTATGGGCCTTCTTGTTCGTTCAGGATCGTCTTGAAAAGGGCCAGCGCGTGGGCGGCCGGCAACTGCAGCTGGCGCACTTCCTGGGCCGCCCGTTCCAGCGTGGGACGCAGCAGGTCCACCCGATCGGCGGCGGACTGCGCGCGCCGGTGCTGCTCGGCGATCACCATCGCCAGCCCGCGCCGCCGCGTCACCAGCCCCTCCGCCTCGAGCAGGCCGAAGGCCTTGGACACCGTCATCGGGTTGACCGCCAGCGTCTGCGCGAGGTCGCGCACCGACGGCAGCTCGTCTCCCGCCTTCAGCTGCCCGCCGGCCACGCAGCGACGCACCTGCGCCACGAGCTGCCGGTAGATCGGCTCGGCGGAGCCGGCGACGACGGAGAAGATGGACGGATCGGGCACGAGGCGACGCTTCGCTGTGTTTGTGTATTAGTAATGTAATACACCAAGACACCGGAGCGCAAGGACCTTCCGAGGGGTCTGGCCTCTCCGGTGTTCAGACCGGGCACATAGGTAACAGGTGTGCGAGGACATGGGTAACACTTTCCCGGCCTAGTCAGCGGGAAGACAAAGTTGCCTTGGAGTCCAGTAACCGTGATCGAACAACGTGCCG
>Ga0068855_100002533_pt1 | contig 22523 bp, 26 predicted proteins | sample KBSCornC52_FD_66592 | JGI IMG/M metagenome (GOLD analysis project Ga0068855, IMG submission 66592) | Corn rhizosphere microbial communities from Kellogg Biological Station, Michigan, USA - KBS Corn C5-2 | ecosystem: Host-associated > Plants > Roots > Rhizosphere > Soil ...
TGTTCACCCAGCCGGACGGCCCGGGAGCCATGGGCGTCAGCGGCACGTACGACGAGGTCGAGCGGCCGCGGCGCATCGTGACGACCGAGCAGTTCGACGAATACCCCGGGCCGAGCGTCAACACGCTCGTGCTGGATGAAGCGGCCGCCGGGCGCACCGCCATGACGCTGACGGTGCGGTACGTCGACCGGGCGATGCGCGACGGTTGGTTGGCCTCCGGCATGGCCGACGGGCTCGGCCGGGGTTACGAGCGGCTGGACGACGCGCTCGACGACCTGCATTGACCGGTCGGCCTCATGTGCTGGGCGGGAGCTGGATCCGGTTGCCGACGCCGAACTTCGTGACCTCGAGGACGCCGGAGTTGCTGATCTTCTCTTGGTGCAATCCGATGGTGAACTGGAACTCGCCGGGCATCCCCTTCACCCGGTAGTACTGCGGGATGCTCCACTGGAACTTTCCGCCGCCAGCCCAATGGGCCGGCACCGCCGAGGTGATCTGGTCGTAGGCCATGTGGTTCTGCTTCTTGCCGCCCGCGCAGGGCAGCCACTTGTTGTTGACCGGGTGGATGACGGCGTACTCCGCGCCCTCGAACTGGCCGTCCTTGATCTCGCCGATCTTGGCCTTCGCGAAACAGCCGGTGCCCTCGTACGGCGCCGAACCCTCCCGCTTCTCGACCCACTTGAAGGAGACGTCCAGCGGGGCGAGGTGCAGTTCGGCCACGAAGCCGTACCCGTCGCGGCCGCCGTTGAGCTTCCGGGCGACCTTGACGTTCTCGTAGCCGGTGGGGGCCACGACCTCGAACCGCTTGGTCGCGAGGAGCTTCTTGTCCGCCTTGCTGTGCACCTCGATGACGACCGCGCCCGGCTTGTTCCCGCACTTCACGACGAACGAGCCACCGACCTGGGACGGCTTGACCGCGGCCATGCCGCTCTTGACCACACAGGTGACCGGGGTGGGCGGCTTCGCGGCCGGTGTCTCGATCACGTCGAGGCCGAGTTCCTCGCCGACGCCGAAGCGGACCTTGCTGCGTCCGCCAAAGTCGTCGAGCGGCTCGAGGTCGATGGTGAACTTTCCGGGCACGGAGGCCTCCAGGAGGGTGTGGACGGCTCGGGTCGAGCCGGTGAGGCGCCGGCGGGGCGGTCGGCGAAACTTGACTACAGCACAACATCTGTTGGCCAGGCGTGAGTTTCTGGCGCAGGGAGTGGCGGCGTCTCACGCGTTCGTCACGACCGCGGCGATCGCGCGGCGCAGGGCGTCGACGGAGCGTTCGATGTCCTCGTCGTCGGTCGACCAGTTGCTCACCGAGATGCGGATGACTGCGCGGCCGCGCCAGGTCGACCCCGACATCCACGCGGTGCCATCGGCCAGCAGGTGCTCGGTGACGGCGCGCGTGCGCTCGTCGGAGCCGACGGCCAGGCACAGCTGGGTGTAGACGACCTCGTTGAGGATCTCGACGCCCGGCAGCCCGGCCGCCGCCGCCGCGATCTTCTGCGCGTTGCCGACGAGGCGGTCGACGAGGTCGGCGACTCCGCTGCGCCCCAGCCCGCGCAGCGCGGCCCACACCGGGACGCCGCGCGCTCGCCGGGACATCTCGGGGACCTTGTCGAGCGGGTCACCGGCGGCGTCCGGGATCAGGTAGCTGGCGTGCACGGACAACGCCGCGCGCAGCGGCGCCGGGTCGGCGACGATCGCGATGCCGCAGTCGTAGGGGACGTTCAGCGTCTTGTGCGCGTCGGTACCCCACGAATCGGCCGCCTCGTAGCCGGCCACGAGGTGGCGGTGCTCGGTGGAGGCGCCGGCCCACAGCCCGAACGCGCCGTCGACGTGTACCCAGGCGCCGCGGTCCTTGGCGATCGCGATCGCGGCGGCAAAGTCGTCGAACGACCCGGAGTGCACGTTGCCGGCCTGCAGGCAGACGATCGCCGGGCGGCCGTCGCCGAGTTCGGCGGCCAACGCGGCGACGTCGATCCGGCCCTGGTCGTCGGCGGCCACGACGGTCGGGGCGCCCAGCCCGAGGTAGCGCAACGCGACGTCGATCGAGTCGTGCCGTTCGCGCCCCACGACGACCTTGACCGGCGGTGACCCGGCCAGGCCGCGCTCGCCGACGTCCCAGCCCGCGTCTCGGAACACCTGCTCGCGGGCGGCGGCCAGGCAGGTGAAGTTCGCCATCGTGCCGCCGGTGACGAACCCGACGTCGCTTCCGTGCGGTAGGCCCAGCAGGTCGAGCAACCAGCGGCCGGCGGCCTCCTCGGCGGCGGCGGTCCCCGGCGTCGCCTTGCGCAGGCCGGTGTTCTGATCCCAGGCGCTGACCAGCCAGTCGGCCGCGAGCGCGCTGGGCAGCGTGCCGCCCATGACCCAACCGAAGAACCGGCCGGAGGCGATGTCCATCAGGCCCGCATCCATGGCCTCGGCGAGCTGGTCGATCACCGCCGCGGCCTCGCACGGCCCGTCCGGCAGTCGCTCGCCGAACGCCGCGCGCAGTGCGTCCGCGTCGGTACGGGGCGGGACGGGACGATCGGGTACGGACTCCAGCCAGCGCCGCGCGTGGCCGGCGGCCGCCTCGAGCGCCGCCGCGTACTCGTCCGCCTTCACCGTCATGCCTGCATCCTGCCGCCGCCGTCGCGCGTTCGCGGCCGGTCGGCGCCGGGACCAAGGTCACTGCTTCCGCCGGATCAGTTGCGCTTCACCTCGATTTCACATAACGTAGTTCCTGGCAGTCGGTCACCGGATCCGGGGGGAATGGTGATCGCCGCGTATCGATCCAGGTCGGTGCGTGTCTGCAGCGGCTGGAGCTGGTCCTTTTCGGGGGACAGCGACCAGCTCGCCGTGGGTAGCCTGCCGAAAACTGCATGAAAGCAGCCCGCCCTGGCGGGAATGCCGTTCAGAGTTGGGATCCCCCCGGTCCCCATGGCTCTGAGCGGCATTTTTCGTTAACCGGTCCGCGCAGATCTCGGTGCCTGTGACACTCGCAGGTGTGAAGGAGCGCGGACGGCTTCCGGTCGCGACGAATCGCAAGGCGCGCCACCTCTACGTCGTGCTGGACACGGTCGAGGCCGGCATCGTGCTCGTCGGGAACGAGGTGAAGAGCCTGCGGCTGCGGCGAGCGTCGCTGGGCGAAGCCTTCGCCACCGTCGAGGACCACGAGATGTGGCTGTACAACCTGCACATCGCCGAGTACGCCTTCGGCACGTGGACGAACCACGAGGTGCGGCGCAAGCGCAAGCTCCTGCTGCACCGCGCGCAGATCCTCAAGTGGGAGCAGCTGGTTCGCGAGAGCGGGTTGTCGATGGTGCCGCTTGCGCTCTACTTCAGCGATGGGCGGGTCAAGGTCGAACTCGCGCTCGTCCGCGGCAAGAAGACCTGGGACCGGCGGCACGACCTCGCCGAACGGGACGCGCGGCGCGACATCGAACGGGCGCTGTCCGACCACCTCAAGCGGCGCTCGGCCAGACCAAGCCGACGGTCGCGCTGATCCCGGTCGGCGCGCGTTGACGCTCAACTCCGATCTCGCGTGATCGATGGTGAGGCGTGGACCTGGTGGAACCGGGCGTCGCGTCCCGCCCCGGCGGCGCGCTGCGCACCGGAGTTCGGCCCGCGATCGGCGCCGCGCTGTTCGCGACCGCTTTCGCGGTCTACCGGACCACTGTGGTCGAACACGGCGACGTGGCTCGCAACGTGGTCGTGGGCCGCGCGAACGCGCCGGGCGCCATCCCGGCTGGCCTGCCCGTCATGGGTGGCGCCGGCTACGACGGGCAGTTCTACTACCGGCTCGCGGTGAACCCCTTTCATCTGGACGGCCTGACCCGCGGGATCCGGATCGACTCGCCCATCCGGCTGCAGCGGATCGGCTACCCATTGGTGACCTGGCTGGTGTCCGGCGGCCGGCCCGGGCTCGTCCCGCTCGCCCTCGTGCTGGTGAACGTGGCCTGCTTCGCCGCGCTCGCGCTGATCGGCGCCAACCTCGCGGCCTCGTACGGCCGCACGCCCGCATGGGGACTCGCGTTCGGCGCCTTCCCCGGCTTCGTGGTGACGATCTCACGCGACCTGACCGAGCTACTGGCCGCAACCTTCGTACTTGCCGCGCTCCTCGCACAGCGTCGGGATCGCCCGGTGCTGGTCGGCGTCGCCTTGTCGGCCGCCGTGCTCACCCGGGAGACGGCGCTGATCCTCGCCGCGGCCATCCTTCTCGTCCGGCTCGCCGGTGATCGAACCGGGCGGCTCCGGCGGCCGGACCTCGCGTGGCTGCTCCCGGTGGCCGCGTACGGGTGCTGGCAGGGCGTGGTGCGCCTCGCCACCGGTCGGTTCCCGGCCCTCGCCGAGCAGGACAACGTCGCCGTCCCGTTCCGGGCCGCGACCCGTGCCGTGGTCGACTCACTGCGCACCCCCAACGTCGGGAACTCCGCCTTTGCGTTCACGCCGCTGGCCCTGCTGGTCCTGTGCGGGCTCGTCGCCGTCCGGGCGCGGTCGGCACCGCGGGTCCCGCTCGTGGCCTTCGCGATCTCCGTGGCGCTCACGGTCAGCCTGTCGAAGCAGGTGTGGAACGGTGACCCGGCCGAGCTGCGCACGTTCATGGACGTCCACCTGTTCGGCGTCGTGGTCCTGCTGGCCGCACCGCGTCGTCACCTGGCCGCGTACGCCGCCCTGCTCGTCGCGCCGTTCGTGCTCACGGTCGTCCAGTTCACCACCGCCGTGTGACGCTCGCCGGTCAGGCGGTGAACTCGCCGAGGGCACGGACGTCCTCGTCGAGGTGGAACACTTCGAGCGAGAGCGGGTACGGCGCTTGTCGATGCTCGCGGGCGACGACCGCGCTGACGCGCTGGACGAAGTCCTGGAAATCGGCGTTCCAGAGCAAGACGAAGTCGCGATCGGGAGCGATAGCAAGCACTGGCCAACCGATCCGTGGAGCGGCGATCTGGCGCAAAGCCGGGGCAAGGAGTAGGGAAGCCTTGGCCGGGAACGCCGTTTCCAACATCATCACCGGAACGCCCGTCCGGTCGTCGATGAATGCTTCGGCGCGGCGGAGTTCCCGATCGAGGTTGGCGTACGCGCGATCGGACGCAGCGGCGACATCCATTCCGAGCGACTCGACGTCACGGTTGCCGACCCAGGTCAGCTGGCTGCCGTCCGGTGCGACGTGCGCGAGCACACGATCGAGTCGCGGAGTCACGGGTTGTCTGACCGGCGGTTCAGGCTCGTAGCTGTTCGGCTCGAGCAGCCAGGCCAGACCATCCGCCGACATCGGTGCCGCCGGCGTGAGGAGGGCGTCCACGTACGCGGTGATCGCTGCTGGGTCGCGCTGCGAAGCGTAGATCCGCTCGAGGTTCTGCAGGCTGATCATCAGCGTGTTCCCGTCCGGCGCGGCCACGATGAGCCTTCCGGACCGTAGATCGACCGCGGACGCCATTCCACGGCGCGCCAACTCGGCTTCGACCAGTCGCCGCACCGCCACGAAGGGAACCTAGCCCGGAGCGCGACCGCAGTCTCGGCGCTGTCGGTGCCGTCGGTGCGGCGTCGTGTCATGCTGGGTCCGTGGTGTTCAACATGAACGTCGGCGGGGGCGGGTCGATCTTCGCCCAGTCGGGCGCCCGGCTGACCCAACTCGATGCGGAGATGCGCGAGAAGCACACGGGCAAGCCGGCCGAGGACATCAAGCCCCTCGTCATTCTCGCGCTGCGGCGGATCGGGGTCAGCCTGTCCGACGCGGAACTCGTCGCCTACGCCGACGCCGTCTCCCGCGGCGAGAAGTACGACTTCCACGCCGGCTGAGCCTGCGGGCCAAACCGGCCCAACCGCCTCAGGTGAGGCTGACCGCGGCGTGGATGTCGTCGCCGGGCAGCGGCCCGTCCGTCACCGCCAGCACTTCGCTGGACAGCAGCTCGGCCGCTCCGCCGTAGGTCGAGAGGAACGCGGTGTCGGCCGCGTCGCGTCCGGTTGCGATCCGGACCAGCGAGCTTCGCGGTGCGAGCAGGGTGGCATCGGCGACCCGCCAGACTCCGTCCACCGCGGCCTCGGCGACGGCGTGGAAGTCCATCGGATTCAGGCCGGGTGCATAGACCGCGGCGAGCCGCGCCGGAACGTCGAGCGCGCGCAGCAGCGCGATGACCAGGTGGGCGTAGTCGCGGCAGACGCCTTGCCGCAGCAGGAGGGTGTCGACGGCGCCGTCGGTCGGCCCGCTCGATCCGGCCACGTAGGTCAACTGCGAGCCGACCCACGACGAGACCGACGCCAGCAGTTCGCGCTCACCGGCGATGCCGGCGAACTCGGCCGCAGCGATGGCGCTGAGGCGGTCGGATTCGGCGTAGCGGCTAGGCCGAAGGTAGACGATCCGGTCTTGCTCGCTGACCGATTCCTCGTGCGCGCTGCCGGTGACGGTGGCCTGGTACTCGATCGCCATCCGACCGGCGGCGGGCACGACGCGATGAACGCGCCCGTCGCCGAGTACCGCGACCTCGGTCGTGGGCGTTGCGACGCCGTTGCAGCGAACCGACAGCGTCTCGTCGATAGTGGCTCCCGGCATTCCGGATACGGCAACCTGGAGCATCACTTCGCGGGGTTCGAACACGTCGAGCTCGAGAGTCGCACTGACCATCCGCCGGCGACCGTCCATGGGTTGAGTATGGACGCCCAACCCCGCTCGACCGGACTCGATCAAAGAACGGGCGGCCGCGAGCGTGGGTCCCTATGCTCGCGGTTCCGCCTTACCGGTCGAGGAGGACACGATGAGCGACGTCAGGGTGCTGGTTTCGGGGGCAAGCATCGCCGGGCCGGCGCTGGCGCACTGGCTGCACCGGCGCGGGGCCGCGGTCACCGTGGTCGAGCAGTCGCCCGGGCTGCGGCCGGGCGGGCAGGCGGTGGACGCCCGTGGGGTGGCCAAGGAGGTCATCCACCGGATGGGGCTGGACGCCGCCGTCCGGGCGGTGTGCACCGATACGGCCGGCGCGTACACGGTGGACGCGGATGGGAACGTCCTGGAGACCTTCCGGGCGGAGGACGACGGCGGGGACGGGTACATCGCGGAGATCGAGGTCCTGCGGGGTGACTTCTCGCAGGTCCTGTACGACGACACCCGCGACAAGGTCGAGTACGTCTTCGGTGATCGGATCGCCGACCTCGTCCAGGACACCGACGGGGTGGACGTGACGTTCGCCGGCGGGGCCCGGCGGCGCTTCGAGTTCGTGATCGGCGCCGACGGCCTGCACTCCGCGCTGCGCGGGACGGTCTTCGGGCCGCGGGAACGGTTCGTCCACCACCTCGGCCTGGTGCTGGCCTTCTACACCGTCCCCAACGAGTTCGGCGTGGATCGCTGGCTGCTCGACTATCACGAGGGCGGACGCTCGGCCGGGCTGCGCCCCACCCGGGACCCGGCTCGGGCGATCGCGATGCTGTCCTTCCCGGCACCCGACTTCGTGATCGACTACCGGGACGTCCCGGGGCAGAAGCGGTTGCTGCGCGAGCAGATGGCCGGCGTCGGCTGGTTGACGCCGCGCATCCTCGAGCACGCGGACGAGGCCCCCGACTTCTACCTCGACCAGGTCGCCCAAGTGGTGATGGATAGCTGGTCCAGCGGACGGGTCGGGCTGCTCGGCGACGCGGCGTTCAGCGCGTCGCCGATGTCCGGCGCCGGCACCGGGTTGGCGCTGGTCGGTGCCTACCTGCTGGCCGGCGAGCTCGCCGCCGCCGGTTGGCAGCCGGCCGCGGGGTTCGCCGGCTACGAGCGGCGGATGCGCGACTACGTCGAGGCCAACCAGGAGATCGGGCGGATGCACGTGCAGATGCTGACCGCCGCCCCCGACCCGGAAGCCGGGCCGCCGCCCGAGCCGGACATGGAGGCCCTCACCGCGCTCATCGACCGCGCGGTCAACGGCCCCGAGCTGCCCGACTACGCCGGCGTACCGGACTCCGCGAACCGGGAGAGGGTCACGCCGGTCGGGAGCTAGCCGCGTCGGCGAGGACGTCCAGCGCCGCCGCGGCGACGGTGGTGTCCTGTATGCCCAGGCCGCTCAGGTCCGCCACCGTCCGGCCCCGAGGCCGCTCCCGCGGTTCGGTGACGAGCTCGCCGATGGTGACCAACACCGGTATCCCGGCCGGATCGATTCCTTGTAGCTCGCCCAGCCGCTGAGACTGTTCGAGGGAGTCCACTGCTACTAGTGCGGCCGACGTAAGCAGATCGGCGGGGAGTTCCCGCTTGCCCGGACTGTCCGAGCCCACGGCGGTCACGTGCGCGTGGGGGGCCAGGGACTCGGTGCCGAACAGTGGCGCGGTCGAGTTGGTGACGGTGACGACCGCGTCCGCTCCGCGCACGGCGTCGTCAGGGTCACTCGCCGGCCGGACGTCGACGTCCCATCGATCGCGTACCCACCGCGCCAGCTCGGCGACACCCTCGGCGCGGCGCCCACACAGGCGCAGGGACCGCGGTTGCCGCACGGCGAACAAGCCCTCGAGCTGGTACCGGGCCTGCCCACTGGTGCCGATGATCGCCGCGGTCGCGACCTCGGCCGGGGCGAGCAGGTCCGCGGCGAGCCCGCCGGCGGCACCGGTGCGCAGCTCGGTGAGGTAACCGTTGTCGAGCAGCATGGCCAGCAATCTGCCTGTCGCGGAGTCGAACACGGCCGAGAAGCCAGTCGAGGTCGGCAGCTTGAGCTTCGCGTTGCCGGGGAACCCGGTCGCTGTCTTGATGGCGAACACCGGCTCGCGCGCGACGGCGGCGCCCTTGACGTGCACCTCTCCGTCGGACGTCTTCAGGTGCCACGGCATTGGCGCGGCCAGCCCGTCGACGCGAGTGAGCGCGAATGCCCGTCGGCTGGACCCGATAGCCATCTCCATGGTCACGGCCTCACGCACCTGCGTCTCGTCGAACACGAGCGGGCGCTCAGGTTCGAGCTTCGTGCCGTCCGGTACTCCTGCCACCATCGACGTCCTCCCGTGCGTCCCTTGCGAGCAAACTAGCCCGGCGGCGTCTGGTAAGCCGACAGCGAACAATGGGGCACGGTCGTCGAGGTCGCGCGTTGCATCGGTATGACCGATGTCGGCTCGACGCGTCCGGACCCGATGGACGCCTACTCGGCGACCGTCGTCCACGTCGCCGAGACGGTGCTGCCCAGCATCGCCAGCCTCCGCGTGCGCACGGCGCGCGGTGAGGGCGCCGGCAGCGCCAGCGTGTTGACGGCGGACGGGTTCCTGCTCACCAGCGCGCACGTCGTCGAAGGCGCGGCGCGGACCGACGCGACGTTCACCGACGGTCGCGAGGTGCGGGCCGACGTGATCGGTCGCGACCCGCTCTCGGATCTTGCGGTGCTGCGGGCCCGCGACGACGTGCCGCCGCCGGTCGCGCTCGGCGACGCGGCCGCCCTGCGAGTGGGGCAGCTGGTCGTGGCGCTCGGCAATCCACTGGGCTTCGCCGGCAGCGTGACGGCCGGGATCGTCTCGGCCCTCGGCCGGTCGCTGCCCACTCGCGCCGGCCGGGTCGTCGACGAGGTGATCCAGACCGACGCGACGCTCAATCCGGGAAACAGCGGCGGCGCGCTGGCCGACGCGGCGGGACGGGTCGTCGGGGTGAACACCGCCGTCGCCGGGATCGGCGTCGGCCTCGCCGTCCCCGTCAACGCGACCACCCGGCAGATCATCAGCGCGCTCATGACCAACGGGCGGGTGCGCCGGGCCTGGCTCGGCATCGCCGGGGGCCAGGCCCCGCTGCCGCCGCCGCTGGTCGAAAAGCTCGGACGGCGCACCGGCCTGCGGGTGGGCGAGGTCGTGCCCGGCAGCCCTGCGGCCCAGGCCGGGCTGCGGGTCGGCGACATCGTCCTGGCCGTCGACGGGCAGGACATCGCCACCAGCACGGGTGTGCAGCAGCGCATGGTCGAGGCGGTCATCGGCCGGCGGGTGGAGCTGACGGTGTGGCGCAACGGTGCGCTGGTCGACGTGATCGCGGTGCCGCGGGAGCTGACCGACGCCTGATCCGGTTCGATGGTGGGGTGGAGGATGCGCTGCCCTGGCCTCTTTCGGGCTCGGACGATCTTCGGGACCGGCTGCTGAGCGCGTACGCGTCGCCGTCGCGGCGGTATCACGACCAGCGACACCTTGCCGAGGTGCTGCAGCGCATCGAGGAGTTGCGCGGCGCGGGGGAGCGGTTCGACTACCCGGCGGTCGTGCTGGCGGCGTGGTTCCACGATGCCGTCTACGACGGTGCGGAGGGAGCCGAGGACCGCTCCGCGCTCTGGGCCGAGCAGGCGCTGGCCGAGGTGGACGTACCGGCCGAACTGATCGTCGAGGTGGCCCGGCTCGTCCGCATGACCGCGCACCACCGGCCCGAACCCGGCGATGCGAACGGAGCCGTCCTCAGCGACGCCGACCTCGCGATCCTGGCCGCGGACGAGAGGCGGTACGCCGAGTACGTGGCCGCCGTCCGCGCGGAGTACGCCGCCGTACCCGACGCCGAGTTCGACCGCGGCCGGGCGGCGATCCTCCAAGCCCTCGCCGGCAAGCCCCACTTGTTCCACACCGCGCACGCGCGCAGGCATTGGGAGGCCGCCGCCCGGGCGAACCTGGCCGGGGAACTTGCTCGACGTCGCGGAGGCCGATGAGCTGGAGGGCAGGGTGCTAATCAACACCCGGGCCGGCTCTTGGTCGAGCAGGCGGCGATCGGCGCCGCCTGCTTCGACCCAGAGAACCTTTGTGCCCGCTTCGCGGTCCGCCCGCCGCTGGTAGCTCGCACCTCAGGCAGCGAGCAGCCTCTCGAAGAAGGAGCGGTAGCGTTGCAGGGCTTGACGAAGATCCTCGGTGGAGACGTCGTCGCCTCGCGACCAGCGTGACTCCACCCGCTTCCGTTCGTCGGCGAAGGTCCGCGTTATCCGTTCCATCATGTCGGCCACGAGTGAGTCGGCCTGCTGGACGGCGTGGCGGGGATCGTCGACGAACTGACCTTGGATGTCGCGCCACCGGGTGATGGCGTCCTGGAGTTCGTCGGCGCTCATCAACGCAGCCGGCGAGTCGTCGGCAGCGGAGGATGCGGCGCCACCCGTCGGCTGGCCGCCGGGCATCGGTTCGGCGCCGGCCATCGGCTCGGCATCGGGCATCGCTCGACCCTGAGCCATCGGTGGGCCCATGGCGTCCTCCGAACCCATCGGGCGCTGTTGCGCGTTGCGCGGGTCTTCCTCGGCGGGCGCGCCCGCCGCGCCGGTCATCTGCTCAGAAGTCACGGTTCTCACCTCGCTGGCGGTCGTCGACGTATCGGTTCTCTGTCTCCGGCGAGCGCGGATGCGATTGCGGGCTCGCCGAACCCTCGCCGCGTTCCATGCCGTCAGCCCGCTGGTTGCCTTCAGCGCTGAGCAGCTCGTCGAACAGCGACCGGTAGCTGATCAGCGCGGTGCGCATGTCCTCGGTCGTGGCCTGCTGGATCTGGGCGCGCTGGTAGATGCCGTGGGCCACTCGGTAGTTCTCGACCACGTGCGGGTGGTCGACCGACACGAGGGCCGCCTGGGCGTTGAAGTCCTCGACGGGGTAGCCCTCGGCCCCCATGACCTGCCGCACTAGCTCGTCGGCCTGGATGACGGCCGTCGACGGCTGGTCGACGAAGCGCTGCTGAAGTTCCTGCCACTGTTCCGCATAGCGCAGCCGCGTCGGTTCGGGCAGTGCCGTGATCGTCAGGCGGTCGCGCTCCTTCGCGCGGTTGCGAAGCTCGGCCTCGGCCGAGCGGCGGGCATCGGTGTCGCGGAGCGTCCGTTCGTACTCCGGTCCAAAGCGTTGCCGCAGGTTGTCGGTGCGTCGTTTGCGCACCGACAGTGCGACGATCAGGGCCAGCGCGGCCACGGCCACGATGGCGATCACGATCCAAACCCACGTGTTCACGCGAGCCTCCTCGTTCGGGTTTACCGGCTATACAGGCCGTACCCCGAGTCAAAGATCACGTATCTGGTCCGTACCCCCGCCATGCCCGACGGGACGGCGGCCCCAGCCTGAGCAGGTTCCGCTTGCGACGTGCCGAACTTCGCGCCGGCGAACGGGCCGCGACTAACTGCCACCGTCACCAGCGACTGCGGATCTGCCGTAGCGTCGTCACCAGGAAGGTTGTGTCTTTGATGGTTGACCGCCCAATATCCACTCGCCCCGTGACCGAACCCCGCTTGGACCTTCACAACGCGAACGTCGATGAAGATCTCGCCGAAGCGGGGCTGTGCGGGACCGTAAATCTGGTAACCGGCGGCACGTGTGACCTGCCGGCCCTGCATCAAGGCGGCTGCGACTTCCATCGCACCGTCATGCCGGAACCGACGACCTGAATGGTTGACCACGGGCTCCATTGGGCTCACCGGGCCGGTGTCTCGCCGGAAGCGACCGGGCGTCACCGGCGTGTTTCGACACGATCCGCGGTAGCCTCGTAACTGCTGAGTTCACAGCCAGCTCGGGCCGGATCGCCCCAAGTCGGCGGTCGGGGAGCGTTGCTCAACGCCGAGCGCATCGGTGACCTCGTCCTGAGGACGCCACCATGACCGTTCCGGTCGACGATCATCCGCTGCGCAAGGCCGAAGCCTCCGGCGGCTCATACGCGCCGGCCGAGCCATACGTCCATCTCCCGACCCGGGTGACGGTCCGGTCGCAAAGGCCCTTGCCCGACTTCCACGTGGTCGCCGAACCAGCCACCGGTCAACTCACCGTGATCGGGGAGTTCGATCTCGCCTGCGGTGGTCGATTTCGTGCGGCCAGCGCGGCAATCCTGGCGGGTGACGCCGCGGAGGCGGTCGTCGATCTCACGCGCCTGGCGTTCATCGATGCTCGGGCAATCGAGACTCTGGTCGAGTTCGGGAACTCCCTCGCGGGGCGGGGCGCAACGCTGCGCATCATCAACGCGGACGCCCGCGTCGTTCGCATCTTCGCCATCTGTGGGCTCGGCGCGATGCTGACCGCGGGCACTCCGCCATCCCGAGATGAAGAGTCGACGTGAGATTCGGCCGCGGCGCACGCTTCAACCAGTCGCGCGAGCACGTCGCAACCTCGGTCCATCCCGACCGCCCCGCGCCGGCGATCGTGCCCGCCGACCCCCCGACGGAGACGACCCTGTCCCGCATCGAAAAGGTCATGAACCTGGTGCTCGCAGCGCGGTTCTCGGCGGCGTCGATCGGCGCAGGTGCAACCACCGAACACGACCGGCTGCAGGCCGAGTTGCTCGGCTCGGCACTGGACGAGGCACTCGCCGAACAGCGGATCCTGTGGTTCGAGCTGGCGCCGACGATGACCATCGGTCCGGATGCCCTGCCGCAGCGCGGCGACGCGAGTGCGGACCACGTGAGCCGGTCGCAGGACTCGGCGGCACGGCCCACGTACGGCACGCCGTAGCGCGGCCGCGGACGGCGAGAATCCACGGCAACGAGGGGGCAGGCCGCCATCAACGCCGGGAACTACGAGTACTACTCGCTGACCTACGACCAGCATCAGTTCATCCAGCACTGCACCCAAGCCCGAGCCGCCCTCCACCAGTCGTAATCGTCGCCTTGAGGACGAGCGTCCTGTTCACCGCAGCCGCGATGTGCGCGGTCGCAATTTCGATGGTGTCGCTCCGTAGCGCAGCCCATCGAGTAGCAGCCCGACCATGCGGCTCGCTCGCGAGGTGTCGTTGCTGCCCGGCGGCGGCACGCACAGGTTGGCGATGGCGCCGATGAGCTCGATCGGATCGACGCCGTCGCGGATGGCGCCGGCTTCGACGGCGGCGTCGAGCAACTTCTGCAGGGCGGGTCCGGCGTTGGTCTCGAAGTAATCCCGCAGGCCGCTGTAGGCCGGCTCGCCGGAGCGGAGGGCCGAGCCGAGCCCATGCTTGGTCGCCACGAATTCCGTGTAGCGCTGCGCCCAGAGTACGAGCGCCTCGAACGGTTCGTGGTTGTCAGCCAGCTGTGCGGCTTGGGACGTGACATCGTCGATCTCGCGCCGGAACACCGCGGCGATCAGGTCCGCGCGCAGGGGAAAGTGGCGGTAGAGCGTCGCTGTGCCCACGCGCGCACGCGCGGCGATGGTGCGTACGCCCACGTCGACGCCGTGCGCAGCGAACTCCTCCTTGGCCGCCTGCAGAAGGGCGTCGATGTTGCGCTGCGCATCAGCACGCGGCATCGGTACCTCCTTGCTCGCTTGATAAGTGGGACACTGTTCCGTATGGTCGACCTACCGGGACAGTGTCCCACTTCAATCTTCACGTGACATCCGATCGGATGCCAGCAAGGAGCGTTCATGCAATACCGCAGTCTCGGCCGCACCGGCATCAAGGTGACCCCGTACGCGCTCGGCGCGATGATGCTCGGCTCGCTCGGAAACCCGGACCGTTCAGAGGGCATCCGTATCGTCCATCGGGCGCTCGACGCGGGAGTGAACTTCGTCGACACCGCCGATCCTACGGCGACTCGGAGGAGGTCGTAGGGGCGGCGCTGAAAGGCCGCCGCGACGAGGTGGTGCTGGCCACCAAGTTCTGGGGTCCGGTCGACGACGACATCAACCACCGCGGAGCGTCCCGTCGCTGGATCATGCGGGCGGTCGAGCGTTCGCTACGTCGACTGCAGACCGACCACATCGACCTCTATCAGCTTCACCGCCCGGACCCCGAGACCGACATCGACGAGACGCTCTCGGCCCTCACCGACCTCGTGCGACAGGGGAAGGTGCGAGCGATCGGCTCGTCGTCGATGCGCGGCTCGGAAATCGTCGAGGCGCAATGGACGGCCGAGCGCCGCGGCTTCGAGCGGTTCCGCACCGAGCAGCCCAACTACTCAATACTCGATCGCGAGATCGAGCGCGAGATCTTGCCGGTCGCCCAGCGCTACGGCATGGGCACCCTGATCTACAGCCCGCTCGCCGGCGGCACGCTGACGGGCCGCTATCGGGCCGGCCATGACAATGACAACTTCCGTTCGGCGCGCACGGGCATGCGGCACTTCCGCGACGAGCGTCGGCTGGCCGCCGTCGAACAACTCATGGCGCTCGCCGACGAGACCGGCATGAAGCTGACCCACCTCGCGATGGCCTTCACGATCGCGCATCCTGGCGTGACCTCGGCGATCGCCGGACCGCGGACCATGGAACAACTCGAGGACACGCTCGCAGGAGTCGACGTCGCACTGTCGGACGAGGTGCTCGACCGCATCGACCAGATCGCCCCGCCGGGGGAAAGCATCGGCGCGATGGACATGGTCTACCGCGGCCCCGAAGTCGCCGACAGCCGCTTACGCCGCCGTGACTTTGCCGAGCGCAAAGCAGCGTAGCGACGGCGCGGTCCTCAGCCGCAGTACCGTTCGCGGTGCGCACGAGGTACGGTCCACGCCGATCCGCCGCGTTGAGCGCACGTCGAGCGGCATTCGTCCGCCGCTCGGAGGATAGGCGCCCACCAAGCGGCGCCATAGCCGTCGTTCTCGCCCCTGTGCTGGTCTGCGGCCGATCGCGCAGCTCGGACCGTCTGGCCTCCTGCGACTCGCGTCCGTGGCCGACAACCCACGTTGGAGCCTTGGGAACTGCATCGCCAGTGCCGCACGCCGCCAAGAGCTTCGGCCGCCGCCGGGCCGCGTCGAGGTAGACAGCGACGCGGAGCAATCGATCACCCGGCAGCGTACGTCTCGGCCGTCTTCGACTCGAACTCGAACGCGACGAACGGTTCGTCGCCGACGACCCAAGCGTCGTGGCCCGGGTCGATGAGGTAGGCGGCGCCGGGCTCGGCGTCGGCCTCCGAGCCGTCGTCCTGTACGACGTGCATCCGGCCCGAGACGACGACGCCGACGTGCCGCGCCTGGCAGGTGTCCGTTCCGGCGACCGGCTTGACGCACTCCGACCACCGCCACCCGGGCTCCATCGTGAAGCGCGCGGCCTGGACGTCGCCGAGCCGCACCATCTCGACTCGGGTCTTGGCCGGCGTGCGCGTTTCGTCCGGCTGGTCGAAGCTCTTCTTGATCATGACCCTGCCCCCGTTCCGATAGCTGATAGCGGGAAGGTAGGCCGGCGGGCCGATCCGCAGAAGTAGCTGGCGCGGTTGCTCAGACTTCGGTAATGACTCGGCGCGCTTTGTGTGCTTGGCCATGCGTGCCCGCGAATGAGGCACCCAACCGACCGGCCGCGTCGCCGGCAAGATCAAACTACCGGTTCTGCCGAATTGGGCGTGTCGCGCAGGATCTCCTTGCGCCCAGGGCGGCGGATGTGTGTGGCGACGCTGCGGGCCACTGCGTGGCGACGCTGCGGGTGATCGTGCGGCGCGTCGCCCCGCACGGCCGCCACACACTGGGCGGCGAGGCGAGTGCGTGGCGACGCTGCGGGGTAACCCGCCGTGCCGAGGGCAGCGCGCATAGCGACACACCCAGCGGCACGAAGCGGATGCCACGCCGAGGAGCCGATCTGGACGTCAGCGCGACGACGCCTACGAGCGGCGGACGGTGGCCGCGTCGATCAGCGCATGGAGCGCCGGCTTGGCGCCGTCGCTGATCGCGGGCGAGTCGAGGGCGGCCCGCGCCTGGGCCGCGCGTTCGGTGATCCGTTCCTCGACCTGATCGAGCGCGCCGGTCGCCACGATCACGTCCCGCAGTTCCGCCACGCCGGAGTCGGAGAGATCGCGGGCACCGAGGCTCGTGCGCAACACGGCCGCTTGCGCGGGGGACGCGCCGCGCATCGCCAGCGCGGCGAGCAGCGTCTGCTTGCCCTCCCGCAGGTCGTCCCCGGCCGGCTTGCCGGTGACGGACGGATCGCCGAACACGCCCAGCACGTCGTCCCGCAGCTGGAACGCCTCGCCCAGCGGCAGGCCGTACGCCGAGAGCGCGGCGAAGACGTCGTCGCCCGCGCCGGCGATCGCCGCGCCGAGATGCAACGGCCCCTCGACCGTGTACTTGCTGGTCTTGAACTCGATCACCCGCGCCGCCTCGTCGGCCGAGAACGCGCCGCGGGCCTGGACGAGCACGTCCAGGTACTGGCCGGCCATGACGAGCTGGCGCATCTCGTCGTAGACCGAGCGAGCCGAACCCGAACCCGGCACGGCCGCGGCGAACATCGCGTCGGCCCACGAGAGCAGCAGGTCGCCGAGCAGGATCGCGGCGGCGGTGCCGAACACGTCCGGGTCGCCCGTCCAACCGGCCTCGCGGTGCAGCTGGGCGAACGCGGCGTGGGCGGCCGGCTGGCCACGGCGGGTGTCCGAGGCGTCCATCACGTCGTCGTGCACCAGCGCGCACGCGTGCAGCAGCTCGAGGCTGGCCGCGGCGGTGATCAGGTCGGTGTCGTCGTCCGCCTCGTGGCGGACGGCCCGCCAACCCCAGTAGGCGAACGTCGGCCGCAGCCGCTTGCCGCCGTCCAGGACGAACCGGCGGGCCGCCTCGGCGACCGGCGCGAGATCGGCGCCGAGCGGGGCTAGCGCCTTCGCCCGCCCCTCCAGGAAGTCGGCGAGGGCGGTGTCGACCCGGGAGATCAGCACCGTGCCGGCATGCCTCGTCACCGGCCGGACATTACGCTGAGCGCCATGACGCGACTGGTCCGGGAGTGCCTGGCGCAGGACGGCCCGACGTTCTCGTTCGAGTTCTTCCCGCCCCGATCGGTGGAGGACGACCGCGCGCTGTGGCAGGCGATCCGCGAGCTGGAGCCGCTGCACCCGAGCTTCGTGTCGGTGACCTACGGCGCCGGCGGATCGACCCGGGCCCGGACGATCGAGATCACCGAGCAGATCGCCTCGGACACCACGCTGATGCCGGTCGCCCACCTGACCGCGGTGAACCACTCGATCGCCGAACTGCGCACCATCATCGGCAACCTTGCTGCCGTCGGCGTGCGCAACGTCCTCGCGCTGCGCGGTGACCCGCCGGGCGACCCGATGGGGGAGTGGGTGCAGCACCCGCAGGGGCTGGCGTACGCCTCCGACCTGGTCGGGCTGCTGCGCACGCACGGCGACTTCTGCGTCGGCGCCGCCGCCTTCCCGTACGGCCACCCGCGGTCGGCCTCGCTCGAGGACGACACCGCGCAGCTGGTCGCGAAGTTCCGCGCCGGCGCCGAGTATGCGATCACCCAGATGTTCTTCGTGGCCGACGACTTCCTGCGGCTGCGCGACCGAGTGGCCGCGGCCGGCTGCGACGTCCCGATCATCGCCGGGTTGATGCCGGTGACGAACATGGGGATCATCGCCCGCTCCGAGCAGTTCACCGGCGCGCCGTTCCCGGCCAAGCTGGCCGCCCGGTTCGCCGCCGTCGCGCACGACCCGAAGTCGGTGCGGGCGATGGGCATCTACGAGACGTCCAAGCTGGCCGAGCGGCTGCTGGACGAGGGCGTGCCGGGCATCCACTTCTACACGCTGAACCGGTCCAAGGCGACGCGCGAGGTGTGGGCCAACCTAGCCTTGGGCGCACGCCTCTGAGCGGCATCGACCCGGCCGAACGCTGGTCCCAACTTCACCACGGCATAGACCCGAAGGGCGTGCCGCTGCTGCTGCCGTGGCTGCGGCTGCTGTGGTGGCTCGCCCGCCCGCTGCGCGGCGTGCCGCCGACCGCGATCACCGTGCTCGGCGCCGTCCTCGCGGTGGACGCCGCGGTCCTCGCCGCGAACCACCCCGGGTGGGCCGCGCTCGCCGTCGTCCTCGCCGCGCTGTGCGACGGGTTGGACGGGGCGGTGGCCGTCGTCGCCGGCCGGGCAACCCGCAGCGGCGCCGTGGCCGACGCCCTCGCCGACCGGCTGGCCGACCTCGCCTTCGCCGCCGTCCTGTGGCGCGCCGGCGCGCCACTTGGTCTCGCCGCGGTGTGTGGTGCGTTGGCGGTCGGGATCGACCTGGTCCGCCGCCTGCGGCACGTCCCCACCCGCATCACCGTCGGCGAACGGCCCAGCTGGACGCTGTGCGCCGCGCTGGCCGGGATCAGCGCGGCCGCCAGCAGCGCGCAGTGGCCCGTGCTGACCTGCGCCGGTGTCTGGTGCGGCCTCGGCGTAGTCGCCCTCACCCAGGCCGCGACCGGTTCAACGACCCAGTAGCGCGGTGGCCGGCGTCCCGATGGCCAGCGCCGGGGACGTGGTCGGGTTCGGCGGTGGGACGGGCCGGCAGACCTTGTCGGCCCGGTCGCCCGAGCGCCGCGCCGGCAGCGTGCCTCGCAGCAGGTAGCGGGCGATCGTGTCGTCCGTGCAGGCCACGCCCGACAGCGACCCGGCGTGCGTCGAGCCGTTGCGCCCCTCGATCAGCCGCGCCGTCGGGAACATCCGGCGCACCACTAGGCTGCCGCGGAACGGCGTGGCCGCGTCGTAGGTCTCGCCGATCATGAGGATGCGGACGTGCAGGTTGCGCCCGCTCACCTTCACGCGGGCGTGGGCCTTGGCGTGCCAGTAGGCGCACGGCCCGTTGAACCACGCGTTCGACCAGGTGAAGTAGTCATACTTCGCGTCGAGCGCCCAGTTGTCGGCGTCCAGCTTCGCTTGGTTGCGCGGCCAGGGCGCGTCGGTGCACTGCGTCGCCAGGTACATCGCGTACGAGTTGTCGTCGCCCGGGCCGGTCGGGTTGGCGCTGCGGTACATCGACAGCAGGTCCGTGCCGTCGTTGGAGTTGATCAGCGCCGCGTAGGCCTTGCCGATGCTCGTCCAGTTGTAGACGTAGTAGCCGGCGTCGGTGAGCGCGTCGATCAGCTCGTCCCCGCCGAGCTTGCCGCCGGCCGGCGTCGTGTCGAGCTTGGTGACTTCGGCCCGGAAGCCGTCGGCGATCGCGTGCGCGCTGGTGCCGAGGTGGAACACCGAGGGGTACTTGGCCAGCCAGGCGAAGAAGATGTTGAAGGTGCGCTGGAAGGCGCGGTCCTGGTCCTGGTTGTCGAGGTAGAAGACCCGGCGCGGGTTGACCGTGCCGTCCCAGACGAAGCGGCGGACGCGGTCCGGATACTGCGTCGCGTAGACCTCGCCGATGTAGGTGCCGTAGGAGAAGCCGTAGTAGTTGATCCGCTTGCGGTGCAAGGCGATGCGCAGGCTCTCGAGGTCGCGCACCGTTTCGACGGTGCGGACGTGCTTGAGCAGAGCCCGCTTCGTCGCCGTGTTCGCGCAGGCCGCCGCGTAATGCTTCGAGCGGATGACCCACGCGTGGTGCAGCGCGGCGGTCGTCGGCCGGTAGGCCGGGCGCGGGGCGGCGAAGAACTTGGGGTCGCACGAGAGGGCCGGCCGGCTGGCCCCGACGCCGCGGGGGTCGAAGCCGATCCAGTCGTAGGCGTTCGCCGCGGCGTGTCCGGGCAGCCAGCCGGGCATGAACGCCGGGAAGTCGAGGCCCGAGCCGCCCGGCCCGCCCGGGTTGACGATCATGACGCCCTGGTAGTGCTTGGCGCCGACCTTGTGCCGCACCCGCGACACGGCGATCTTGATCTTGCGGCCGCCTGGGTGCGCGTAGTCGAGCGGGACGATGAGGAAGCCGCAGCGCGCGCCGGCGGACGCGAGCGTGCTCCCGGCGCAGGTGTGCCACCTGATCGCCGGCGGGGTGTAGCTTGCCGCGGCGGCCTGAGCCGGCGGCGCGACGGTCGCCAGCCCGAGGGCCGTCCCGGCCACTGCGACGGCAACGGCGAACCGCCGGGTCGTCCTGAACGTGATCACGCGCGTCCTCCGCCTCTCCGCACCCATCAGGCACCCCACCACGACGCGCCCCCGGTCAATGTCGCCGGTCGGCGATCATTTGTCCATGTCCGGAAGGGCGCGGTCCTTCCAGCGCAGCGTGCCCCGGCGCCGGTCGCGATGCGAGGCGGCGGTCAGGTAGCCCAGCAGGACGATCGACGCCGGATGGGCCAGGGCGTCCGGCCACGCCCGGCCCCCGGTGCGCCGGGCGGCGACGACGCGGGACGCGACGGCGGCGGCGTACCCGGCCGCGCCGGCCCGCGACCCGCGCAACGCGGCCAGCGGTGGCAGCACGTACACCGCCGCCAGCAGCGCCCAGACGGCCCCCGCCCGCGGTGGCGAGCCGAAGGCGGCCCACAGGGACTTGCCGTAGCCGGCCCGCAGCTCGGCCCAGCCGGCGTACATGCGGCAGGTCGCGAGCTCGGTGCCGTCCACCACGCCGCCGCGCCCGCCGCTCGCCTTCACCGCCCGCACCAGCGCGAGGTCGTCGAGCACCGCGCTGCGCACGGCCGCAAAGCCGCCGGCGCGCTCCAGCGCCGCCCGCCGGATCACCAGGAACTGGCCGCAGGCGGCGGTGAGCGACGGGCGCGGCGAGCGCTCGGCCAGGGCCAGGGGCAGCGTCGTCAGCCACGACCACTGCAGCAGGGGCTGGACGAGCCGCTCGGCGAGCGTCCCGGCGACCTGGCGGGGAAAAGGGCACAGGACGTCCAGCCCGCTCTGCTCGAGCAGCGCGACGGCCGCCCCGACCGCGCCGGGCGCCAACCGGACGTCGGCGTCGACGAAGACGAGGACGTCGCCCGTGGCGGCCGCGGCGAGCTGCTCGCACGCCCACGGCTTGCCCAGCCAGCCCGGCGGTGGCGGCCGCCCGGCAAGCACGCAGGCGCCGGCTGCGGCGGCCCGCGCGGCCGTGCCGTCGCTCGACTGGTCGTCGAGCACGAGCAGCTCGGGCGCGGCGCCGATCGCGGCGATGCAGCCGGCGATGTCGGCCGCCTCGTCCCGGGCCGGGATCAGCACCGAGACGCGGGTATCGGCTGTCGTCCCGGCGAGCGGGCGGCGCAGCCGGCCGGCGTTGACCAGCGCCTGCACCGCGCCGGCCACCGCCAAGGCGCTACCGGCTCGCACGACCAGCCTCACCGGAGGCGGCGCAGCAGGGGGACGGCCACCAGCCCCATGCCGGCCGCGCCCCACGCCGCCGCGCCGGGGCGGTCGAGGAACATGGCGAGCGCGACCGCGGAGCCGAGCCAGGTCCAGAGGTACAGCGCGAGCGGCGCGAGATCGGGGCCGCCGCGGTCGTGGCGCAGCAGCCACTGCAGCGCCACCGAGACCGCCGTCGCGACCAGCAGCCAGCCGGCGTAGTTGGTCAGTGGCACGTCCGGCTCGCCGGGCAGGTGCGGGTCGGGGTCACGCCACCGCCAGCCGCCGGCCGCGACCAGCTGGGGGTCGAGGTACAGGTCCCACGCCGCGAGGGCCCAGGCGCCGACGGCGACGCGCGTGGCCGGACGGCGGGCCAACCGGCGGGCCACGAGGGCGGCCGGCCAGGCCAGCATCGTCCAGGCCAGCCCGACGACCACCGGGACGCCGGCCAGCCGGGGACCCAGCCCGGCCCCGTACGCGTAGTGCCCGAACGGGACGCCCCGGTGCACCCCGACCACCTCGGCGGCGAACCCGAGCCCGGCGACCACGCCCAGCGCAGCGCCGCCGACCCGCCACCCGCGGGTGCCGATCGCGTGCGCGGCGACCGCGGCCGCGAACACGGCCACGATCACGACGCTCAGTCGGAGTCGGGTCGCGCCGTTGCTGAGCGGGTAGGCGAGTTGCAGGGCAACGGCCGTGGCGGCGAGGCCGACGGTCAGCCGCGCCGGGGCGCCGGCGCGCGCGGCGGCCGTCGCCGGGTGGAGCTCAGTGCGCGCCATCGTGCAACGGCAGCCGCGCGCCCAGGACGGCGAACGGCCGGGCGTCGCCCGGGAAGA
>Ga0068855_100002536_pt1 | contig 22503 bp, 18 predicted proteins | sample KBSCornC52_FD_66592 | JGI IMG/M metagenome (GOLD analysis project Ga0068855, IMG submission 66592) | Corn rhizosphere microbial communities from Kellogg Biological Station, Michigan, USA - KBS Corn C5-2 | ecosystem: Host-associated > Plants > Roots > Rhizosphere > Soil ...
GGCCAGCCGGCTCGCTCGCCGGGCCACCCGCATGGCCTTCGCGAGGGCATCGACACGGTTGGCCGTCAGCACGACGTCCGCGGTGTCCGAGGATGCGGTCGCGCCGCGGGCCGCTATCGCGACGCCGACGCCGGCGGCGGCCAGCGCGGGGGCGTCGTTGGTTCCGTCCCCGACCATGATCGTCGGGCCGCGGCGGGACTCCCGCCGCACGGCCTCGACCTTCTGGGCCGGGTCACACTCGGCGAGGACCTCGTCCGCGCCGACGATGCGCCCGACCCTCGCGGCGGTGTCCGGGCGATCGCCGGTGAGCAGCACGACGCGACGGATGCCGTCGGCGCGGAGGTGGCGGATCATCCGGGGCGCGTCCGGCCGCAGCGGATCGCTGAGCAGCAGGGCGCCGGCCGGGCGGCCGTCGATCCCGACGAACACGGCGAGGGAGCCCTCGATCTCGGCCCGGCGACGCACCTGCCGCGCCCACCGGGGGCCGTCGTCACCGACGATCCACGAGGCCTTGCCCACGGCGACGTGGTGGCCCGCGATCTCACCGAAGACGCCGTAACCCGGCTGCTCCCGGACGGCGTCCGGGGCGGGGACGGCGAGGCCGCGCCGGCGCGCCGCCGCGGTCACGCCGGTCGCGAGGACGTGCGAGGACAGCTGCTCGATCCCGGCGGCGTAGGCGAGCAGTTCGTCGGCGGTCACCGCGCCGCCCGTCACGACGTCGCTCACCTCCGGGTGACCGACCGTGAGCGTGCCGGTCTTGTCCAGCAGCAGCACGCGGGCCGCCGCCAGCCGCTCCAGCGCGGCCCCACCCTTCACGATCACGCCCAGGCGTGCCGTCCGGGAGACTCCCGACATGATCGCAATGGGGACGGCCAGCAGCAGCGGGCACGGCGTAGCGACCACGAGTACGGCGACCGCCCGGACGGCATCGCCGCTCGCCAGCCAGGCGGCGCCGGCGAACGCCAGCGTCACCGGCACGAAGTAGGCGGCCAACCGGTCCGCGCGCCGTACGAACGGGGCCGACGTCGCCTGCGCCGCTTCGACCATGCGCAAGACGCCGGCGTACGTCGACTCCGCGGCCGGCGCGCTGGCCACCAGGTCGAACGACCCGCCGGCGTTGACGACGCCGCTGCGCACGGTCTCGCCGGCCGCCCGCTCGATCGGAAGCGGCTCACCGGTGAGCGCCGAGTCGTCCGTGACGGCGGGGGTCGCGAGGTGGCCGTCGACCGGGACGACGTCGCCCGGGGCGACGACCACCCGGTCGCCGACGGCGACCTCGGCCAGCGGCACCACCTCGACCGCCGGGCCGACCCGCCGGCGCGCCGTACGCGGGGTTCGCGCCACCAGCCGGCTCAGGTCGCGCCGGGCCCGGGACTGCGCGCGCGCTTCCAGCAACTGCCCACTGGCCAGCATCACGGCGACGACGGCACCGGCGAACGGTTCGCGCACCACCAGCGTGCCGACCAGGGCGAGGACGGCGATCACGTCCACGCTCGGGGACCGGCGCCGGATCGCGTCGACGGTGGTGGCAACCGAAGCGGTGAGGCCGACCGCGGTTGCGCCGAGCCACCCGGCGGTGGCGAGCCCGGGCGCGTCGGCCACCCACCCGACGGCGCCGATCCCGGTCAGGAGGCTTGCGCCCGCGAACACGGCAACGGGCCAGCCGCCGGCCGGCCGCGCGACGGCAGTCAACGGGGCAGGTAGGTGTCGTTGACGTCGAACTCCAGGGCGTCCTGGACGTTCAACACGCCGGGCACCAGTCCGGCCCGGTGCACCAACCCACGAGCGCGCAGGGCGGTGTCGACGCGACCGCTGAGCGTGACCACGCCCTCGGACACGGACACGCGGACCTTGCCGTGCATCGACGCGTCCGTCGCTTCGACGACGTCCCGCAGCACGTCGTTGAGGATCTCCTCGTCACTGCGCAGGAACAGCCGGATCAAGTCCACACGCGAGACCATGCCGATCAACTGACCGGCCGCGTCCACCACCGGCAGGCTGCGGATCCGGAAGCGCGCCAGCAGGCGGGACGCCTCCTCGATCGGCGTGGCGGGCAGGACGGTGATGACCGGTGCCGTCATCAAGTCGCGCGCGGTCGCGCCGTGCTCCTTCCGGAACGACGCGGCCGGGCCGGACAGTCGGTGGTGTGGCGGGCTCGGTCGGGCGTGACCGACGCGAGCGAGCAGGTCGGCCGCGCTGACGATCCCGACGACCTTGTGCTCGGCGTCGATCACCGGAACGGCGTTGATGCCGTTGCGGTCGAGCGCGGCGGCGATCTCCTTGAAGCAGGCGCCCTCGTAGGCGCTCACGACCGCACGGGTCATGACGTCGGAGACGGTGCGCGGGGGGAAGGTCAGTCGCGTCTGGCCGCCCGGTTCGCTCACGGCCGGACGGTCGGCCGCCACCGCCTCCACGTACCGGACGAGCGCCGATTCGTAGCGTTCGGCGGTCGGGCCGAAGTGGGTCGACGTCGAGGCCATCGCCTCGTGCTGGGTTGCGTGCGCGTTCTTGCCGAGGTTCTGGCCGTCCATCACGCACCTCCTCGATGCGACGTGGTCATCGCACGTCCAGCCTGCGCGCACGAACGTCCCGAGCGATACGAGGCAAACCGCCCGACCGATCGGGCCGAACGTCGGATGGTGGTGGGGTGTCAGCGGTACGGCGTCGCACCCGGGCTCGCGTCGTTCGAAGGGACGAGCACGATCGGCACCGCGGGGGCGTGGCGCAGTAGCCGTTCGCTGACGGAGCCGAGGAGTCGCTCGGCGACCGAGTGGTGTGCGCCGACTCCCAGGACGAGCAGACCGGCCTCCGAGGCGGCTCCGGCGAGGACGGCCACGGCGTGCCCTTCGACCACGCGCGCCCGCACCCGTTCCTGCAGGGGCGGCGGCAGGTGGCTCAACTCCCCGCGCAGCACCGTCTCGCGCGACCGGCGCTCGACATCGCGCCGCTCACCGTACGGAAAGACGGCGTACTCCGGCTGCCATTCCCAGGCCAGCACCGCATCGACGGTCCCGTCCGCGGCCACGGCCTGGCGGGCGGCCCACTCGAGAGCGCAGCGCGCATGGGGCGAGCCGTCGACACCCGCGACGATCGACCCTCGCCGGTCGGCGTGGTACTCGTTCACGACGGCGACCGGCCCCGCCGCCGCCCGGATCACCTGCGCGACCACCGAACGCTGCGGGTGCAGGGGGTGCACGTGGTGGGGTCCGAGCACGACGAGGTCGGCCCACTGCGATTCAGCGATCAGCGCGGCCGCAGGCGTTCGCGGCGCCGTCCGGGCCTCGACACCCTCGGCCCGGCCGGCCCCGAGCGCCGTGACCAGCGCGGCCCGCAACGCCCGCTGGGCCACGGCGGCGGCCCCCTCGTCCGGCCAGTCACCCGTGCCCGGCTCGCCGCCGTACGCGGTGATCGCTACCAACCGGCCGTCGAAGAGCCGGGCCTGGTCGTAGGCGAAGCGCAGGACGGGCCCGGAACTCGCCGAGCCGTCCACGCCGGCCAGCACCACGCCGGGCGAGGGCGTGTCCACCGGACGCCGGCCGGCTCAGCCGCGCTCGATCGGGATGCGAACCGCACCCTGCACCGGCTCGCGCAGCGGCAGCCGGACCTCCAGGATTCCGTCCTTGTACCCCGCGGCCACGTCGGCGTCCGTGACTCCCTCGGGCAGTCGGATGACGCGGTGGAAGGAGCCATAGTGGAACTCCGAACGGTAGCCGTCCGGTCGCTCCTGTTCGGTGCGCTCCTCCCGGTGGGCGTCGATCGTCAGCAGGCCGGCCTGCACGGTGATCTCGACGTCCTTCTCCGGATCCAGGCCCGGCAGCTCGGCGCGGATCACGCACGTGCCGTCCTCGACGAACTGCTCGAGGTGCAGCGGGTGCGCGACGGTCTCGGCCAGCCGGTCACGCATCGCGCCGGCGCTGAAGAACTCACGGAACATGTCCCGGAACGCCCTGTCGAAACGCTCGTCCGGCCAGTCCAGCAGACCCGGCCAGGGTGTTCTCGACTCACGCTTGGCAACGCTCACCGCAGATCCCCCCTCATGCTCACGGGGTCACGCGGGGTGCGCGCCCCACCCTGCAAGCGTTCCGCGACCCGCGACGGAAGGGCAGAGGCCGGAGGGCCCGCGGCGCCCGTGGGACCAACGCCAGGATGCTCAGCACCGCACGTCGAGGGAAGGGGACGTCGTCCTCTAGGCCCGGCACCCCCGGCGGCCGAACCTGGAGTTCGAGTTGCGAATCGTCGTCCACGGAAGGTGATGGCGATGAAACTGCGGGGTGTCTTGGTCGGCGTCGGCGACGAGTACGAGGCGATGCCGGAACTCGACTGGGGAGCCCGCGAAGCGTTGGCGCGCGGCGGCCCGCTCCGACTGGTGCGGGCGTATCACCGATCGCAGTACGGCCGGCCATGGCCGACCGAGACCTGCCCGCCCGGGCCGGCCGAGATGCGGGCCGACGCGCTGCACCGCCTTCAGCGGGCGATGGCGCACGTGCACGGGAACTGGCCCGACCTCGAGGTGCGCGTCGACGCGGAAGACGGGCCACCGGCGCAGGTGCTCGTCGACGCTTCGGCCAGCGCTGACGTCACGGTCCTCGGCAGCCGCCATTTCGGCCCGCTCGGGGGGCTACTGCTCGGCTCGGTCAGCAGCAGGGTGGCTGCCCACGCGCGCGGGCCGCTGGTCGTCGTGCGCAGCGCCGCGCGGGTGCCGGTCGTCCAGCCGGCCGTCGTGGTCGGCCTTTACGGGTCCGCGGGCGCCGAACGGCTGCTCCGCTTCTCGTTCGACCATGCCGCCCGGCACCACCGTGCTCTGGAGGCGGTCGTGTGCGTGGCCGAACCGGACGAGCTGCGGCTGACCGGCCGGGCCCCGACCGCATTGACCGAACGGGCCGGCCGCTGGCTGGCCGAGACGCTCGCTCCGTGGCACGCGCGCTACCCGGACCTCGAGCTGCGCGAAACGGTGATCGTGACCCGGCCCGTCATCGGCCTCGTCGAGACCTCGGTCGGGCAAGAACTGCTCGTCGTCGGTCGCCGCACGCCGGAGACGTGGGCGGCACTGGGATCGGTCACCCAGGGCGTGTTGCATCACGCCGAGTGCCCGGTCGCGGTCGTCCCCCTCGACGCAGATGTCAAGGGATCGGCGGCAACGTGACCAGGACCAACGGCGCTGCGCACTGCTGAACGAGCTGTTGGCTGACCGAGCCCGTGAGCCGGCCCATGATCGAGTTCCGGCCGTGACTGCCCACTGCGAGTAGGTCGGCGTCGGCCGCCGCCTCGCGCAGAACGGCAGCCGGCGGTCCGCGCCGAACGACTCTGGTCACCGGAACCTGGTGCTGAGCGGTTACCCGCGCCAGCTCGTCGTGCAGTACGCGCTCGAGTTGGATCTCGTGCCGGCTCCCCGGGGCTGTCGCGGCGGCCGTGTCGTCGCGGTGACGAGGCGACCACGCCAGTACCGCCACCACCGTGGCTTCCGTGCGCTCGGCGTAGTGGGCCGCCCACAGCAGGGCTCGTCGCGCGTACGGCGAACCGTCCACGCCGACGACGACGCGGCCGTGCCGCGGCCCGCCGGCCTGCTCCCGGACGACCGCAACCGGCGCCGGCGCGTGCCCGACAACGTGAGCGGTGACCGAGCCGAGCGGTCGAAGCAGGTCGTGATGGTGCCCGCCGATCACCACCAGGCGCTCGCGCCACTCGCGCCGGCGGGTCAAGGCACCGGCCGGATCGCTCGGGTCCAGCCAACGCACGGCCGCCCGCGCGCGCTCCGGCGACAGTGCGCGGTCGAGGCAACGCTCCAGTACGCGGCCGGCGATCTCGGCGATCTCGGGGTCGTCCGTGTCGGTCAGCCCGGTGCCGTACGCCGTCATGGCGACCAGCCACGCCCCGAGCAGGCGGGCCTGCTCATCAGCCCATCGCAGCACCGCTATCGAGCGATCCGTTCCGTCGACCCCGGCCACGATCACCGGCGCCGAGCGAGGGACCGGTCCGTCGTGCGCGCTCATCGACCCACTCCCTTCGGCCGGCCGCGGCGGACGCTCGCGGCGGGACGCCGGCCGGCGAACCGCGATCCCCCGACGATGCGGTTCGCCGGCCGGTGCCGGCCCCACCCACCCGGTTACGTCATCGGCGATCGAACCTGACGTGCCAGTGCTGCAACGTCCTCACCGGCGGCGCGGATGAGTCGCTCCCCCAGCTCGACCAGGGCCCGGCCCACGGCGAGTTCGTCGCCGATCTCGGGCACCAGCGGATCCGTCGCGCGGTGTCGCGCGAGGCCTTCCCCGGTGAGAACGTTGCTACCCGTGTCCAGGCTGACCCGCGCCTGGGTCACGTCTCCCTGCTCGAACAGCAGGACGTGCGCACGCCATTCGGCGACGTGTTGGTCCATGACGGCTCCTCAGTTCAGACTTCCGCGGCGGCCGGCTCGGCCGGGGCGGGCCTCCGGCCCAGGTGTTGCTCGTACTCGAGAACGCGACGGGTCGTCGCGAGCACGCTGTCCGGGTTGAGGCTGATCGAGTCGATGCCGATCCGGACGAGGAACTCCGCCATGTCCGGGTAGTCGGAGGGCGCTTGACCGCAAAGACCCGAGTGGACCTCGTTGCGCCGGCAGCCCTCTACTGCCATCCGGATCATCTTCTTCACGCCCGGGTCGCGCTCGTCGTAGTCGAAGCTGACCAGCGCGCTGTCCCGATCGACACCGAGGGTCAGCTGCGTCAGGTCGTTCGACCCGATGGAGAACCCGTCGAACCGTTGGGCGAACTCGTCGATCAGGATGACGTTGTTGGGTATCTCGCACATCGCGTAGACCTGCAGCTCGTTCTCCCCCCGGCGAAGCCCCAGCTCGGCCATCCGCGCGAGCACCCGGTCGGCCTCCTCGAGCCGGCGGACGAACGGCAGCATCAGCACGACGTTCGTGAGTCCCATCTCATTGCGCACGCGGAGCATGGCCGCGCATTCGAGGGCGAAGCCCTCCTCGTACGCGGGGTGGGCGTACCGCGACGCACCGCGGAAGCCGATCATCGGGTTGTCCTCGCACGGCTCGAAGTCGGTGCCGCCGAGGAGGCTGGCGTACTCGTTGGTCTTGAAGTCCGACATCCGGACGACGACCGGCTTGGGGTAGAAGGCGGCGGCGATCGTGCCGATGCCCTCCGCGAGCCGGTCGCGGAAGAACGTGGCGCCGTCCGGATAGCCCGCCGAGAGCGCGAGCAAGGCCGCCCGCGCAACCGGGTCGGCGACGCGCTCCGGATGCAACAGCGCCAACGGGTGCGCCTTGATCGACTCGCTGATGATGAACTCCATCCGGGCCAACCCGACACCGTCGTTCGGTAGCGCGGCGGTGGCGAACGCCCGGTCCGGATTGCCAAGATTGATCATGATCTTCGTTGCCGGTCGGCGCAGCTGGGCGAGGTCTCCCTCCTCCACGTGGAAGCGAACCGACCCGCGGTACACGCGCCCGGTGTCGCCCTCGGCGCACGAGACGGTGATCTCGTCGCCGGTGTGGATGCGGCCCGTCGCATCGCCGGTCCCGACGACCGCCGGGATGCCCAGCTCCCGGGCGACGATCGCCGCATGGCAGGTCCGGCCGCCGCGGTTGGTCACCACGGCCGCCGCCGTCTTCATGACCGGTTCCCAGTCGGGCGTAGTCGTGTCGGCGACGAGCACCTCCCCCGGTCGGAAGGCGGCAAGATCCGCCACCTGGCCGACGAGCCGTGCCGGTCCCACGGCGATCCGACCGCCGACGGCCCGTCCCTCGACGACCACGTCACCGCGGCCGTCCAGCACGAACGTCTCGAGTCGGGCGCCGACCCGTTGCGACGCGGCGGTCTCCGGCCGGGCCTGCACGAGGTAGACCTGACCGTCGACGCCGTCCTTCGCCCATTCCATGTCCATCGGGCGGCCGTAGTGCCGCTCGATCGCGATAGCGGCGCCCGCGAGCTCCAACACGTCCGCGTCGTCGATGCAGAACCGGCCGCGCTCGGCCTTCGGCGTGGGGACGTTCCTGGTCGTGTGCTTCGTCTCGCCTTCGACGAGGACCATCCGCACGGCCTTGTCGCCCAGCCGGCGGCGAAGCACCGCGCGGTGCCCGGCGGCGAACGTCGGCTTGTGCACGTAGAACTCATCCGGGTCGACCGTTCCCTGCACGACGTTCTCACCGAGGCCGTAGGTCGCTGTCAGGAACACGACGTCCGTGAACCCGGATTCGGTGTCGAGGCTGAACATGACGCCGGAGGCGGCGAGGTCCGAGCGCACCATCTTCATGACGCCGATCGACAGCGCGACGGCGAAATGGTCGAAGCCCTGGTCGATCCGGTAGTGCACGGCCCGGTCGGTGAACAAGCTCGCGAAGCAGCGCCGGCAGGCGTCGAGCAGGCTGTGCTCGCCGTGGACGTTGAGGAACGTGTCGTGCTGGCCGGCAAAGCTCGCGGTCGGGAGGTCCTCCGCGGTGGCCGAGCTACGGACGGCGAGGCGCACGTGCGGGCCGTACTCGTCTTGCAGCCGCCGGTACCCGGCGACGATCTCGGCCGCCAGTTCGTCCGGCAGTCCCGCGCCGTAGACGATCTCGCGCGCTGCTTTCGCCCGCCGGGCCAGGTCCGTGACGTCCGCCGGGTCGAGCCCGTCGAGCGCGTTGTGCAGTTGCTCCCACGCGCCGGCCCGGTCGAGGACGTGCCGGTAGGCACCGGCGGTGATCGCGAAACCGTTCGGCACCCGGATGCCGGCCGAGCCGAGCTCGCGGTACATCTCGCCGAGGGAGGCGTTCTTCCCGCCGACGAGCGGCACGTCACCCACCCGGATCTGCTCGAAGAAACGCACGAACCGTTGCTCGCTCATGCTCGGCTCCCTTGCCAGGACGCCGATACGGCCGGCGGTGGCCTGCGGTCGGCGTGCACCTGTTCCCGGTCTATCCCCGCACGTTGACGACCAGTAGGGGCACAACGGTCCGCCGCGCGGGGATCGCGCTCAGCCGTTGGTCGCGGTGGGCCGTTCGGCACTGGCGGGACTCGTTGCGACGAGCCGACGCTGGGATCGGCGGGTGAGCCATGATCGACGAATCGGGACTCCAGCGGTCGCTGAGTTCTTTCGTGCACGTGCTTAGCCGGCACGCCCGGCCCGTCGAGGTCCTGCAAGCCCTCGTCGACGAGGCAACGCTCGTACTCGAGGCTCGGGGCGCCGGCGTCGTCCTGCCGCGCGGGGCGGGGTTGCACCTCATGGCCGCCACCGATCCCACGATCGCGTCCCTCGAGAACGTGCAACGGACCGACGGCCGGGGCCCGACTCTCGACGCACTCGGTTCCGGGAACCGCGTCGCGGTGCCGGACCTGCGCGCGCAGGTGGAGCGATGGCCGGCCTTCGCCCGGGCCGCCACCGCCACGGGCCTGCTCGCCGTCGCGGCCGTTCCGTTGGGCAACGCGGAGGTCATCGGAGTCTGTGGCATCTACGCGGCCGGCCCGAAGGAATGGACGACCGAAGAGTTGGACGTCGCCGGCCTGTATGCCGACCTCACCACCTGCCACCTGCTCGCCGAGGCGGAGACCGCGCGGAACCGCCGGACCGTCGACCAGCTCGAGCACGCCCTGCACAGTCGAGTCGCGATCGAGCAGGCGAAGGGCATCGTCGCCGCGCGGCGCCACCTGAGCGTGGAGGAGGCGTACGCCGTCCTGCGCAGGTACGCCAACGACCACAACGAGACGCTGCGCGCGGTGGCCGACGCCGTCGTCCGCCGCGGTCTGCGGCCTTGATCGGCACGCGCCCGGCACTCGCGCGCGGCCCGTCACGTCGGACTCCCGTTCAACGTTTCGCGCAGCGTTGCGGCGGCGCGCTCGGCCACGTTGCTGGGCGCGGTCGCCAGCGCGGCCAGGACCCGGACCCGGGCGCGCAACACGGCACCGGGGTGATGTCGCTTCGAGATCAGCGCGTCCGCGGCTCGGCGGGCGTCCCACGGGTCCGTGGTGACCAGGCGGATCACCTCGAGGATCACGACGTCGGACTCGTCCCGTCGGCGCCGGCGCGCGGCGCTCACGGCGCAGCACCCCGGACCGCCAGGAGGGCCTCCCGTCGTCCACCGCCGCGCGAGCGCTCGCGAACGACGTCGAGCACGGGATGGTGGGAGCGGCGATCGGTGACCAGCTGCTCGTACACGGTGACGTGCCGGCGGGCCATGAGTTCGATCGAGAAACGTGCGCAGGCCGCCAGCCGGCAGGCCTCCCGATCCAGCGAGGAGAGCCGGGCGACGGCGCGCACCATCTCGTCCTCGTCGACGCACAGGTAGCCGGTCCGGCCGTGGTCGATGATCTCGACCGCAGCACCGTTCGGGGTGGCGATCACCGGGGTTCCGGTGGCCAGCGCCTCGGCCATCACGAGCCCGAACGGCTCCGGCCACGCGATGGGGTTGATCAACCCGAGTGCACCCTGCTGCAGCATCAGGCGGCGAGACCACGCCGGTTCGAACTCGACGAGCACGTCGTCGTCGAGCAGCGGTTGGATCACTGTTTCGAAGTAGTCCCGCTCGCCCGGGTCTCGCATCTTCGCGAGGACGACGAGGGGGCGCCGGGCCCGCCGGGCGACCCGGACGGCGCGGTCGACCCCCTTGTCCGGCGACATCCGCCCGACGAACAGCAGGTAACCGCCGTCCCCTTCGCCGGGCGTGTATGCGTCGAGGTCCACCCCGTGATGGATGACGGCATCGACCGGCAACGGATCGGCTCGACGCGCCTGGTCGTGCGAGATGGCGATCAGCGCCGCATGGCGAACGGTCTGCGCGAGGATCGCCCGGTTGTCCGGCGTACACGCTCCGTGGTGCGTCACCGCGACCGGCGGGCGGACGGGGCGTGCGATCGCACCGAGAAGGGGGCCGAGCACGGTGTGGTCGTGGATCACGTCCACGTCGTCACACAGCGCCTCGTACGCGGCCAGGACGTGCGCCGCCTCCTCGATCGAGGTCCCGATGACGGCCGGCGGTGATACCCGGCTCCATGTCGTCGGCACCGGGCAGGTGGAGTCGGCGACGCTGAACAAGCGCACGTCGTGACCGAGCCGTTGCAGTCCGCGAGCGAGGTTGTCCACCACCGTCTCGGTGCCGCCGTACGAGCGGGGTGGCACGGTGAGCCACGGAGGGGCGATCAGGCCGATACGCATCTGCGGCTCCCGCCTATCCAGCTCGGCGGCGAGAACGAGGAGCGCGGGGCCCTGGCTCCGGAGCCGATGTCGCCGTTCACCGAAACGCGACTGCGTTTGCGGCGAAGCCCCTCGGTCCGGAGCGATTCGTTTCGAAAACTAGGCCGGGTCAGAAGGGGCCGGAAGAGGCCTTTGACCCATCCCGAGCGGCGGCCGCGAGGGTGACGATGGTCGTGGGCGCACGACGGTGACCTGACCCTCGTCGAGGGAGACCGCGATGCCGAACACGCACCTGTACCCGCTCGACCATGCGACACGGACGGCCAACGAGTGGCTGGGCGCGGTTGCGGCGCAGTTCGAGACGAGCGACGCCCGATTCGTCCATCGGATCACCCGAGCATGGCTCCATGCCGTGCGGGACCGGCTCCCCGTGATCGAGGCGGCTCACCTCGGGGCTCAGTTGCCCGAACTGCTTCGTGGCATCTACTACGAGGGATGGGACCCGGCTGCCGTGCCGCTCCGGTGTGACGCGGACCAGTTCGTGAGCCGGTACGCCGAAGAGGCGGGAGTCGCCAAACAGGACGTGCCCAAGATCCTCTGGGCGGTGTCGACTGCGTTCGACGAACGGCTGTCGAACTGGGGCAAGGTCCTGCGCCTGCTGCCCGAGGACCTGCGGGCGCTGCTCAAGCCGTGACTGCCGATCCGGAGACCGCGACCACCTCCCCGGAGGCGCCGCCGACCGGCACGAGCCATCGCTATCGTGAGCTGCGCAGCGATCCCGGCGGGTTGAGCGAGCGCGAGGCGGCTCGCCGGCTGCTGGCCTACGGACCGAACGAACTCACGCGGCGCGGCGGCCGCCGGTGGCCGCGCGAACTCGCCTATCAGTTCACCCATCCGCTGGCCGCGCTACTCGCCGTCGCCGCCGCACTGTCCGCAGCGACGGGAAGCACCACCCTCGCCGTCGCCATCGTCGTGGTCATCCTGCTGAACGCCGGGTTCGCGTTCATGGAGGAAATGCAGGCCGAGCGCTCGATCGAAGCCTTGGCCTCCTACCTGCCGGAGCGGACCACCGTCATCCGCGACAACCACCGCAAGCAGGTCGAGGCGCGGACCCTCGTTCCGGGCGACGTCGTCCTGCTGGCCGAGGGCGACCGCGTGTGCGCCGACGGCCGCATCGTGGACGGTGCGGTGGAGATCGACATGTCGACCCTGACCGGAGAGGCCGTCGCGGTCGGAAGATCGTCCGACGCCAGCCCGCAGAACCTTCCGGCACTGGAGCGCACCAACCGGGTCTTCAGCGGGACGGTGTGCACCAGCGGCGATGCCCGGGTACTCGTGACCAGCACGGGCATGCACACCGAACTCGGCCGGATCGCGGCTCTCTCGGAGCAGGTCGAGCGCGAACCCTCCCCCCTCGAGCAACAGGTCAAGCGGGTCGCCTGGCTGATCGCCGTCTGCGCCACGGTCGTGGGCATCGTGTTCCTGCCGGCCGGGCTACTCGCCGGCCTGGGTTGGGCCGCGGCGGCCAGCTTCGCCATCGGACTCATCGTTGCCAACGTGCCGGAAGGGTTGCTGCCGACCATCACCCTCGCGCTGGCGCTCGGGGTTCGCGATCTGGCGGCGCGCAACGCGCTGGTGAAACGGCTGTCGGCGGTGGAGACGCTGGGCAGCACCACGGTCATCTGCACCGACAAGACCGGCACGCTCACCCAGAACGACATGCGGGTCGTGCGGTTGTGGACGGCGGAGGGCGAGCTCGATCTCGAGCAGCCAGCGCGCGCTGGCGTTGCGAACGCGCTCCGGCTCGTGGACGCGGCGGCCCGCTGCACGACCGCCGAAACGTCGGCCGACGGCGAAGCACCCAGCGGTGATCCGACGGAACTGGCGTTGCTCGAGCTCGCGCAGGACTTCCGCAGCACCGCTCTGGAGGGTCGCGAACGCGATCGCCGGGTGGTCTTCCGCTTCAACGCGCGACTCCAGCGGATGGCCACGGTCGACCACGTGGGTGGTCGATTGACCGTGCACGTGAAGGGCGCGCCCGAATCGGTGCTGCCCGCATGCACGGTGATGAGCACGGCCGACGGGGACACGGCACTGGACGATGCCGGGCGAAAACGGGTGACGGAGGTCATGGAGCGCTACGCCCGGGACGGGCTGCGCGTCCTCGCCGTCGCCTCACGAGCGGTGAGTGACGTTCCGCCCGACCGGGATGACGCTGAGCGCGAGCTGACCCTGCTGGGGCTCGTGGCTCTGTTCGACCCGCCGCGGCCGGAGGTCGCCGATGCGATCGCCCAGGCCCATGCCGCCGGGATCCTCGTCCACGTCGTGACCGGCGACAACGGGCGCACCGCCGCGGCGATCGCACGCCGCGTGGGCATCGGCGACGCCGAAACCGCCGTCGTGCGCGGTGGCGATCTCGATGCGATGTCCGAGGACCAGCTGGATGCCCTGCTGGCCACCGGTCGCGAAGTGATCTTCGCACGCAGCTCGCCGGAGGCGAAGTTGCGGATCGCCGACGCCCTGCGGGCCCAGGGCCAGATCGTCGCCATGACCGGCGACGGGGTCAACGACGCGCCCGCGCTGCGCCGGGCCGACATCGGCGTCGCGATGGGCCGCGGCGGTACCGACGCCGCGCGCGAAGCCGCGACCATGGTCCTGGCCGACGACAACTTCGCGACCATCGTGGCCGCGGTGGCGGCCGGCCGGCGCGTCTACGACAACGTGCGCAAGTTCATCGTCTACATCTTCGCCCACGCCGTTCCCGAAGTCGTACCGTTCCTCGTCTTCGCGCTGTCCGGAGGTGCGATCCCCCTGCCGATCACGGTGTTGCAGATCCTTGCCATCGACCTCGGCACGGAGATCCTTCCGGCGTTGGCCCTCAGCCGTGAGCCGGCCGAACCGGGCACGATGACCCGACCACCGCGCCCCCGTGGGCAGGGCGTGATCCAGCCCCGCATGTTGGTCCGCGCGTGGGCTCAGATGGGCGTGGTCTCGGCCGTCCTCGTGCTCGGGGCCTTCTTCACGGTGCTGCTGCAGGGCGGGTGGCATCCGGGCGCCGCGACCGGCAGTGGCCACGTGCTCCACCCGGTGTACGTCCGGGCGACGACCGTGCTGTGGCTCGGCATCGTCGCCTGCCAGGTGGGCACCGCTTTCGCCAGCCGGACCGACCGGGCATCGCTGTTCCAGGTCGGCGTCTTCTCGAATCGCTGGCTGCTGTGGGGCATCGCCTCCGAGGTGGCGTTCGCGGCGGCGGTCGTCTACGTGCCCGTACTGCAGCCGGTCTTCGGCACGGCCGCGCTGACACCGACGCAGGTGCTGCTAGTGCTCCCGTTCCCGCTCGTCGTCTGGGGGGTCGACGAACTCGCCCGCCGGCGGTGGCGCAGCGCAGTGACGCCGGTGCCAGCCGTCACCTCGCCCGCTGGGCGGGATGGGTCTCGTTCCCGGCGTGGCTGAGCAGCCAGTCCCCGCGTTTCGCGTTCAGGCCTCGTCGCTCCAGTTCGCCGACGCTGCGTTGTTGCAGCAGGACGGGCATGGGCGCCGCGGCGACCGATCCGCGCACGGTCTGCGCGCGGGCTACCGACCTTGCGCCGGACCAGCCGAAGGCGATGAGATCGACGTCTTCGAGCACGGCTGTTCGCACGACCTGCAGGGCCGGCAACCCGCGCCGCAGTTCGGTCTGCGTACCGGGCGGCGCGCCACTGCGAGCGGCGAAGGCGTGCGCCCACGCGTCGTTCGCATGGGCCCGCTGATCCCAGAACGCCGGCACCGTGTCCGGCTCGAAGACGTGCAGCACGACCAGTTCGACGCCCGCACGCCGCAGCAGCCCAGCCATCGGTCCCATCGCGTCGGCGACCTCCTGCGAACCGTCGAGCGGGACCAAGACCCGCTCGACGTGCGGGTGGTTGAGGGTCGCCCCGGGTGGGACGAGCACGACCGGCTTGGTCGTTGCGGCGGCGACCCGCCAGGAACGATCATCGACGGCCGCGTTCCCCGTGGGCAGGACGCACGCCAAGGCGTCGGGCCCGTTGAGCGCTTCGATCACCTCCGCCGCCGTGACGTCGGCCGGAAGCGTGCGCACCCCGGCGGCCAGCAGCCGGGCCATTTCGGCTGCGACCCGAGCGCTACCGCCCCAGGCGGAAACCTCGGTGACGTTGATCAGTTCGGCTGGCACGTCAACCACCTCCGCGGAGAAAGATGACGCCGGGTCCCGGCGGCACGGTCCGCCGTAGCGGCCCGACTCGTACCGGGAGCGGGGCGTCGGCGACGACGCGCACCGTCTGCGCGTCGATCGACAACCGCACTGCGCGTCCCAAGGCGCGGAACCGCAGCTCCATTCGTGGCCACGCCGCGGGCAGGGTGGGGTCGAGGTGCAGGCACCGGTCCCGAACCCGCGCTCCGGCGAAGCCGAGCACGAGGCACTGCCAGACCCCGCCGAGCGTGGCGAGATGCAGCCCGCCGGCCGTGGTTCCGGTCAGATCGTCGAGGTCGAGGCGCAGGGCGATCCGCAGCAGCTCGAGCGCAGCGTCCGCGCGGCCGGCCCGGGCCAGTACCGCGGCGGCGATCGCCGGCGACAGCGAGGAGCCGTGCGCCGTTCTCGGCAGGTAGTAGTCCAGGTTGGCGGCCAGCGAACCGGGCTGGGTCTCCTCCGGCACCAGGTGATGCAACATCAACACGTCGAGCTGCTTGATCAGCTGGGACGAGGCAACCCGCTCGGCGCCGAGGAGGAGATCGGCCGCGACAGGCGGAGGCGCCACGTCGCGCATGGTCAGGTCGGCGAGTTCGAAGTAGCCGGTGAACTGCTCGTAGAGCCCGGTCGCGGGGTCGTAGCCGTCGGCGAGCGAATCGGCGAGCGCGCGCCACGCAAGCGCCTCCGCCGCCCGCACGCCGGTGCCGAGCGCGGCCGCCCGGCGAAGGGTCCAGCGGGCCATCACGTTCGTGTACGCGTTGTCGTCGACCGCCTCGTGGTATTCATCCGGGCCGATGACCCCGTCGATGTGCGCGCGGCCGCCAGGGTCCGGTCGACATCGGGAGGCCCAGTAACGGGCCGCTTCGACGATGAGCGCCCGCTCGGCCCGGCTTGGCGCTCGCCCGTCCCATTCGGCGCAGAACGAGGCTGCCCAGGCGACGTCCGCGGTGATGTGCTCCTCCTGGAGCCCGGTCAGGATCGGCAGCGTTCGTCCGGCGAATTCTCCCGACCGAGGTGTGACATCCGTGCCGTCGTCGGCCGATTCCCACGGGAATCGGGCGCCCCGCCGGCCGCTCGCCCGCGCGTACTCCCGGGCGGCCGGCAGCCGGTTGTACCGGTAGCGCAGCATGGCGCGGGCGGCGTCCGGATCCATGGTCATCAGCGCCGGCAGTACGTAGACGTCCGCGTCCCAGAAGACGTGGCCGGCGTAGCCACCGCCGGTGACTCCTCGGGCGCCGATGGCCAGTTCCTTGGTGTGTGCGGCGTGCGACCACAGGTGGAACAGCGCGAAGCGGATCGCGAGCTGGTCGCGCGGCGCTCCAGGCAGGCGCACGTCGACGTCCCGCCACCGCTGCGCCCAGGTCGCCCGCTGCTCGGCGAGCAGGCGGTCGAACCCGGCCTGCCCTGCCCGGCGAAGCCGGCCGGCCGCACTCCTTCGCGCCGCGGCGGAGTTCTCGCCGGCGGCCAGCGCGCCCAACCGGTCGAGCACCCGGACGCCGCCGGCGACCGCGTCGCTGTCGGCGGCGGCGGCCGCGAGCACCGTGCCGGACGAACCGCGCACCGCCATTCGGGACGCAGCCGGCTCACCCGCACAGCCGGTGAGTGGCCCCGCCGAGGTGATTCGTCCCGCCCCACCCTCGACGCGCATCGCCACCACGCCGGGTCGCCGCGCGCTGGCAAATCGCGCCGATCGCAGCGGCGGCCCGTCCCCGGCCCGCTCCACGCGCAACAGCACGCCGGATCGAAGATCGAGCCACCGGGCCTCCGACGCGGGCGGCGGCCGAAGCTCCACTCGGGTCCAGTCGGGGCCGGCGAGCAGCCGCTGGGCCGCGCCGCGTCCTTCGTAGACGCCGGCGGCCAGCACGACGGGCCCGACCTCCGTCAGTTCCTCAAGCACACCACGCGTGCCGATGCCCCCCGCGGTTACGGCGAACAGAGCCTCACGAACTCCTGCCCGCCGCCGGTCCCACCCGGACTCGGCGATGACCCACGCCGGATCGAAGTCGATCGACGGCACCCGATGCCGACGCCGCTGCGCGATGGCTCGATCGAGGCCGGCCAGCACGTCGGCCGGTCGGCAGGCGGCCGGGATCATCAGTGCAAGGCCGGAGCCGACCCCTCGCTCGAGCAGCCAGTCGTTCCCGGCCTCGGGGGTGTCGACCATCGGGCCGGCGCGGGACAGGTCGTCGATTTCCGGGCCGTCGCGGATGCCGACGATAGGGACGGACGCCCGCCGCAAGGTCGTGAGCCGCTCGGCCAAGTGGCCCCGGCCGAAGCACGCGGCGAAGGCCAGCGCCGCACGCGCGCTGATCATCACTCCGGCGATCTCTCGATCGGGTTCGCCGGGTGGGCGATCGGCACCGGGGCTCCACATCCGGCTCACCCGACCGGCCTACCGGGCACGACTACCCTACCTGGCACGACGACCATCGGGCAGGGCGACCGGCGCGCGAGGCCGGCACAGAGCGTCCCGGGCTCGCCCGGCGACACGGCTCCCTCCCGCGCTCCGACGACGAGCAGATCGGCCGTGGCGGCGGCGGCAAGCAGCACGCCGAGCGGCTCGGATCCGTCGGGCGCCCAGACCGGCACGAACTCGGCGCCGGTTCGCAGGGCCTCGGCCCGCGCCCAGGCAACGGCGGCCTCGGACGCCGGGGAACCGTCGCGCCCAGCGACGATTCGCGCCCATCGCACCGCCGATTGGGCACCGACGACCACCACCGGACAGCCCGACCCGGCGATCACGCGCCACGTCGCCGAGGACGCGAGCGGGTCGCCGGACTCCATGGTCATGCCGGCGCCGCGGCCGACGACCAGCAGGTCCACCCGCCGGGACACCCAGCGCAGCACCGAGGCGGCGGAGCCGGGCCGTGCCGGCACCCAGACGTGGACGCCGCGACCGGCCGGGCCGAGGACATCGTCGACCGCCGTCGTCGCCACGGCCCGGGCCAGCCATTCGCCGGCCATCGCCGAGCCGGCTGACCACCGATCCCTGCCGGACCACGCGGTTACGACGGTCAACGCGTCGCGCCGCCGCTTCGCCTCGTCGAACGCCCACCGCAGCGCCTGCGCCGAACCGGCCGATCCGTCGACGCCCACCGCTATGTCCCGCGCGGGCGCCGCCCGGTCGCCGGGGTGGCGCACCGATACCGGCCAGCGCTCGGTCCGGCTGGCCGGCGCGGTGCGGGTCACGATCCCGGCTCGGCGTCGAACGGCGGGTGGTCCGGCCGCAGGGTCGTGTTGTACATCGCCACCTTCAGGGCCGACGTCTCCTGTGCTCGCGCGAACACGTCGTAGGCGGCGAGCACGTCATCGAGGGCGAAGCGGTGCGTGACGAACGGGCGCGCGTCGAGCTGTCCCGAGCGCAACAGGCGCAGCAAGGTCGGCGTAGACCAGGTGTCGACCAAGCCCGTCCGGATCGTCACGTCCTTGATCCACAGCTGCTCGAGACGCAAGGTCGCCGGCCGGCCGTGCACGCCCACGTTGGCGATCCGACCGCCCGGCCGCACCACCTGGGTGCAGGCCTCGAAGGTGTCCGGAACCCCGACCGCCTCGATCGCCACGTCGGCCCCCGCCCCCGCGGTCACCCGGCCGACCGCATCGAAGAGGTTCTCGCGACTCACGTTCACGGTGACGTCGGCGCCGAACCTCTTCGCGGCATCGAGTCGAGCCTCAGCAACGTCGGCCACGATCACGTGACTCGGGCTGTAGAGGCGCACCGCCAGGATCGCCGCCAGGCCGATCGGGCCGGCACCCACGATGACGACGGTGTCGCCGGGTCCGACACGTCCGTTCACGGCACCGACCTCGTACGCAGTGGGCAGGATGTCGGCGAGCATCAACACGGCTTCGTCGTCGACACCCGGCGGCACGAGGTAGGTCGACGTGTCGGCGAACGGGACCCGGACGAACTCCGCCTGGGTCCCGTCGATGAGGTGACCCAGACGCCAGCCGCCGCCTCCGGTGCACTGCCCGTACATCCGGTCGCGGCAGTACTGGCACCGACCGCACGACGAGATGCACGACACCAGGACCTTGTCACCGGCCCGCACGTTGGTGACGGCGCCACCGACTGCCTCCACCGTTCCGACTGCCTCGTGCCCGAGGATCCGGCCGGCACTCACCTCGGGTACGTCGCCTTTAAGGATGTGGAGGTCGGTGCCGCAGATCGTCACGATCTCGACCCCCACGATCGCGTCGGTCTCATCGATGATCTGGGGCGCCGGAACCGTCTCCCACGCCTTCTCACCGGGCCCGTGATAGACGAGTGCCTTCATCTTCGTCACCCCTTCGGTCGGACCGCGCCGAAGCGTCCGCTTCGACCTCGGCTTCCCAGGGCCGACCTCGGGTTGCACCCGCTCGCGGCCCCCCGCCGTGCCTCCAGGGTCGTCGCGGTAGCCATCGGCCGTAACGCGGCGAACGGCCCAGAACAGTGAGGTCCAAGGTCGGTCGCGCTACCGGGCGCGGCCCGGTACACGCGTTCAGACGAGGCAGCCGGCCGGCAGCTCGAACCAGCGCAGCGCGTCGAAGTCCGGGGAGATCGTGGCGTCGATCGGGTCGCTCGCGCCGACGGCGTCGGCGAGTGCGCCGGCCTCGGCGAGGTAGCGGTCGAGCTGCGACTCGTCGGCCCGCTCGCGGTGCTCGGGGTAGCGCAGCGCGCCGTCCGCGCCGTAGTGCAGCTGGTCGAGCCGCAGCGGCGGCTCGACCAGCCCGCCGCGGTGGTGCCACAGCCCGGTGGCCGGGTCGAACCGGTAGTCGGGCAGGAAGCGGTGGCCGTTGCGGGCGACGAACAGGACGGCCTCGACGATGTAGTCGACCACCGTGTCGGACACGAAGTAGTTGAAGTTCACCCGCACCCACCCGGGCTTGATGCCCTCGCAGCCGGCGGCGATCTGCCGCTCGAAGCGGTGCGAGCGGTCGAGGTCGATGCCGAGCAGGCGGTGGCCGTACGGGCCGGCGCACGAGCAGCCGCCCCGCGACTGGATGCCGAACAGGTCGTTCAGCAGCGCGACGACGAAGTTGTGGTGCAGGTAGCGGCCGGAGGGCGCGCGCACCACGAACGAGACGATCGAGAGCCGCTCGGCGGCGAGGTTGCCGAGCACCTCTATCGTCGGCTCCGCGCTCCAGGCGGCGACGGCGCGGCGCAGGAACCGCTCTTCGCGGGCGCGGATCACGTTCGTCCCGACCGCCTCCTTGAGCCCGAACACCAGCCCGGCGCGGATCGCCTCGACGATCGCCGGCGTGCCGCCCTCCTCGCGGGCGACCGGGTCGGCGAGGTAGACGTGCTCGCTCGGATTGACGTACTCGACCGTGCCGCCGCCGGGGACGTCCGGTACGCGGTTGGCGAGCAGTTCCCGGCGCACGACGAGGACGCCCGGGGTGCTCGGCCCGCCGATGAACTTGTGCGGGCTGAGGAACATCGCGTCCTTGTACGAACCGGGGCGGCCCGGCTCGTCGGCCATGCGCAGCTCGACGTACGGACCGGCGGCGGCGAAGTCCCAGAACGACAGCGCGCCGTGCCGGTGCAGCATCTCGGAGATCGCCGTCGTGTCGCTGAGGATCCCGGTCACGTTGCTCGCGGCCGAAAACGAACCGATCTTCAGCGGCCGCGCCGCGTGCTCGACCAGCGCGCGCTCGAGCGCGGCGAGGTCGACGTGGCCGTCGGCGTCCTGCGGGATCACCAGCACGTCGGCGACCGACTCGCGCCACGGCAACTCGTTCGAGTGGTGCTCGAAGGGGCCGATGAACACGACGGGTCGTTCGGCGGGCGGGATCTGCGCGCGCAGGTGGTAGCGGTCGTCGAGCCCGGAGGGGATGCGCAGGCCGAGGACGCCGATCAGCTTGTCGATCGCACCGGTGGCCCCGCTGCCGGCGAAGATCACGACGTCCTCGTCGGTACCGCCCACCGCACGATGGATCGCGGCCCGGGCGTCCTCCCGCAACCGGGTCGTCTGCAGCCCGGTTCCGCTCGACTCGCTGTGGGTATTCGCGTAGCGCGGGAGTACCTCGTTCCGGACGAAGTCCTCGATGAAGCTCAACGCGCGGCCCGAGGCGGTGTAGTCGGCGTAGGTCACGCGGCGCGGACCGTACGGGCCGTGCATGACCTGGTCGTCGCCGATCACCGCCTCGCGGATCCGCCGCAGCAGCGGCGTCTCGCCGTCGGGTCGAGCGTTGCTCATTGGGCCTCCTCCCCGCCCAACCTACGGCTAGGCCAGGCTGAGGAAGAGCTTCTCCAGGGCGTCCAGGCTCATCGGCGCCTCGCCGCCGTCGGCCGTCTCGGTCATGCACTGGCGCATTCCCGTGGCCAGCAGCCGGAAGCCGGCGCGGTCGAGCGCGCGGCTGGCCGCGGCCAGCTGGGTCACCACGTCGGTGCAGTCGCGCCCGTCCTCGAGCATCCGGATGATCCCGCCGACCTGGCCTTCGACCCGGCGGAGGCGGGCGATGACGTCGCGCGAGGCATTCGCTTCGATCTCCATGACCCCAGTCTAGCTCGTACCCCCTGGGGTACCAGCGCCGACGACGGCGGGAACGGTCGACGACCGCGCGGAGGGTGGCTCGTCCGACGTCCGGCGCAGCACCGACAGCGCCACCGCCGGGAACAGCAGCACCGACAGCAAGCCGGCGAACACGAGCGCCGCCCCGGTCACCGGGGTGATGCGGCCCAGCTGCACGCCGATCTGCGTCGCCGTCACGATGAACGGCAGCGAGGTCGCCTGCAGCAGCGCCGTGGCCACCGTCGCCCGCCGCCCCACGGCCCGCAGGCTCAGCAGCGCCGGGACGCCGCGCAGCACGAGCAGCGCGGCCAGGAAGACCGGCACCCGCAAGAGCGCGGACGGGTGGTCGAGCAGCCCCTTGAGGTCGAGCCGGATCCCGCTGCTGATGAAGAAGACCGGGATGAGGAAGCCGTAGCCGATCGCGTCGAGCTTCGTGCGGAAGTTCGGGTGGCTGCCGGCGTCCCGATCGACGACGCTCACGACAACGCCGGCCAGGAACGCGCCGAGGATGCTCTCGAGGCCGAACCGCTCCGCGAGCGCGGTGAACGCGATCAGCAGCACGACGGCGAACCGCACGCGGATCTCGGCCGTGGTGTCCTGCAACCGCACGAGGATGCCGCCGAGGCGCATCGATCGGCCGGCCCGCGAGACGACGACAGCGGTGACGAGCACCAGCACGGCGAACGCGACGATGAGGACGACCCGGCTGCCCGTCCCGCCGCCGGAGGC
>Ga0068855_100002541_pt1 | contig 22479 bp, 23 predicted proteins | sample KBSCornC52_FD_66592 | JGI IMG/M metagenome (GOLD analysis project Ga0068855, IMG submission 66592) | Corn rhizosphere microbial communities from Kellogg Biological Station, Michigan, USA - KBS Corn C5-2 | ecosystem: Host-associated > Plants > Roots > Rhizosphere > Soil ...
GCCCGCATCGTCATCCTCAACGGCGCCGATTACGACCCCTGGATGGAGAAGCTGATCAAGAGCGCGCCGAACCCGCAGCGCGGCGTCGTCAGCGCCGCCGCCATCATGGGCCGCAAGCCGGGCGACAATCCTCACCTCTGGTACGACCCGGCGACGCTGCCGCGCGTCGCCGAAGCGATTGCCGCCGTGCTGACCGCGGCCGATCCCGCGCACGCCGCCGATTACGCCGCCAACCTCGCCACCCTCACCGCCTCGTTCAAGCGCATCGACGCGCGCGTCGCCGCGCTCGGCGCCAGGTACAAGGGCGTGCCGGTGACGGCGACCGAGCCGGTGTTCGGGCCGATGGCGCGGGCCATCGGGCTGACCATGCGCAACGAGCGCTTCCAGCTCGCCATGATGAACGGCACCGAACCGACCGCGCACGATCTCGCCGAGATCGAGCGCGACCTGAAGGAAAAGCGGGTGAAGGCTCTCATTTACAATGCGCAGGTCAGCGAATTGATGAGCACGCGCCTGCGCGCCCTCGCCGCGGCGTCGCATATCCCGGTCGTGCCGGTGACGGAGACACTGCCCGCCGGCATGCATGTGCAGGACTGGCTGCTGTCGGAACTCGACGCCCTCGACAAGGCGCTTTCCACCCAATGATAACCCCAGCAGTCGAACTGAACGACGCGACGCTGCGTATTGGCGGCCGCACGGTGCTGCGCGACGTGAGTTTTGCCATCAGGCCCGGCGAATTCATCGGTGTGCTCGGCCCGAACGGCTCCGGCAAAACGACCCTGATGCGTGCCGTCCTCGGCCTTTGCCCGCCTTTCGCCGGCACGATCCGGGTGTTCGGCACCGAACCGCGGCGCGGCGACGCCGCGATCGGCTACCTGCCGCAGACGCGGACCGTGATCCCCGACCTGCGCATGCGCGGCCTCGATTTCATTGGCTCCTCGCTCGACGGCCACCGCTGGGGCCTGCCGAGGCACGACGCCGCGGCGCAGCGCTCCATTGCCGAGGCGCTCGAGGCGGTCGGCGCACGGGAACTGGCGAGCCGACCTTTAAGCGACATGTCCGGCGGCGAGCGCCAGCGCCTGCTGCTGGCGCAGGCGCTGATCGGGCATCCGAAGCTGCTGCTGCTCGACGAGCCGCTGATCATGCTTGATGCGCGCCACCAGGAAGTGGCGATCGACGTCGTCCGCCGCATCTGCCGCGAGCGCGGCGTCACCATGCTGTTCTCGGCGCACGAACTCAACCAGCTCATCCACGCGGTCGACCGCGTGCTCTATCTCGGGCACGGCCAGGCGGCGCTCGGATCGATCGACGAGGTCGTCACCGCGCCGGTCCTGTCGCGGCTCTACGGCACCGAGATCGAGGTCGTGCGCGCTGGCGGCCGCATTTTCGTGATGTCGCGCGGCCAGGACGTCGAGCGCGTCGAGCACATGCACGATCACGAGCACGGGCACGGGCACGGTCATCATCACGAGCACTGAGGCCGCATGTTCCAGTACGACTTCATGATCAACGCCTTCGCCGCCGCCGGCATCGTCGCGGCGGTGTCGGGCGTCGTCGGCTTCTTCCTGGTGATGCGCGGGCAGACCTTCGCCGGCCACGCGCTGTCGCATATCGGGTTCGCCGGCGCGACCGGCGCCGGCCTGCTCGGCATCGGCGCGCTGTGGGGCCTCGTCGGCTTCACCGTCGCCGGCGGCGTCGTGATGGGCCTGTTGAGCGACCGCATTGCCAATCGCGACGTCGCCATCGGCGTGGTGCTCGCTCTGGCGCTCGGCTTCGGTCTTCTGTTCCTGCATTACCATACGAGCTTCGCCACGCAGGCGACCGCGCTCCTGTTCGGCAACGTGCTCGCCGTCGACCGCGGCACCATTGCGACGCTCGCCGTTCTCGCCGCGATCACGCTCGCGGGGCTTGCCGCGATCATGCGGCCGCTGGTGTTCATGAGCCTCCAGCCCGAACTTGCGGAGGCGCGCGGCGTGCCGCTGCGCTTCGTCTCAACCGCCTTCCTGGCGATCGTCGCGCTCGCAGTGTCGCAATGCGCGCAGATCGTCGGCGTGCTGCTGGTGTTCACGCTGATGGTCGGCCCGCCGGCGGCGGCGCAGCGGCTGGCGACGGGATTGTGGAGCGGGCTTGCGCTTTCGGCGGCGCTGGCACTCACCGAGGCCTGGGTCGGGATCGCGCTCGCCTTCTACACCGACTGGCCGGTGAGCTTCTGTATCGCCGCGCTCAGCGCGCTCGGCTATTTCGCGGCATTGGGCGCGAGCGGCGCCCGCTCGCGCACTGTTGCGGTGGATTGACGGTGGCGCTTAGCCCACCGTCTCCGGCGTCAGCATCATCGGCTGTACCGGCGTCTCGCCCTTGAGGCGCTCGGTCGACGGCGCGTCGACCGGACGGTCGAGGCGGCGCGCGACGCCCTCGAACTGCGCGTTCTGCTCGATTGAGAGCGAGCGGTTGTAGATCTCGCCGTCGACCACGGCGGTGGCGTGCAGCTTCACGGTGTTGCCGTGGATCGTGCCCTTGAACTCGCCCTTGATCACCGTGTCCTGCGCGACGATCTTGCCCTCGACCTTGGCGCCCTCGCAGACCGTGAGATGCGCCGTGTGGATCTCGCCGGTGACGCGACCGTGGATCTGAAGGGCGCCGGCGCAGGTGATGTTGCCGGTGATCATCATGCCCGGGCCGAACACCGAGACGACGTCGTTCTCCCGCGGCAGGGCGGCGGCGGGCGCCTCGAACCTGACGTCGGACTTCTCGGCGGGCTTCACCGCGCCCTTGGGCTGGGAAAAGTAGTTCACGCTGGTCTCCTCACGGACACTGGTTGTTCTTGCGAGCTTTTGGACAACGGGCCGGCGGAGCGCGCCGCTGCCCCCCGACAGCTGATCACGGCGTCGATCATTTCACTTTCATTTAAAAGCGCAAAGCAAAAAGCGCCGATATCGATAACGCAGGCTCCGGCGGAACCGGCGCCCGCGAAATTAACTAATGGGGCAAACCAAACCTGCGAGTCCGGGCTTGAATCGCGCCTCCACTGCGGCTTTAACCTTGCCTGTCATGGACGACGCAACGATCAGCACGGCCGTCAACCACTTCCTGAAAAGCGTGAGCGTGAACGCGCAGCGCGAGATCGAGCGTGCGGTCCGCAAGGCGGTCGCCTCCGGAGCGGTGCGCGAGGGCGAAACGCTGACGGTCGGGGTCACGCTCGGCAACGAGAAGCTCGACCTCGACATCACGATCTTCAACAAGATCGAGTTGTGAATCCCTGAGGGGATTCCTGCCGTTTTGCAGCCCTAAAGCCCGTTATTCTCCCTTCGTTCGCTCACGGAACCCGTCTCAGGTCCGTGAGGGAACCGGATGTCGCGCCCGGGCTTTCCCCTCCGCATACGCCATTCGACATTGAAGGAGGCAACGATGAAGAGCGGCATTCTGGTTGCGGCTGTGGCTGCGGCGGGCCTGATGGCCACGACCGCCATGGCTTCGGCGCACGAAACCCGGATGGGCGACGCGGCGCTCGGCGCGACGGCAGGCCTGCTGGTGGCGGGCCCGGTCGGCCTGGTGGCCGGCGGCGCCATCGGTTACACGGCCGGCCCGCACATTTCGCACCACATTTTCCATGGTCACCGCCATCACCGGCACTATCGCCGGTACCACGATCACGACTATCGTTGATGGTGGCCGACTGAACCGACGATCCGGGAGGCCGAAGCCGCGCGACTTCGGCCTCTCTCCTTATCGCTCTCGCGTCGACGGGAATCGCTCATGAAGCTCCGCGCCGTAACTGCCGCTCTGGTTTTCGGATTCGTGTGTGCGTACGGCACCTCGGCCGCCTTTGCGCAGTCTCCCGGCATTCAGCCGAAGGCGCCGGAGGCGCAGAAGGCCGGCAAGAAGGCCAAGAACGACCTCGGCGGCAGCGAGGAAGAGCAGAACGCCTGCTACAAGGACGCGGCCAAGTTTTGCAGCGACGCCATCCCCGACACTTTCAAGACGCTCGACTGCCTGAAGGAGCACCGCAAGCGCCTGACCAAGGCCTGCCAGCAGGTGCTCACCGATAACGGGCAATAAGCCCGCTTGAAACGAAACGGCCGGGGAAAACCCCGGCCGTTTTGCTTTTCAGTCCAACCTGCCTCATTCCGCCGGCACGGCTGCCTTCGGCAGCCGCTTGTTGCGCCGCCGCGTCCGCCACGCGTCCCGCCGGGCGGCGAGATTGGCGATCCCCATCAGCGCCGCCGGCGTGACCACCAAAGTCAGCACGGTGGCAAAGCCGAGGCCGAACACGATCGCCGTCGACAGGCTGATCCACCATTGCGTCGCCGGCGCGCCGTGCGTGATCTCTCGGCTGATAAAGTCGAGATTGATGCCGAAGGCGATCGGCAGAACGCCGAGGATCGCCGTCACCGCGGTCAGCACCACCGGCCGCGCGCGCTCGCGGCAGGTCTCGATGATCGCGTCGTAAGCGGCGACGCCCTCGCGTCTCAAGCGATCGTAAGTGTCGATCAGCACGATGTTGTTGTTCACGATGACGCCGGCATTGGCGATGATGCCGATGCCCGTCATGACGACGCCGAAGGGCTGCCCCATGATCATAAGGCCGAGAAGCACGCCGATGGTCGACAGCAGCACCGCGGAGAGGACGAGCCCGACCGAGGTGAACTTGTTGAACTGTGCGAGCAGGATGGCGAAGATCAGGAACAGCGCCGTGCCGAAGGCCTTGCCAAGGAAGGCGCCGGCTTTGGCGCGCTCCTCGTCCTCACCCTTGAGCTTGAAGGTGACGCCGTCGCCGAGATCGGCGTGCGCCAGCTTCTCGGTGATATCCTGCTGCACGACGGCGCTCTGGACGCCTTCGGCGATGTTCGACGACACCGTCATCACGCGCTGGGCGTTGACGCGGTTGATATAGCCGACGCGCTGCGCCGGCACGCGCTTGACGAAATTGCCGATCGGCACCGAGCCGGACGGAGTCTGGACACGGAGCTCGTCGATCTGGCTGAGGCTACGCCGGTCCTTCGGAAAGCGGACAATGATGTCGACCGCCTTGTCGGTGTCGGACGGCCGATATTCCGTCACCTTGACGCCGTTGGTGACGAGCTGCACGGCGGTGCCGACGGAGTTGACGTTGGCGCCATACTTGGCGGCCTCGGCCTTGTCGACCTCGAGCTTCCAGTCGATGCCGGGCAGCGGCAGGCCGTCGTCGAGATCGCGGACGGCGGGCATCTGCGACAGGATGCCGGCGACCTTCTTCGCCGCGCCCGGGAGCTTCGCCGGATCGAGCGCCGAGAGCTGAACCTGGATCGGCTTGCCGGTCGGCGGGCCGGCGCGCGGCGCCGTCACCTCGACCAGGATCCCCGGGATGTGGCGCGTCTTGTCGCGGATCTCGTCCATGATCACGTGCGCCGCCGGCCGCGTCTGCCAGTCGGCGAACTCGAACTGGATGACGCCGATCGTGTCCTCGGTGATCTCGTTCGAGCCCTGCGGCTGCTCGCCGACGCGCGTGTACACGGTCTTCAGGCCTTTGGTCGCCAGCACGACCTTCTCGACCTGGCGCAGCGCCGCGTCCTTCTCCTCGAGCGCGATATTGCCGCGCCCGTGCACGATGACCTGACCGTAGTCGGGCTCGACCGCGGGGAAGAATTCGACGCCGTGGCCGAACTTCGAATAGGCGCCGATCACCGCGACCAGCAGCAGCGCGGTCGCGAGCATGGTCTTGCCCGGATGCGCGATCGCTGCCTTGACCGTGCGCATGTAGGGCCCCCGCTCGCTGGCGCGGTCGTCATGCACGACGGTGGCCGCACGGCCGAGCAGTGCGCCGAGCGTCGGGGTGAAGAACAGGGCCACCGCCAGCGACGCGGACAATGTCGCGATCAGGGTGATCGGCATGTATTTCATGAACTGCCCGACCACGCCCGGCCAGAACAGCAGCGGCGAGAAGGCCGCGACGCGCGTCAGGGTCGCCGCGATCACCGGGCCGGACATGCGCTGCGCCGCCGTCGCATAGGCGAGCTTCGGCGCCATGCCCTCGGCCATGCGCCGCTCGGCGTATTCCGAGACGATGATGGCGTCGTCGACCAGCATGCCAACGGCGAGGATGAGCGAGAACAGCACGACGATGTTGATCGTCAGCCCGGCGAGTTGCAGGCCGAGCACGCCGGCGAGGAACGACGCCGGGATGGCGATGCCGATGAACAGCGACGAGCGGAAGCCGAGCGCGAACAGGATGATGACGGCGACGAGCAGCACGCCGGTCGCGACCGAATTCTGAAGGTCCGACAGCATCTGGCGGATCAGCTTCGACTTGTCCTGCGTGTAGCCGACGTGCACGCCTTCGGGCCAATTGCCCTTGAGACGCTCGACCACCTGCTTCACGGCGTCGACCGTCTCGATCAGGTTGGCGCCGGTGCGCTTCGACACCTCGATGGTCATGGCCGGCTTGCCGTTGACGCGGGTGATCGAGGTCGCGTCCTTGAAGGTCGGCTTGACGGTGGCGACGTCGCCGAGCGTCACCGTGGCGCCGGCCGACGAGGCGACCGGGATCGACAGCATGTCCTGCGGCCGCTCGATCAGGCCCGGCACCTTGACGGCGAAGCGGCCGGTCTGCCCTTCCAGCGCGCCGGCGGCGATGATGCTGTTCGACGCCTGCGTCAGCGCCATGAGCTGGTCGATCGAGATGTTGTAGCTCTTCATCAACATCGGCTCGGCGGTGATCTCGACCGCTTCGTCGCGTGTGCCGCGCAGCTCGGCCTTCAACACGCCCGGCGCCTGCTCGATGGCATTCTTGGCCTCGCGCGCGAGGTGCAGCATCGTGCGCTCCGGCACGTCGCCGGCGAGCGTGACAACCAGCACCGGATAGAGCGAGAGGTTGACCTCCTGCACCGAAGGCTCGTCGGCGTCCTTCGGCAGGTCGTGCTTTGCCTGGTCGACCTTGGCGCGCACGTCGGCCAGCGCGACGTCGGAATTGAAGCCGGCCTCGAACTCGAGCAGCACGTAGCCGCCGCCCTCGAAGGCGGTGGCGCGCATTTCCTTGACGTTGCCGACGGACTTCAACTGCGTCTCGACCGGGCGCAGCAGGAGGCGCTCGGAATCCTCGGGGCTGATGCCGCGCTGCGTCAGCTGCACGTAGATGATCGGCACCTTGACGTCGGGCTCGGCCTCCTTGGGGATCGTCACATAAGCGACGAGGCCAGCGATCAGCAGGAAGGCGAGCGTGGCGAGCGTCAGGCGCGCGTGCTCGATGGCGAAGGTGATGAAGCGGGTCATTGACGCGATTCCAGTTACGCCAGTTTCAATTGGGCGCGCTTTAGCGCGCGGCGCTTTCCTGCTCGGCCGGGACCGCGGCGACGACCTGGCCGTCGCGGACGAAATCCTGGCCGCGAACGATGACGCGAGCCTCGTTCTTCACGCCGGTGACCCACATCGTGTCCTGCATGTCCTCGATGATGTGTACCGGCACGAAGGCGACCTTGTCGCCCTCGCCCACCACACGGACGCCAATGTCGCCGCCCGCCGAGATGGTCAGCGCCGAGCGTGATATCTGCGCGGACGGCACCGGGTTGAGCGACAGCACGACCTCTGACGTGATGCCGTCGGGAATCTTGCCGTCGGCGTTCGGCATCTCGACCTCGACGCGATAGGTGCGCGTGGTGTTGGTCGTCGACTTGGAGACGTAGCGCACGCGGCCCTGCACGGCCTGGCCCGTGATGAGACGGACTTCGGCGCTCTCGCCGACCTTGATGCCGGCAAGCTTGCGTTCGGAGACTTCGACCACAGCCAGCATCGGATCGAGCGCGACGAGCGAGGCGATGGGCGTGCCGCTGAAGGAGAAGGCCGCGCCGCCGACTTCCGCCGGCACATCGGTGATGACGCCGTCCCACGGCGCGCGCAGCACGCCCCGGTCGCGTTCGGCCTTGGCGGTGGCGAGCGTCGCCTCCGCCGCCTTGAACTGCGACTCGAGATTGACGAGGTCGAGCTTGGGCAGCGTGCCCTTGTCGATCAGGACGCGGCGCGCCTCGAGCTCGGCCTTGCGCTGGTCGTAGAGAGCCTGCGCCTGCGCGACCTGCGCCTCGCGCGCTTCGTCGGCGAGAACGGCGATGACGTCGCCCTTCTTGACGTGCTGGCCGCGCGTGACGTTGAGCTGCGTGAGCACGCCGCCGGTGCGCGCGGCGATGCTGACCTTGTGATCGGCCTCGGTGCGGCCGGACAGCGTGAGCTTCGGCGCATGCTCGACGATCTTCGCCTGCGTGACCGCAACTCGGAACGCCGGCTGGGCCTTTGCTTCCGCCGGGCGGATCGCGGCCTCGCTGTTCGCGCTATCGCGCGGCATCAGGTGACCGGAGGCGATCCACAGCGCGGCGCCGGCGACGAGGCCGACGGCGGTGATACGGCTCGCTTTCATGGGGACTGCTCCTGCGGACGCGACGTTGCGGGCACGCAATCGGTGAGTGCGTAGCGGACGAGATCGAGCACCATGTCGATGACGGATTCGGGCGAGAAGGACGGATCGATCGCGCGCCGGAGTTCGACGCCGTCGCCGAGCGCGAGCAACACCGTGACGATCTTCTCGAAGTCGAGGTCGGGCCGAAGTTGACCGCGCTCCGCGGCCCGCTTCAGGATCCCGACGAGGCCGGCGCGCACCTCCGAATAAATCGACTGGTGAATGCGGCGGACGTCCGGATTGCGGCGCGCCTCGGCCATGATCTCCAGGCAGAGCGCCACCTCCACGTCGCTTCGCTCGACGAGATATTGCCGTCCGAGCGCGGCGAAGCCGGTGAAGAAGTCGGACGCCTTGTCGACCTCGGCGAAATCCGCAGCCGCCTGCGCGCGGTTGCGCTCCGAGATGCCGGCGATCAGCGCCTCCTTCGACGGGAAGTAGCGGTAGAGGTTGCCCGGGCTCATGCCGGCCTCCGCGCAGATTTCCTGCATCGAGGATTGATGAAAGCCCGCGCGCGCGAAGCAGCGCTCGGCGGCATCGAGAATCTCGGCCCGCCGGTCGGACTGAAGTTGCGCGTTCGCGCGCCTCATGGTGATCGCCCCTCGTGCGGCCCTCGGCGGGCCTGGAGTCATTCACAGTGCCGAATATGTTGCACTGCATATAAAACGAATGAACGTTCGCTCTATTATTGCGGTACTTGAGAAGTGTCAAGGACCTGACTTGCCGCAGGCTGTGGGCTGCCCGCCCGGCGGCGATTGACCGTCAAAACCGGGCCGAATAGCGTGCCGGGCGATGGGGATGGGGTCCCCCGACAACCGCCGACATCCCGATGTGGGCTGATGACTCCTGCCGGATCAACCGCGGCAGGACTCCGTTTGCCGCCTGACATGAGGATGGATCATGGCCTACATCGTTGTCTTTCTCGGCGGCGGCCTTGGCGCGGCATTGCGCCATGGCATCAATATCGCGGTCGCGCGCATGCTCGGCGCCGGGTTCCCCTACGCGACCTTCTTCATCAACGTCACCGGCTCGTTCGTGATGGGGCTGATCGCAGCCTGGTTCGCGTTCAAGGGCGACGCCTCGCAGCATTGGCGGCTGTTCCTGACCACCGGCATCCTCGGCGGCTACACGACGTTCTCGACTTTCTCTCTCGACGCGGCGCTGCTCTATGAGCGCGGACAGCTCACGCTCGCCGCGGTCTATGTGATCGGCTCGGTCGTGCTCGGCATCGTCGGCCTGTTCGCAGGGCTCGCCGTCGTCCGCGGCGTGACGTGAACCCTGACCGGCCGCTCGAAGGCACGGATTGTTCAGGGATTTCATCGCATTGAGCCGCCTGCCCCGCGGTGATAGTCTGCCGCCCGCGGCGACCGGTGCCGCGCAGGAGACGTTCGAGAGATGCGTAAGCTTGTAATTGCGCTCGTCGCGGTAAGTGTCCTGGCGCTGCCTGCGCACGCGCAGCGCCGCGGAGCAGAACAGGGTCCGACGCCGGAAGAGATTCAAAGGAAGCGCGACGCCGCCGAACTCGACCAGAAATACAAGGCGGCGATCAAGGTGCAATCGGCCACGCAGACGAACACAAAGAAGGATCCGTGGGCGAACATGCGCAGCTCATCCGACGGCACGAACAAGTGAGCACGTTCCAGATCGTGCGGATCGCGTCCGTGCTGACCGGAGCCGCGGTTCTGTTCGCGATGACGCAGACGCTCGGTTACCAGTTCTATATCGGACTGCCGGTGGCGATCGTGGCGTATACGATCGTGCTGGTGACCCTCGGATTGGCGCTCAAGGCGGAACCGCCGCCGCGCCGCTGAGCGACTTGCCTCCGTCGCGCCGGAGTGAGACAAGCGCGCCATGAACGACGAAACGCGCGACCAAACGCCCAACGCCGCCTCCGATGCGCCGCCCGACCGCCTGTCGATCGATCCGCGCAGCCCCTATTTCAACGCCGAGGTACTGCAACGCGACGTCGGCATCCGCTTCAAGGGTGTCGAGAAGACCAATGTCGAGGAGTATTGCGTCAGCGAAGGCTGGATTCGCGTGCAGGCCGGAGCCGCCAAGGACCGTTATGGCCGGCCGCTGACGATCAAACTGACTGGCGCGGTCGAGCCTTATTTCAAGGACCAGCCCGCGGGCTGAACGCTTAAGCTCACGGTGTCATGAGCAGCGACGGCATCCGCAGCGAGATCGAGAGGCTCGAAGATCGGATCGAGGCCTTGCGCCTCTCGATCACGCGCTGCCGCAAGATTTCGGTTGCGGCGAAAGTGGCGATTGCCGGCGGCTTCGCATGGCTCGCGCTCACAATCCTCCTGATCGCGCCGTTCTGGCCGTCGCTCTTCTTTGGCGCGATTGCGGCTGTCATCGGCGGCATCGTGCTTCTCGGCTCCAACGCGACGACGTGGAACGAGACCGAAGCGGCGCTCAACAAAGCGGACGCTGCCCGCCGCACGCTGATCGACGGGATCGAACTGACCACCGTCGATGCCGGCGTGCAGCGGCTGCATTGAAATCAGGTGCCGACCCGCAGCGGCGCATTGAGCTTGCGCAGGAGCGCGATCACCGACAGCGCGGTGATGCGGCCGGTCTTGGGGTTCTCGCTCGGCACGTTGGCGATCGACATGGAGAAGCGCGCCGAGTCGGCGTCGACCTCGATCGCGTGATTGTTGCGGTCGAGCTTCGGATCGGCCCAGATTTCGAGACGCGTCTTGTCCGGCCCGAAACCGGCGAGCGACAGCGCCGCCGCGACATTGACGTTGGCCGGAAAACCCTTCGCGCCCTCGCGCGCGGTGCCATCGAAGATTTTGGTGGCTTCGCGCAAGGCCTCGAGATCGATGCGGTTCTCGATGACATAGGGAGCGCCGAGCAGGCCCTTGACCGGCTTGCGGGTGATCATGCGCACCGAGCGGATCTCGCCCTCGGCGGCGGCGTTCATGGCGTCGAGGCCGATCAGCGCACCGGTCGGCACGGCGATCTGCCCGCCATTTTTCTTGGCGATGTCGACGAGGTCCCAGTTGGTCAAAAGCGCGCCGGCGCTGAGCACGACCGCAATCTTGCCGCGCGTGACGAACGGCTCGACGATCTGACGCAGGATCGCGGCCGGCGCACATTCGACGACGATGTCGGCCTCCGCTTCGAGGCCAGCGACCGGCACGACCTTCGGCTTGCGCTTGAGCCTGTCGAGTTCGGGGCGCGGCTTGTCCGGATTGCCGACGGCGACCGCGGTGAGCGCCAGGCCCGGGAGCCCGTCGTCGAGCGCCTGCATCACCTTGAGACCGATCGGTCCGAGGCCGGCAATCGCCACCCGCCGCGTCTTCATCTCTCCGGCCATTTCCGACTTCCCGCGTTACCGCTCTTCTGGAGGATCGATCACGTGCCTAGCGCAGCGATATCGCCGCGGCAACCATGCGTCGTGCCCCTTCTTGTGCCGCCCGCAGAGGTATGAGCATAGTCCGGCCACCAAAACGTGGAGGATTTATCGAATGAAAAGAACAATTCTCGGCCTCGCGCTTGCCGCCGCAATGGCGGTGTCCGGCAGCGCCGGCGCGCAGGATTTCCCGACCCGCCCGATGACCATGGTGATCCCGTTCGCCGCCGGCGGCCCGACCGACCTGCTCGGCCGCGTCGTCGCCGCGAAGATGGGCGAGATCCTGAAGCAGAACGTCATCGTCGAGAACGTCGGCGGCGCCGGCGGCCAGACCGGCTCGAAGCGCGTCGCGGAAGCCAAGCCCGACGGCTATACCTTCGTGCTCGGCACCGTCGGCACGCACGCGCAGAGCCAGACGCTGTATGCGCATCCGCTGTACAACGCGTCGACCGATTTCGTGCCCGTCGGCCTCATCGCCGAGGTGCCGATCGTGCTGATCACGCGCAAGGACCTGCCGGCGAACAACCTCAAGGAGTTCGTCGCCTACGCCAAGGCCAACGAAGCGAAGATGCAGTTCGGCTCGGCCGGCGCCGGCTCCGCGACGCATCTCGGCTGCGTCGTGCTCAATACCGCGATGGGCACGCCGAAGATCACGCACGTGCCGTACAAGGGCACGGGCCCTGCCATGCAGGACCTGATCGCCGGCCGCATCGACTATCTCTGCGAGATCATCTCGACGGCGAAGCCGCAGATCGACGGCAAGAACGTCAAGGCGTTGGCGATCCTGACCAAGACGCGTTCGCCGGTCGAGAAGGACGTGCCGACCAGCGCCGAGCAGGGCCTCGACGTGCAGGCCTATACCTGGAACGCGATCTTCGCGCCGAAGGGCACGCCGGACGCGGTCGTGAAGAAGTTGAACGCCGCGATGGTGCAGGCGATGCACGACGCCGGCGTCAAGGACCGGCTCGAAGGCTTCGGCGCCCAGGTCGTGTCCGACGATCGCGCCACGCCCGACTATCTCGGCAAGTTCGTCAAGGACGAGATCACGAAGTGGGCTGCGCCGATCAAGGCGAGCGGCGTCAGCGTCAACTAAGCATCGCGATCCGCATGGATGAAACGGCCGGGCCTTGCGCCCGGCCGTTTTCGTTCGCGCGCGGCGAGGAACGAAGCCGGACTGCCCAACGTTGCCTCGCCGCCCACCCGAAGGAACGGCGAGAGATGGACCTGCCGGCAGAAGTGCGAACGACGGCAAGGCGCGTGCCGCGCGTGGTCGCGACGACCGAGGATGCGATCAAGTTGATCGACCGCGAACTTCTCCCCGAGGTGAAGCTCGCCTCGCGCTGGACCTTCGCGCGTGAACTGCTGGTCGTGGCGCAGCAGTCCGGCAAGAAGCGCGACCTCACCCAGGCATACCGCCAGTTCCGCCAGGCCTTGTCGAACGACAAGATGCTCGACGAGAGCGCGCCGCCGCCGAACGGCTAGGCCGCTTCGCCGAAGCGCAGCCGATAAGCACGCGCATAGGCCTCGGGCGCAGCCTTGAGGTGGCGGCGCGTCAGCGCGATCAGGTCGTCGCGCGCGAAGCCCTGCAACGCCTCGATCATCTTCACGTGGTCGCGGCGCGCCCGGTCGAGCACGGCGGCATCGGCGTTCGCCGACGACCGGATCACCCGCACCTTCTGCGCGAGTTGGTCGATCGTCTCGATCAGGCAGGCATTGCCGCAGAGGCCGAACAGCGCGCGATGGAAGTGCAGGTTGGCGTAGAACACGGCGAGAAGATCGCCGGCGTCGACGGCGCGGCTGTGCTGTTGCTGCAAGGCGATAAGGTTGCCGAGATCGGCTGGTGCGACCGGCAAGGGCAGGATGCGGATCGCCATCACCTCCAGCTCTTCGCGGACCGCGTAGATCTCCTGCACCTCTTTCGGCGTCAGGTCGCGCACTATCGCGCCGCGGTTCGGGATGCGCTGCACGATCCCGCGCTTCTCGAGCTCGAACAGCGCCAGCCGCACGTCGCCGCGATGCGTACCAAAATAGGCGCACAACTCCTGCTCGATCAGCCGCTCGCGCGGATGGCGGCGGCCGAGCACAATGTCTTCCTCGATCTTGTCGGCGATCATCAGCGCGAGCGGCTGCACGCCACCGTCGACGTTGCCCACCGGCTCCGGGGCAGCCGGCTTCTTCGCTGCGACGCGGTTCGTCATTGGGAAGGATCGGCCCTTGCAATTGTATACAATCGTGTAGACAATAAAGCAGCCAGTGACAATGGCCGGCGCCAACGGACGCGCACAAACACAGCGGGGAGGGACAAACATGAAGTCAGGAATGGCTTGGATTCTGCGCGGGCTGACCGTGGCCGGCGCAATCGGTGTGCTGACCGCCAGCGCCAGCGCGCAGACGCATTACCGTTTCGCGCACGACCAGCAGCTCAATTCGGGCTACAGCGTCGCCTATGACATCTTCTCGGCCAAGCTCAAGGCGCTGAGCGGCGGCAAGATGCTGGTCGACCAATATCCCGGCGCGCAGCTCGGCCAGGAGCCGCAGCTGCTTCAGCTCGTGAAGTCGGGCGACCTCGACTTCGCCATCGTCTCGTCCGCGAACAGCGCGACCATCACGCCGCAGGCCGGCGTCATGTCGCTGCACTTCCTGTTCCGCGGACCCGACCACATGGTCAAGGCGCTCGGCGACCCGCAGGTCTATGCCGCGATCCACGACATGATCGACGGCACCACGCAGGGCATCCACGCCATCGGGCTCGGGACGCAGGGCCTGCGCAGCATGTACTCCAAGAAGGAGATCAAGTCGGTCGGCGATCTCAAGGGCCTGAAGGTGCGCGTACAGGCGACCGCGACCGAGGACGCGACCTTCGCCGCCTACGGCGCGCAGACGGTGCACATGCCGTTCGGCTCGGTCTACACCTCGCTGCAAACCGGCGTCGTCGACGTCGGCGAGAACTCGGTCAACGTCTATCTCATCAACAAGCACTACGAAGTCGCGCCGGTGCTGTCGATGACCGAGCACGAGGCCAACAACGCCATCCTCTATATCAGCGACAAGCTGTGGAAGAGCCTCTCGGACGACCAGAAGAAATGGGTCCTGGAAGCGGGCAAGGATGTCTCGACGCAGGAGCCGAAGAAGGCCTTCGAACTCGAGGACGCCGCCGCCGCCAAGCTCAAGACGATCGGCATCAAGATCGTCACCGGCGTCGACAAGTCCGGCTTCCAGAAAATCTCCAACCCGATGCTGGACAAGCTCGCCAAGGAGCTCGGGCCGCACGCCGACAAAATCAAGACGCTGATCGTCGGGATCAAGTAGACTGCCACACACGGCACGGAGGGGCCGGCGGACGGCCCCTCCCCTGACGGGCACGGCGGATGGGCATCGCTGACAAACTCGTTCTGCAGCGTCAGCGGCACCTCAAGTGGAAGGCGCTCGACCCGCTCGAATGCCTGCTGATGATGGTCGGCGGCGCGCTGCTGTTCGGCTTCTCGCTGTCGGTCGTCTGCGACATCGTGACACGGATCATCGGCTCGCCCTGGCTTTGGCTCCAGGAAGTCACCTCAACGCTGTTCATCTACGCCATCTTCATCGGCGCGGCGACGGCGACGCGCCGTAACGACCACCTCTACCTGACGGCTTTCGCCGAGGCGATGCACGGCAAGCCGCGTGTGATTGCCGAATTGACGATCCGCGTGATCGTGCTCGGCGTCGCGGCGGCGCTGATCTATTTCGGCTATCTCAACTTCCTGCGCGGCTTCGGCAGCTTCCGCCTGCCATCGAACACGCCGATCGCCTCGCTCTACGCGGCAATCCCGATTTCCGGCGTGCTCATCTTCCTTTTCACGGTCGAACAGATCGTCAATGGCTGCCGCAACGGATTCGACCACCCGGAGTTCGACAACACTCCGGACAGCGGGGTTTTCGGCGCGACGCGGCCCGATGGGACGCCGCAATGAGCGCTCCGGTCATCCTCACGCTCATGTCGGCGTGCTTCCTCGCGTTCGGCTATCTCGGCGTGCCGGTGCCGTTCGCGCTGCTCGGCGGCGTGTTCATCGGCGCGACGCTCGCCGACGTCTCGCACGCCTCCATCGTTCAGAAAATGTTCGACGGCGTTGACAACGAGGCGCTGCTGGCGATCCCGTTCTTCCTGCTCGTCGGCGAGCTGATGAGCTCGGCCAACGTGGTCGTGCGCATTGTCAACCTGTCCATGGCGCTGGCAGGCCATATTCGCGGCGGCCTGTCGCAGGTCGTCACCGTGTTCAGCATGTTCTTCTCCGAGATGTCGGGCTCGACCACCGCCGACGTCGCGGTGATGAGCCGCGCGCTCGGCGGACCGATGAAGAAGGAGGGCTACGAGCCGCCCTTCATCGCCGCGATCATCGCATCCGCTTCGACTATTGCGGCGCTGGTGCCGCCGAGCATCACCGCGGTCGTCTACGGCGCGGTCGGCAACGTCTCGATCGCCGGACTGTTCATGGCCGGCTTCGTGCCCGGAATGATGATCGGCTTCGGCTTGATGATCTATTGCTATTTCTTCGGACCCGTCGGCTTCCGGCGGCCGAAGCCGACCTTCCTCGGCGTCGCGACCGCGGCCTATCAGGCGGCGCTGCCGTTGATGATCCCGGTGATCCTGCTCGGCGGCATCCTCACCGGCTGGTTCACGCCGACCGAGGCGGGCGTCGTCGCCGCCTGCTGGATCCTCTTCGTCATCATCCCGGCGCTCAATCCGAAGCACATCAAGAACCTCCCTTACGACTTCTGCCTCGCCGGGCTGATCTTCTCATTGCCGCTGATCACGATCGGCGCGGCCAATGCGTTCGGCTACCTGCTCGCCTATTTGCGCGGCGCGATCGTCATCTCGGAATTCATCACGTCGATCGCCGGCACCGATCCGCACCTCATCATGCTGCTGATGGTGCTCTTGTTCACCATCGTCGGCGACTTCATCGAGCCGGTCCCGACCATCATCATCTTCATGCCGCTGGTGAACGCGCTGACCACCGCCGGCCATATCAATCCGGTGCACATGGGCGTCGTCCTGATCGCGACGCTCGCCTTCGGCCTGATCACGCCGCCCTATGGGCTTGTCCTGTTGATGGCTTCGAAATTCGTCGGCGTGCGATTCTCGCAAGCCTTGCGCGCGGCCTTGCCCATCTACGCGGTGTTCCTCATCACCATCGTCTTCATCATCTTCTTCCCGGAAGTGGTGCTCTGGATCCCGAAGCAGGTGCTGCCGCAATCGGTCGGCTGCTTCCACAATCCGAGCGGCGCGGGCTTCATCTGCCCGAACGGCTGAGCCGTGCCGCGAAAATGAAAAGGCCAGGCGTGAGCCCGGCCTTTTCGATTCACGCAATAGCGGAATGTTTTACTCGGCCGCTTCCATGCGCGGCTCGGCTTTCTCGACCTTGGCGGCGCAGAACTTGAACTCCGGAATCTTGCCGAACGGATCGAGCGCCGGATTGGTCAGGATGTTCGCCGCCGCCTCGACGAAGGCGAAGGGGATGAACACGACGCCGTCCGGAATGGCGTCGTCCTGCCGTGAATTGAGCGTGACGGTGCCGCGCCGCGTCGTCACCCGCACCATGTCGCCGGGCGCGATGCCAAGCTTCTCGATCGTGCCGCGCGAGACGGCCGCGATCGCCGAGGGCTCGAGCGCGTCGAGCACGGTGGCGCGGCGCGTCATGGCGCCGGTGTGCCAATGCTCGAGCTGGCGTCCGGTCGTGAGGATGAACGGGAAGTCGTGATCCGGCACCTCGTTCGGCGGCGTGACTTTTGCCGCGACCAGCTTGGCGAAGCCGCCTGGACGCGGGAAGCCCTTGTCGAACACGACGTCACGGCCCGGCTTGTCGGGCGCGTCGACCGGATAGGTCACGGCGCTCTCGCGCGCGACGCGCTCCCAGGTGATGTTGTCGAGCGACGGCATCAACGAGGCCATCTCGGTGAAGATCTCGTCGGGGCCCTTGTAGTTCCAACCCAGACCCATGCCGCGGCCGATCTCCTGGATCAGCCACCAGTCGTGCCGCGTATCTCCCGGCAGCGGCAGCGCCTGCCGGCCCATCTGCACCTGACGGTTGGTGTTGGTGACGGTGCCGTCCTTCTCCGGCCAGGCCGAGGCCGGCAGGATGACGTCGGCATAGACCGCGGTCTCGGTGAGGAAGAGGTCCTGCACGACGAGATGCTCGAGATGCGCCAGCGCTTCACGCGCGTGGTTGAGGTCGGGGTCGGACATCGCGGGGTTTTCACCCATGACGTACATGCCCTTGATCGTGTCCGCGTGGATCGCGTCCATGATCTCGACCACGGTCAATCCCTTCTTGGGAGGAAGCTTTGTCTGCCAGGCCGCCTCGTACTTGGCGCGGATTTCCGGGGCCTCGACCGACTTGTAGTCGGGGAAGAACATCGGGATCAGGCCAGCGTCGGACGCGCCCTGGACGTTGTTCTGGCCGCGCAACGGGTGCAGCCCCGTGCCGGGACGGCCGATCTGGCCGGTGATCAACGACAGCGCGATCAGGCAGCGCGCATTATCGGTGCCGTGGGTGTGCTGCGACACGCCCATGCCCCAGAAGATGATGGCAGCTTTGGCGCGGGCATAAGTGCGCGCCACTTCGCGCAAGGTGTCGGCCTCGATGCCGCAGATCGGCGCCATCTCTTCCGGCGTGAACTCCTTGATGCTCTCGGCGAAGGCCGGGAAGCCCTCGACGTAGGTCTGGATGTACTGCTGGTCGTACAGCTTCTCTTCGACGATGACGTTGAGCATGGCGTTGAGCATGGCCACGTCGGCGCCGTTCTTGAACTGCATCATGCGCCAGGCATGGCGCTTGAGCGCCTGCCCGCGCGGATCCATGACGATCAGTTTGGTACCGCGCTTGGCCGCCTGCTTGAAGAAGGTGGCGGCGACCGGATGGTTCTCGGTCGGGTTAGAGCCGATGACGATGATGACGTCGGAGTTCTTCACTTCGTTGAAGGTGGCCGACACGGCGCCCGAGCCGACGCCTTCCATCAGCGCCGCGACCGACGAGGCGTGGCAGAGCCGCGTGCAGTGGTCGACATTGTTGGTGCGGAAGCCGACCCGCACCAGCTTCTGGAACAGGTAGGCTTCCTCGTTGGAGCCCTTGGCCGAGCCGAAGCCGGCGAGCGCATCGGCGCCGTCGCGGTCGCGGATGGTCTTGAGCCCGCTGGCGGCCTTCGCCAGAGCCTCGTCCCAGCTCGCCTCGCGGAAATGCGTCCACGGGTTCATCGGGTCGATGAACTCGTGCGGCACCTTCGGCACGCCTTCCTTGCGGATCATCGGCTTGGTCAGGCGTTGCGGATTGTGCACGTAGTCGAAGCCGAAGCGGCCCTTCACGCACAGGCGGTTCTCGTTCGCCGGGCCGTTACGGCCGGTGACGGCGATGAGCTTGTCGTCCTTGATCTGGTAGGTGAGCTGGCAGCCGACGCCGCAATAGGGGCACACCGAGTGCACCTCGCGGTCGGGGAACTGGTCGCGCACCTGGTTGTCGTTGAGCAACGTCGCCGGCATCAGCGCACCGGTCGGACACGCCTGGACGCATTCGCCACAAGCGACACAAGTGGACTGCCCCATCGGGTCGTCGAAATCGAATACGATCTTCTCGGTGTGGCCACGACCGGCCATGCCGATGACGTCGTTGACCTGCACTTCGCGACAGGCGCGGACGCAGAGATTGCATTGGATGCAGGCGTCGAGATTGACGCGCATCGCCGGATGCGAGGCATCGAGCTCGGGAACGATTTCGCGCTCGCGCTTGGGGAAGCGGCCGTCGGAGACGCCCTGACGCTTTGCGGTCTTCCAGAATTCGGAGTCCGGATCGTGCGCGACCTCGATGGCCGGCTGGTCGGTGGCGAGCAGTTCGGCGACCATCTTGCGCGCGGTCTTGGCGCGATCGGTCTGCGTCTTCACCTTCATGCCGGGCGCCGGCGTGCGGATACAGCTCGCGGCGAGGACGCGCTCGCCCTCGATCTCGACCATACAGACGCGGCAATTGCCGTCGGCTCGGTAGCCGGGCTGCGGCGAGTAGCACAGGTGCGGCAGCTTGATGTCGAGGCGGCGCGCGGCGCGGAAGATCGACTCGCCTTCGCGGATGTCAATCTCGCGGTCATCGATGAAGAAGGTCTTGGCGGTGGACGCGCCGCCCTGCCCAGCCGACTTGTCGGCCGGCGCCGTATGCGCGACACCCGGCTTGCCGCCGCCGATCGCGCCGTCGAGCGCCTTGCCTTTGTCGTCGTGTCCGTAGCCGACGGGCTTTTTCGTGTCGGTCATCGCGTTTCCTTTTCGATCGGTCCCGTCACCACTTCCCGAGCGGCGTCTTCAGATCGTCCGGGAAGTACTTCAATACGCTCATCAGCGGGTTCGGCGCTGCCTGGCCGAGGCCGCAAATCGAAGCGTCACGCATCAGCGCCGACAGCTCGGTCAAGAGGCCAACGTCCCACGGGCCGCGCTGCATCAGCTTCACGGCCTTCTCGGTGCCGACGCGGCATGGCGTGCACTGGCCGCAGCTTTCGTCCTCGAAGAACTTCAGAAGGTTCAGCGCGACGGCCTTCATGTCGTCCTTGTCGGACAGAATGACAACCGCGTGCGAGCCGACAAAGCTCCCGTATTTCTCCAGCGTGCCGAAATCGAGCGGAATGTCGGCCATCGATTCCGGAAGGATGCCGCCAGAGGGACCGCCCGGCAGGAACGCCTTGAATTTGTGGCCGTCCGTCATGCCGCCGCAGAACTCGTCGATGAGTTCACGCATGGTGATGCCGGCCGGCGCCAGCTTCACGCCGGGGTTCTTCACGCGACCCGACACCGAGAAGCTGCGGAAACCTTTTCGCTCGTGGCGGCCCTGCGAGGTCGCCCATTCCGCGCCCTTCTCGATGATGTCGCGGATCCAGTACATCGTCTCGACGTTCTGCTCGAGCGTCGGACGGCCGAACAGGCCGACCTGAGCGACGTAGGGCGGACGATGGCGCGGCAGGCCGCGCTTGCCCTCGATCGATTCGATCATCGCCGACTCTTCGCCGCAGATATAGGCGCCGGCGCCGCGGCGCAGGTGCAACCGTGTGTGCGGCGACAATCCGGCATCGGCGAGCTTGTCGATTTCCTCGGCGAGCATCAGCCGCAGTTCGGGATATTCGTCGCGGATATAGATGTAGGTGTCGTGCGCCTCGACCACCCAGGCGGAGATGAGGACGCCTTCGAGGAAGCGGTGCGGATCGCGCTCGAGATAGAAGCGGTCCTTGAACGTGCCGGGCTCGCCCTCGTCGGCGTTGACGGCGAACAGGCGCGGCGCGGGTTCCGCCCGCACCAGCGACCACTTTCGTCCGGTCGGGAACCCGGCGCCACCGAGGCCGCGCAGGCCGGCGTCGCTGACGATCTTGATGAGGTCGTCCGGCGTGCGCTTGGCCGCGATGCAGTCCTTCAGCAGCGCGTAGCCGCCGGCCTTTTGATAGGCGGCGAAATCGACCTGCGGCTCCCAGGCGTGCGGATGCGGGTTGGCCTTCACGGCGGCCGCGACGGTGTCCGGCGTCGCCTTGAATGTCTGCATGTGTCCAACGGCCACGACGGGAGCCCGCTCGCAAGCGCCCATGCACGGTGCGTGCACGACGCGCACGTCCTTGCCGAGGATCTTCGGCAGCTTTGCGATCAGCGCCTCGGCGCCAGCCATGGCGCAGGAGATGGAATCGCAGACGCGCACGGTGATCGCCGGCGGGGCGTCCTCGCCTTCCTTCACGACGTCGAAATGCGAATAGAAAGTAGCGACCTCGTAGACCTCCGCCAGCGCCATCTTCATCTCGAAGGCGAGAGCGGCCAGATGCGGCGCGGAAATGTGGTTATAGCGATCCTGAATGAGGTGAAGGTGCTCGATCAGCAGGTCGCGGCGGCGCGGCCGATCGGTGAGTAGCGCGCGGACCTCTTCCAGCGCGGCCGGATCGACCTGACGGCCCTTCGGCGTGCGCGGCGGCCGGCGACGGCCTTTCCGCAAAATATCCGGGGCATCAACGTTCGTCACTGGTGCGCTCATAAACTCCTCCGCGAACGCAACAAAAGCTCTTTTGAACCATCCCAGGCAAGGTGCCGTAACTAATCGGGCGATAGCGGTTTTCTATCGCGAGGCCTCGCCAGCTATGGTATTCCAGATTAACGGACTGGCATCTGCATCCCTTTACATGAGCTAACTCCAATTACTGCTCCTAGATGTAAAATAAACATAATTACGCAGCGATAGCGCGATGATCGATAAGCTCGAATTCCTACTCGCTTTGGCGCGGGAAAAACACTTTGGCCGCGCGGCCGAAGCCTGCGGCGTCACCCAGCCGACCTTGTCGGCAGGCGTGAAGCAGATCGAGGACTCCTTCGGCGTGCTGCTCGTCAATCGCGGTTCCCGCTTCCAGGGGTTCACACCTGAGGGCGAACGCGTGCTCGACTGGGCCCGGCGCATCGTCGGCGACGCCCAGGCCATGCGCCAGGAGGTTCACGCCCTCAAGCACGGCCTTGCCGGGCGCCTGCGCCTCGCGGTCATCCCAACCGCGCTGGCCATGGTGGAAACGCTCACGACGCCATATCGTGCCCGACACCCGGCGGTTCAGTTCACGGTCTTTTCCCGGACGTCGACCGAAATTCTCAACGAGATCGAGAATCTCGAGATCGACGCCGGCCTCACTTATCTCGACAACGAACCGCTCGGCCGCGTGAACGCCATCCCCT
>Ga0068855_100002542_pt1 | contig 22467 bp, 19 predicted proteins | sample KBSCornC52_FD_66592 | JGI IMG/M metagenome (GOLD analysis project Ga0068855, IMG submission 66592) | Corn rhizosphere microbial communities from Kellogg Biological Station, Michigan, USA - KBS Corn C5-2 | ecosystem: Host-associated > Plants > Roots > Rhizosphere > Soil ...
CCGACGATGTGCGCCTCGCTCACCCCGGCAAGCGCCGCTCGATCGGCGTATCCCGTCACGAACAGTACCGGCATGCCTGGGCGGCGCAAACGCGCGAGCCGCGACACTTCGGCGCCGTTCATGCCCGGCATGGCGAAGTCGACGAGCATGAGATCGATTTTTTGCGAATGCTCCAGCAGTTCGAGGGCTGCACCGCCGCTGCCCGCTTCCAACACCACGTATCCCAACTCGGTGAGCATCGCGCTCGTGACCTCGCGGACCGCGCTATCGTCATCGACGAGGAGAATGATGGCGCCTCGCAAGGAATCAGCGCGCACGCTCTTCTGAGGGGAGAATCGACTTGCGGCGGAGACAGTCTCGGCGCGCGGCAGATATATATAGACCGCCGTGCCTACTCCTGGTCGCGTTTCGATGCGCACGCCGCCGCCCGATTGTTTGGCAAAGCCGAGGACCTGACTCAGCCCGAGCCCCGATCCTTTACCCACTTCCTTGGTGGTGAAAAAAGGTTCGAACACTTTGGCGCGCACTTCTTGCGGCATGCCCATACCGGTGTCGCGCACACAAATGCCCACGTATTCGCCGGGCGCCGGTTCTTCGGGCTCTTTGGGACTGCCGAGCGTGGTATTGGCCGTGGCGACGGACAGCGTACCGCCGACTTCCATGGCATCTCGCGCATTGATGGCGAGATTGAGCACCGCCAGTTCGAGTTGCGTCGGGTCGGCCATCGCCGGCCACAAGTCGCCTTGCAAATGCGTATCGATGCGCACGCTGCCGCCCATGGTGCTCTGTATGAGATCGTGCATGGCCGTGAGCGTGCTATTGAGATCGAGCGGCCGCGGCTCCAAGCGTTGTCGGCGCGAGAAAGAAAGCATCTGATCGGTGAGCTTGGCGCCGCGTTCGGCGGCGGCGCGCATATAGCCCAGCCGCTGTACCGACTTGTGATCGCCGGAATCGTTCAATGCTTTTTCCAGGAAGCTGATATTGCCCAGCACGACCGTGAGAAGGTTGTTGAAATCGTGCGCCACGCCGGAAGTCAGTTGACCTACGGCCTCGAGCCGTTGTAACTGCCTGAGCGTGGACTCGACGCGCTCGCGCTCCTCGATCTGTGAAAGCAGTTGTCGATTGGCAGCCGCGAGTTCGCTGGTGCGCTCTTGCACGCGTGATTCCAGCTCTTCATTCAATTTGCGGCATTCATACTGACGGCGGCGTCCCCGCAGGGCCGTTTGCACCACGCTCACCAGCGTAGTCGGATGAAACGGGCGCTCGAGGAAGGTCACGCTGCCCAAGGCTTGCACCATCTGCTCGGCCGTGGGATTACGCTCCAGACCGCCGCCATGCTGAGTGAGCAAGACGAAGGGGAAATCGGACCACGCAGGCTGCTCCGCCACCCATTGCGAAAGCGACCTCAAATCACGTGTGCGAATGGCCTCCTCCGTGACGATGGCAGCATCGGCACCGCGCGTGATTTCTGTGAGCAGTTCGTTCTCGTCGGTGCAAATTTCCGCATGCACGCGAGCTTCCCTAAGCAGTCCTTGCGCGACAACGGCATCGCGGCCGCGGGGCGCCAAGATAAGTGTTCGTTCTCGATGAGTCGTCGCGCGCGCCTTCATGTCTCGCGGTCCAGGAGCGGCCCGGAATGCCCCATATACGCCGGGACTCCGCGCAGCACGCCCTGGAATTCCTCGAGCGGAGGACCGACGACAATGCCTTTACTATTGATACGAAATTCGCGAATCGTGTCTTCGTGCGCGCCGCCGCGCTTTTTCATGACCGAAATCGCACGGCGCACGCGGCCGAGCGCCTCGAAATACCGCAACAGCACGACGGTATCGGCAAGGTAAGTGATATCGATACTCTGGCGCATGTCGCCGACCATGCCGTGCTGGGCCACGGTGAGAAACGTGGCAGCGCCGTGTCTGTTCAGGTATTGCAGCAGTTCGTGCATGTGCAGAATCAAGTGCTGCTCGTCGGGCATCGCCGCTTGGAAGCCGTTCAGGCTGTCGATCACGACGACGCGCACATTATCTTGATCGACATAGGCGCGAACGCGATGCGCGAACTCACCGGGCGTGAGCTCAGCCGCGTCCATCTGTTGGATGAAAATCTTGCCCGCATCGCGCATGGCGGCAAGATCGATACCCAAGGCTTTCGCCCGCGCGAACAGGATGCCGAGTTCTTCGTCGAATACGAGCAATGCCGCTCTTTCCCCGCGCGCTACGGCTGCGCTGATGTAATGCAACGTGAGCAGCGATTTCCCCGTGCCGGCCGGCCCTATCACAAGCGTACTCGACCCCGTCTGAATGCCGCCGCCCAGGAGCTGATCAAGTTCGGAGATACCGCTCGCCAAAGCGGCGCCGCTCCATGCGCGGCGCGCATCGGCCGCAACCAGCCGCGGAAACACTTTGATGCCGCCGCTCTCGATGACGAAATCATGGTAGCCGCCCAAAAAACTTTGGCCGCGGCACTTCGCGACGCGTAAGCGCCTGCGTTCACCACCGTATTCGGGCGCGAGCTGATCGAGGTGCAACACGCTGTGAGCGATACTGTGCACGGCGCGATCGGTACTCTCGGTCGTGAGATCGTCGAGCATCATTACCGTCGAACTGTTTTGCGCGAAGTAGTGCTTGAGGGCGAGGATCTGTCGCCTATACCGCAGAGAGCTTTGCGCGAGCAACCGAATCTCGGACAAGCTGTCGATGACTACACGTTTGGGCTTGATGCGTTCGATGGCCTCGAGAATTCTTTGGATAGTTTCGCCCAGCTCGAGATCCGACGAGTACAACAAGCTTTGGTGCTGCTCGGGATCGAGCACGCTTTCGGGCGGCACCAGCTCGAAGATCTCGATGTTGGAACCGATGCTCCAGCCGTGCGATGCCGCGCCCTCGCGCAACTCCTGCTCGGTCTCGGCCAAACTCACGTAAATACCGGGCTCGCCGAAAGCCGCTCCCTCCATCAAAAACTGCAGGGCGATGGTGGTCTTGCCCGTGCCCGGACTGCCCTCGAGCAAGTGCAGACGATTGCGCGCTAACCCGCTGCCAAGAATGTAGTCGAGCCCGGTAATGCCGGTGGCTGCTCTCGGTAACGACTGGCCCATGGATTGATTCTTATCTGTTGCTCCTGATGCCCGGACGCGCGGGCCAAAGGCAAAACGCGGCAGGAGCTGCTTTGGATCCGTTGCAGCAGAAAAACTTGCCGCAAAAGACACGCGAAATCCTTGTGAGCACCTCGGAACCGCCGCGGCACTCGGTCGATTGCTCTAGCAGGCGGCGTCCGCTGCCGACCCAATTGCAACTCCTCAGAGGAATTAGCCAATGACCACAGCCACGGGACACACCTCTGCCATTCGTGCCAAGAAAGTAATAGGAACGGCCGTGAAAGATACGTCGGGCCAAAAGATCGGCGAAGTCGAAGACGTCGTTCTCGACAAGTTGTCGGACCAAGTCATGTTCGCCGTCGTGGGCTTCGGCGGGTTTTTGGGGATGGGTGAAAAGTACCATCCGATCCCTTGGTCCTCGCTCAATTACGACGAGGACGAAAGCGCGTACATCGTGAATTTCACGAAGGATCAACTGAAAGCCGCGCCCGCCGATTCCATCGAAGCGCTGACCCAAGGAGACGGTACGGCAGCCTATCGCGACCGCGTTTACGACTACTACAACGTGCAGCGTCATTGAGCGCTCGGCAAGCTTGGGCGGCGGAAAATGGTTGCGCGCTATTTCGCCGCCGCTCAGGTCGATACAGCACGCTCAACGCTTGCTCGCCACTACACCGTCGCCGTGTAAGCGGGTCGAAAAGCCCGCGATGCGCAACCTTTTGGTCACTTCCTGTGGCACGTTGCGACCGCTCGTCAGCTTGTTCGGCGTTCCCGTGTAATGGAACAACGTACCTCGCGACTTCAGCACGCGCGCCAACGCTGTGTAGAACTCCTGTGAGTAGAGCTCACCCGCGATGCCAAATCGCGGCGGGTCGTGTAACACGGCATCGAAGGACGCGCTCGGGAGCGATTCGATTTCTCGAACGATATCTCCCTGCGTGAGCTGCAAGGGCGCTTCGGCAGGCGGAGACCACGGATTCAGGCTGCGCAGCCAAATGACATTTGCATTCTTCTCGAACGAGCGAATGAGTTCGGCATGCTCGCGCATGCACCAATCGGCGAAATAACCCAAGCCGCCGCAAGTATCCAAGATGCGTTTACCGCGCGGCTCGATCAGCATCACCTTGCGCTTGGCATCCTCGTGAGGAGAGATCTTTTCCGTCGGCAACATCTTGATGCCGTCGATTTCGAACGTGGGTGGTCCCCAGTCGGTGGGCACTAATTTGATGAGCGCATCTGTGTAACGCGCGGCGGGCTGAAATTCAGTGCCGTCCCAGTAATACACCGTCCGCTCTTTACACTTATCCAAATAGGGAAAGGCGTTCCCTGCACACTGCCAATGGTCCGGAAATATTTCGATGTGCGCCGTGGAACGCTGCAAATCGAGCGAGCACGCTATGGAAGACTCACCCGCGCGACGGGCGCGGTTCAGCTGCTCGTGCACTTTGAGCGTAAGGAGTGGCGACATTGAATCGATCGACCGCTCGAAGAGCGGTCGGCATAACCTGCGGTCTGCTTGTGACCGCTCTATGCTACCGCGCTACCTGCACCCGAGGGGGGTGGATCTCGATCAACTCGCCTTCGAGTACGCCCGAATCGGTGTAGTCGGGTGTGAAGGGTTCCCAATCGGAATGCATGGATTCACCCGCCACCACGACATCCTCGTGCTCGTCTCGATAGGGGGCTGCGTGTCCGACGGAAAGTGCCGTCGTGGCGCCGGTCATCAGCACACCGCTCACCGACGTAGGCCGGCCGAGCGCGTCGCGAACTAGACGTGTTACGACACAAATCTCCTGCTCGCGCCCTTCACTATCGCCGAAACGGTACTCGAAATGCCTCACTCCATCTTGCAAAGCAAGTGTTTTGAGCTCGCCCTCGAGTCTCGATGCATCATCGGGATGGACGCGACGCAGGAATTCTTCGGGATTGCCGAGAAAATCGACCGGTGCAAGCACATCGGCGGCGCCCTCGAGCGCCGGCTGCGCGCGTTTGAGGCCCACGGGTATTTCGAAGGCATGGACGTTTGCGGATGCGAGCGTGACGCCGGCCCGCTGCATGCGCTCTTTCAATTCGTCGAGCTGGCGTTCGAGTCGCGCCTGCTCCGAACGAGCACGGCGTATCGACAGCATCCAAGTAACAACTGCCGTCAACGCCGCTGCAAGCAGCGCGACAATGAGCATTTCTATGATCAATCGCAACTCCGAGGCATCAGTCCGGAAGAGACGCGGCGACCGCAGAGATTGAAGCGGCGCCATAAGAATGAAAGCATCGGCAGCTTAGCCCAGCTCTGAAGCGCCACGACATGGGGAATTTCCGAGTGCATTGAGCCTGTGAAGCGCGTCACCGAATTCAATTGCCGTCTTGCCGCGGCTGCGCCGATACGAACGTAAACGTCGTTCGCAGAACGTTCGTTCCAATACGCACTGTGTGCTCCTGTAAATTGCGCGTTCATTCACGTTTTGTGAGTACCTTATTGTCGAACCTAGCGCACCCACAGGAGCGGCGGTCGTGCGCAAGATCTTTTGCATCATCACAGTACTTTTTCTTTGCGGATGCAGCGCCACCGCCAGCCGGCAGATAGTTCGCGTACCGCAGAGCACGCAGAGGGTCTGTCAACTCACGGGGGCGATGGACACGAGCGGCGGAGATACACTCAATCGCACGGACCGCAATGCCAAACTGACCGGAACCGACCTCGGCGCAAGCTTCAGCGCGCCCTCGGGTCTCGTGTTCTTTTTGTTCGGCGACACCGAGCACACGACGGGCCTGGCCCGTGACAAAGCCGCCGACAGCATTGCTTACTCGCACTCGGACATCGACCCCGAACACTGTGTACCGCTCACGTTCCTGCGTGCGAACGATGGCGGATTTCAACCGCCTCACTTGTTCGAATCGGCCGACGACAAAGGCACGCGCATTCCACTCGGTATTTTCGAAGTACCGACGAGTGGTTTCGTCTCCAACGGCAGCACCTATCTCACATTCGCGACCCAGGCGCAGGGCACTCCGCGCCGGCCGACGCGTTCGGTGCTCGGCAAAATGCCGACGCTGCTCGGTGGCGATCGCGATCAGCGCAGCGACTTCACACGTCTTTACGACCTGCCGCCCGACAAACTGCTCAACGTGTCGAGCATATTGGTCGATGACACGTGGCATCCGTCCGCACACCCGACGCGTGTGCTCTTTTTCGGTTCCGGCATCTATCGAGCGAGCACCACGGCCTATCTCGCAACCATCTCGCTCGCGGATGTCGACAAAGGTGACCTCGCGTATTTCACACAAGCGTCGGGCAACCACGCACACTGGAGTTCGAGCAGTAACGATGCCGCCGGCCTGTTTGCATCCGACGTGCAATGCATCGGCGAGCTTTCGGTCACTTGGAATTCGTATCTACGCAAATGGCTCATGCTCTACAACTGCGACGGGCCACAGCGCGGCATCCTGTATCGAACCGCAGAAAATCCGTGGGGGCCGTGGTCCGCAGCCGCGATTCTCTTCGATCCGCGCCGTGACAAAGGCTATTGCTACTTCATCCATGATCGATATCCCGCCACTTGTCCGAGCGACGGCGCGAACCCGAAGGACAACTTGGTGAGCCGCGCGTTCGGTGCGGACGGCTACGGCGGCGAATACGGCGCGTACGTCATCGATGCGTACACCAAGGGCGATGCGAGAAAGCACAGCTCGACCATCTACTTCACGATGTCCACGTGGAATCCCTATCAAGTCGTGTTGATGAAAACGACTCTGATTGCGCAACGCGACTAGTGGAAGCACCCCCTCCCTGCCCTCCCCCGCAACGGCGGGGGAGGGTTGGGGTGGGGCAAACGCTAGCTGAGCTCCCGCGGCAACATCAGCGTGGTCAGCTTCCGCTCAGCGTCGGTCACGATCAAGAACGTATTCCAACCGTCTGCGCCGGTGCGGCCCTTCGGATCGATCGGATAGGCCGAGATGACCCGCGAGCCGTGTCGCGAAGCCTCGTCATTACGGCTCCAGTCATCGCGTGAAATACAACCCCAGTCGCCGCGACCATGCCGTTTGACACAGATGAGCATTCGCTCACGCGGACACGCCTCGATGACTTCGAGCGTTGCGACGATTCGCCCCATCTGCAAAGGCGAGCGTGTAAACGAGGAAGCAGTGTCCATCGCCTCATCCTCACTTGCGAGCACCGAGCCGCGCGAGCATCGCGGACAGCTCTTCAGGACTGACATAGAGATGCTCGCAAACACGGCCCCACAACATCGCCGTAGGGACATTTCTGTCGCCGCGTTCTTTCTGAGTTTCGTGCAATACCCACAGCACGACGCGTTCTTTGCGCGTCAGGCCGTCCCGCACGTCGGGAATATCATCACGGCTCATTTCATCACACCTCTTCCTCACGCGGGCAAGCGTAATCCCGATCGATACCGCGATGCGAATCTCACGGCTCGAACTTCAGCGGGACGAATACGGACTTCTCAACGCGCAGCAGCGCTCGAGGTGACTTGCCGCATCACACGCAGACAGACCGCCAACGCGCACGACAGTAACAAGCACGCGACGAAGAAAGGTGCGCCGAGAATCGGCGTGCCGGCAGAGACTTGGGCCTTCAAATCGATGGCCGCCGCAAAAATATTGGTATAGAGCGGCGGCGAAATGATGGCTGCAATGCCCATCAAACTACCCAATGCGCCTTGTAATTGCCCCTGCTGCGAGGGATTCACTTGCTGAGTCATCAAAGTCTGCGCGGCGGGATTGTAAAATCCCCAGAGCGAAGCGATGGGAATTGCAATCCATACCGATAGGTCGGTGGGTCCGATCGCATAAATCGCGAATCCGGCAATGCCGAATAGCAATCCCGTGATCAAAGATCGGCGCGTGCCGAGATATTTCACTACAGGCCCGACGAGCCCTCCTTGCACGATGATGCTGGTCGCGCCAAAGAGCGCGAGCGCCAAGCCGTTGCTCCGTTCATTCCAACCGTAGCGGTACATGGTGAACCAGACGAATACGGCCGGATACACGTTGTGCGCCACCATATAAAAGAACTGCGCCGTCGCGAGCCCGGCAAGACGCACGTTGGACCCGAGCAGTTTGAATGCACCGACGGGATTTGCGCGCGCCAGCGAAAACTTGGCGCGGCGCTCGGGCGGTAACGATTCCGGCAGAATGAAATAGCCGTACAACGCATTGAGCAAACTCAGTGCTGCCGCGACCCAAAACGGTAGACGCGCATCGAAGCTCCCCGCAAAGCCGCCGAGCGCGGGACCGACGATGAAACCGATACCAAACGCCGCACCCATCATGCCGAACGCTGCCGGCCGTTTTTCCGGCGGTGTGATATCGGCGATGTAAGCGTTGGCCGTGCCGAAACTTGCAGCGGTCGCGCCCGAAATGATACGTGCGATGAACAACCACGTGAGATTCGGCGCGAGCGCCATCAACACATAGTCGAGCCCAAGACCGGTCATCGAAAGCAACAACACCGGTCGGCGGCCGAAGTGATCGGACAGTGCACCCTGAATCGGCGTGCAGATGAACTGCATCGCAGCCCAGACGAGACTGATGAGTCCGCCGATGCGCACTGCGTCGGCCCGCTCGCCGTGCATGAAACCGGCGATGAGTTTGGGCAACACAGGGATGACCACCCCCATGGCCAGCACATCGAGCATGAGCGTGATGAAAATGAAGATCACGGCGGCACGTGTCTTCGGTGTCGTGGATTCGATCATGTCGTTGTCTACCGGGAGCGTCCGTTGATCCATTTTTTGGCCGCGTGTCAGGCAGCACTCTAAAGGGTGGTTCAGGAATCGTTCAAGTCCGCAAAGCTAAAACAAACGCCGTGTATGTGACTGTAACGAGGCGACCGTGAACAAGAAATGGGCGATAGCTGCATTGGGCTTGCTTGCATCGGCGAGTGCGTTGGCGTCGGGTCGGCACGACTACCGGCGTTACGACGACGACACTTACGATGGTTTCTATCTCGGTGTGAGTGCCGGTCAATTGATTTACAAAGAGGAAGGACTCAACACCATTCATCCTACCGTAGCGTTGTTTCGTTTCGGTAAAGAATTCAGTCCCTATATCGCGCTCGAAGGACGCATCGGCACGGGCTTGAGCGACGATGATGCTGATGGCTTCCGCGTCGATACGCGTGCAATTTACGGCGGCTATCTCAAGGGCATGTTGCCGCTCGCACCGACGTTCTCGCTCTATGGTCTCGCAGGTGTGAGCGGGCTCGATCTAGAGCGGAACTACTATAAACAGCGCACCAGCGAGTCGGGATTGTCTTTCGGCGCCGGTGCCGATTGGGAATTGGGCGGCGGCGCCGCACTCAACCTCGAATGGATTCGTCTCATCAGCGACGGCAACAACGCAGGCTACGATTATACGGCGGACCAGCTGACGTTCGGCGTGAATTGGAAGTTCTAGCTGTGGGTAGCGGTTGGTTGGCGGCGGTTGGCCGGAGCGCGTCTAGATAGGCACCTCTGGCAAACTGCCGACAACCACCGCTCCAACCGCCCTCTTCGCGAACCAGCGTTCCGCGAGTTGTCTGGAACGCTGCCTACAAGGCGCTTCGACATAGCGGTACGTAGCGTGTGACAGAACCAGCACGATCGCGAGATAAACAATTGCTGCGGCGTTACCGATGAACGGCGAAGGCGGAGTCACCACTACACTGCGATTGATGCTCACGGCTTGCGCGTGCAATAAAAACATCAGCAGCGCTTTCACGGCCCAATTCACCGCGTAATGGACCATGTAAATCGAATAGGACACCTCGCCGAGCCACTTGAGGGCAGGCATGGAGAGAGAGTTTGTGATCCTGCTTCCTTGCGCCAAAGCAGCCGCCACGACGATGACTAGCGCGACTAGCGGAAAGGCGAACGTCGCAATCGGATATCCAAACCCATTGGTGCTCGCGAACACGACAGCGAGTAGCAACACCGCACCTTGCACCAAGTCCCACCGTTCCGCCCGTAACGCTTTCGCATCGGCGCGTATCATCATGAGATAGCCGATTTCGAAGCCGAACACGCCGAGCAAGAAGCCCCACATGCAACGCAAAAAGGACCACGAATTGAAGATGTTGATGTCGTGGAAGTCGAATATGGCGAGCAACAACGCGAGTGCAGCGGTACCGAGCGCGAGCGCTACCCAACCACGCGCGGCGTTCGATTTAAACGTCAGCGCCAAAAATGAAAATAGTAGATAGACGTAAAACTCGTCGCCAATGCTCCAACTCGGCAAATTGAACGTCCCTTCCGGATTGATGCCAAATGCCTGCATCAACGCCAGGTGAGAGACGAACGCCGCGCCGGTGTTGATCGAAAATGCACCTCCGCGCAAATCGAATGCAGCGCTATACGACTGTGCGACATAGCGCAGCAACTCGATGCCGAGGAACACGAACAACATCAAAAGATGCAGCGGATAGAGACGACCGAAGCGCAACCACATGAAGCGCGCTGCGCTCCGAACATTCGTCAATTGATTATGCTGACTGTGCGCGATCACGAATCCAGACAGCACGAAAAAGAAGTCCACCATCAAGTAGCCGTTCTTGAACGCGCCGATGTCGGTCGTGAAATTGACCCAGCTGATGTGATGTATCGCCACCACGAGAGCGGCGATACCTCGAAGCGACTCGAGAGAGACGAAGAAATTTCGCTGCGTCGCACCCGCGCTTTGCGCAGGCGACGAAGCAGCTATGTCACCGATAGCGGGAAATGCATCTACCATGATGATAGCTCGCTACCATATCAATCCCGAGGGCGGCGGCTCCTAACAGCATGTGAACTGCTGGAAACGAAGAAAAGTTCCTGAATATGCCCTGCTTCCGAGCTGAAGCTGTGGGTCGAAATGGCTGCGCGCCGACCTTCTGGCCGACGACCCGCTCTTTATGAGAGAGTCATCTGCCTATCTGTCGGCTCACTGCATTCTCCTGTTGATTCAATACGCGCTGTTCGTCTTTGGTGATGTGGCCGTTGTTCTGGCTCGACTCAACTTCGAGCGGAAAGCGCGAACCGCGCGGCAACCAAGGCGGCCACACTGATGATGGATAACACGCCGGCGAAGACGAGGCTTGCCACATCAGCGCCATTGAATTTGGTTAGTGCAGCGACGCCGATGATGGGCAGGGCGTTGCCGATGAAACAACACACGAAGTAACTGGACGCCACTTCGGCCCGACGCTCCGGCGGAGTCAGAGTGCCGGCTACTGCGAGTCCTCCCCGATATGCGAGCGCGGCCGAAAGCCCGCAGAAACTCGCGCTCAACAGCATTATCGTGAGCGAACCATATCGTTGTGCCACTACCAGTAACACTACACCTATTGGAATGGTCATGAGTCCGATCATCATCGTCGCTCGGGCAGTGAGATGACGTGTGGCGACGATGACCAGCGCAGCGACCACAAACAACTCGGCGACCACCGCGCCGCTGAGGGCGCTATTAACAACATGGAGACTGTGCTTGAGCGTCGTGGGTCCTAGAGCCGCATAGAAACCCACGATAGCCATCGCTGCAAAGCCGCCGGCTGCAGGTGCAATGAATGGTAACCGAGCGCCGCTCGGCACCCCGAGTCGCGGCTTTAAATCGATCTGCGAGCGAGCACGCAAAGTCTCGGGTGTACGCGCTACAAACAATGCAAGGACAGTCAACAGCACTAGATACATCTCGAACGGAAGTCGTAGCGGATGCGGTTCGTACTGCACGAGCAAACCGGCCGACATCACACCCAGCGCCAAGCCCGCGAAATTGAACGCGGTCATCATGCTGGCAGCACTGGTTCGCTTCGCCTCCGGCGTGAACTCCGTAATCCACGCCGTCGCGGCGCCTGATCCGAGTCCAACGCCTAGGCCGCTGATGATTCGCGCGGCAAAAAGCCAGGTCGGTCCGCGTGCAAATAAAAAGAGAAACGTACTGAGTGCCGCAAGCGCAAGACTTGCGAGCGCAATGGGACGACGGCCCACTTGATCGGACAACCGGCCGAAAAAGAGGAGCGCTACGAGATTGCCGATCACATAGACGGCATAGAGCACACCCAAACCGAGCACTGATAAGTGATATGTAGTGCTGTATAGGTCGTAAAGCGGCGTCAGGAGAGTGCTGCCCATGAAAAGCACTGCAACGACGCAGCCGCCGATCAGCCGGCCGAAGGTAGAAACTTGGCGAGTCGCTGTTACAGGCAAGTCGCGAATGCTGGGTGCAGAGCTGTAATCGTTCATGCGATATCCCCGCGTTGATATCCACTTCAGTGCGGTTTAACCCACGGACCTGCGCCTCGGATCCAACGAAAGGCTGCTCGAAGGCGATTTATTGATACGTCCGAAAATGGCTATAGATAGCCGGCTGCGCGACGTACACTTTGGTCCATGGATACGCCCATTCATCTCGATCCGCGCCGTTGCTACGCGGCGATGCTTGCGCACGATCGTCGTTTTGACGGCGTGTTCTTCGTCGGCGTTTCGACCACGGGCATCTACTGTCGACCCATCTGCCGTGTGCGCATGCCGCGCGCCGATCGTTGCACTTTCTATCCGAATGCCGCGAGCGCGGAGCGTGCGGGTTTTCGTCCCTGTTTAAAGTGCCGACCGGAACTTGCGCCCGGCCTCGCACCGATGGACGCCCTGCCACGCGTTGCGCAGCGTGTTGCTGCGCGCATCAAGGCTGGCGCTCTCACAGACGGAACTCTGGAAATCCTCGCGCAGGAATTCGACTTGAGTTCGCGACAACTCCGCCGTGCCGTCGAATCGGAATACGGCGTGAGTCCCATCGAGCTCGCGTTGACGTATCGTTTGCTGTTGGCGAAGCAATTGTTGACCGACACATCGCTCAAGATTATCGATGTCGCATTCGCCAGCGGCTTCTCGAGCCTGCGTCGATTTAACGACGCATTCCGCAAGCGCTACCGGCTCAATCCTTCTTCACTTCGCAAACGCAAAGTGGATGCCACCGATGCCGGCATCGTGCTGCGACTGGGATATCGGCCGCCGCTTGCGTGGATGCCGCTCGTACAATTTCTCGCCAGCCGTGGCGCGACACGCATCGAGAGACTGATTGGCGAGACGTACTACCGCACGGTACGCATCGGCAATGAGATCGGTTGGATTGCAGCGCGTCCCGACATCGAACGTCATCAAGTCGTGGTCGAAGTCTCTCCGACACTCATCTCGGTACTGACGCCGCTCAGCGCCAAATTGAGGCAACTCTTCGATCTCGACGCCAGTCCTGAGACCATAGAATCTCATCTCAGCACGGATACTCAGCTCGGCAAGCTGTTGGACTCGACGCCTGGATTGCGCGTGCCGGGCGCGATCGACGCCTTTGAGATTTCTTTGCGTGCCGTGCTGGGTCAACAAATCAGCGTCAAAGCGGCAACGACGGTGTTTGGCCGATTCGTAGAGCGCTTCGGTGCCGATGTGACGACTCCGATCGAAGGGCTCCACAAACTCGCGCCCCGCGCGATCGACGTCGCGGCAGCAACGCAAGAGCAACTCATCACGCTGGGCCTTACCCGGCGGCGGGCAGCAACGATACAAGTACTTGCAATTGCCTTTGCCGAAGGCCCGCTGGCGTTGCGTCCGAGTATGACTACGAGCGAGGTGCTCAAAACATTGCTCGAGATACCCGGCATCGGTCCATGGACAGCGCACTACATAGCAATGCGCGTGTTGGGTGATCCGGATGCACTACCACACTCGGATCTTGGATTGATGCGCGCATTGGGCGTAACACAGGCGAAGGATGTTTTGACGGCTGCGGAATCTTGGCGGCCGTGGCGAGCATACGCCGCGCTACATCTGTGGCACGGCTTGAGTACTGGAGGTTGAACGATGCGCTACTACACTTACCTCGACACCCCCATCGATCCCTTACTCCTCGTAAGCGACGGCACTGCGCTTACGAAGTTGTATATGCAAACACACCGCCACGCCACTGAGGTACAGCCGGAATGGCGGCGCAACGATGCTTTGTTCGTCGACGCGATCTCACAACTGCGCGCGTACTTTGCCGGCGAGAAACAATCGTTCGATCTGCCGCTCAAACTGGAGGGCACCGCATTCCAACAGCGTGTGTGGCAAGCGTTGCAAGAAATTCCGTACGGAGAAACATGTTCGTATAAAGACATCGCGCTGCGCATCGGTGCTGCTGCAGCAGTGCGCGCCGTTGGACTGGCAAATGGACGCAATCCCATTTCCATCATCGTTCCCTGCCATCGCGTCATCGGCACGAACGGTACGTTGACCGGCTATGGCGGCGGACTGCCGCGTAAACGTTGGCTGCTGCAGCACGAAGCAGCGCATCGCCGCGAGTCCCATCAAAAAGACTGGTTGGCGCCGCCGGCCTCCTTGGCAAGCGAGCGCGTCGGTTACGCAACATGAGGTAGATCTGCTGCGTTCATTGCAGACAGAGATGCAGACCTCTGTCTGCAGGAGCGCACCATGGGCGAGTCACCGAACGCTGCTTGGCCGGAGTTGCCCTATCAAGAGTGGCGCGCAACGCAAGAAACGTTGCAGCTCTGGACGCAAGTCGTGGGTAAAATCCGGCTCGGCCTGACGCCGTGGCTGAATCACAGTTGGCACGTGCCCTTCTATGTCACTGCGCGAGGACTCGGCACATCGCCGATTCCGTTTCGTTCGCTCGTCTTCGAGATCAACTTCGACTTCATCGCCGGCACGCTCGACATTCTGGTGAGCGACGGCAACGTGCGCCGTCTGCCGCTCCGATCACAAACCGTCGCGGACTTTTACGCTACGACATTGAGTGCGCTTGGAGAGTTGGGCATCGAGGTCTACATCGATGACTTTCCGTGTGAAATCGCCAATGCGACTGCTTTCAGCAAAGATCGCGCACACGGCACGTACGATCCACGCTTCGCGCTGCGTTTTTGGCAAGCGCTCGTGCAAAGCGATCGCGTGTTCAAACAGTTCCGCACCGGCTTCATCGGCAAGAGCAGTCCCGTGCATTTCTTCTGGGGCAGCTTCGATCTCGCAGTGACACGCTTTTCAGGCAGACGAGCGCCGCAGTTCGAAGGCAAAGTCCCTGGCATGGACGTCGGCGTCATGCGCGAAGCCTATTCACACGAGGTAAGCAGCGCAGGATTCTGGCCGGGCGGCAACGATGTCGACGCGAGCTTCTACTCGTATGCCTATCCAACACCCGATGCGTTCCGACATGCCAAGGTCGAACCGGATGCAGCTGTTTTCAACGATGCGCTCGGAGAATTCTTATTGCCTTACGATGTCGTGCGCCGCTCACCGAACCCGGATGCGACGTTGCTTAATTTTTTGCAATCGACGTACGCGGCTGCAGCCGATGCAGCTCATTGGGATCGCAGCGCGCTCGAATGCTCGCAAGGCATTCCCGGTACTCCTCGGCACGTCGATTCGCTCTGATTGCAAAACAAACACTTCAATTAAGCGATATCTGCACACCCACGGAAGCGGGTATTTCATTCAATCGCGTCGTCGCCGTGCGACAGCAATTCGACCAAGTGCCGATTGAGGGCGAGTACATACGCGCCCACAGTGGCAAGCATAAGGATTAGATCAACACTGGCCGAGAATTGCGCAGGCGATTATCTAATCGTAATCGCACGAGAAAACCCATCTGCTCCAACCCATTCTGCGGAGAAAAGTTATGGCATTCGAAACACCAGAAGGTCAACGATTGAATCAGGCCATTCTTGCGGCCATGCAGGCGTCACGTCCCGGGGGACAACAGTACGCCGGCTCGAGTCCGCAACTTATGGGTGACTCCGAACAGATGCTCGGCGACGTGGTGCGCGAGCGGTTGCGCGAAGCATTACTCGAAAGAGTGTCGGAGCAGGTCCGTGAACAACTGCATACGGCGATCCGGCAACGCGTTCGTGAAGTGGTGCGGCAACGTCTCACTGACGCGGTCCGTGCTGCTATCGCGGACGGCGGCGGCCAGGGCGGATTCGACTTCGAGCGGGTCGGCCAACAACTGAACGAGCGTCTGTCGGATGCGATTCACGAGCGCATTACAGAAACGATTCGAGAACGCGCAGGCGAGGCGATTCGCGATCGGCTGCGCACTGCATTCCGAGAAACGTTGTCGAACAGCGTGCTCGCCCAGCAACTCGGCAGCGACGATGCGCAGCAGGTCGGCTCGCGAATCTGCGAACTGCTCGAACCTGAAATCCGCGAACGCATCGCAACCGCAGCGCGCGAGGGTCTCAGAGAAACAGTTCGCGAAGGCATCGCTAAAGTCATTCGCGAACGGTTGCGTGAATCCATTCAAGCCGGCAGCTTGCAAATGCAGCAAGGCGGCGATCCGAATCGCTTCGTTGCAGTCATTTCCGAGCAGTTGGGCGATGCCATGGAAGAGCGGCTCGGCGAAGGCATCAAGGAAAAATTGCGCGAAACGATCAGACGCAGCTTCGAAGAAGCTGCGCAATCGCGTCTACGTGAGATCGCCCGCTCTGCACTCTCCGAGCGTCTCATGAAAGCGCGCTTCGGCGACGGTGGGACTGGCGGGGGAATGCAGAGATTCGGTTTTGGCGGCGGACAGCAATTGGGGAAGGGCGGCGATGCACTGCTCGATACATTGCGCGAGCGGGTTGCGGAACACATCCGCGAACGTGTCGCCGAAGATATGCGTGAGCAGGTGAAGACGCTCATCAGAGAAGGCGTCGAAACCAAGTTGCGCGAACGGCTGCGTACCGCGATTCGCTCGGCGATGGCCGAACAAATTGCATATGGGGCCGGCACGGATAGCGAGTTGCTTGCGGAATCGATCCGCGACCGCGTCGCCGATCACTTGCGAGACTACGTTGCCGATCGTTTTCGCGAACGCTTCGGTGAGGCGTTGCAACAGCGCATCGGTCAAGCGGTGCGTGAGGCCCTCTCCAAAAGTGCGATGACCGGCGACTCGTCGAGTGCGGAAACTTCGACAGGAGGTCTGCATTGAACGGCAACCGCCCGGCATAGATCGTCAGACCGACGGTAACGATCGACGCTCTGCGGAGCGTCGATTCGTTAGCGGCGTATATAGAATTACAAATCACCGCTTGAATCCCTTCGTAGCGGTTCCGACCTCGACATTATCCCGAGTACAGCAATAAATCGTTGCTCAATCGCTAGTTTATCGACGGCTCGCTGCGATCAAAATGAATGCTTCGCAGGCGCAGCTCGCGCAGGCGATGAAAGCATTGCGTTTGGCAGGAGAGTCTGATGCCTCAGGTCGTTGCAAAGCCCGACCACGTTCCCGATGAACTGGTCCGCGATTTCGATTTCACCCATCCGCCGGGCATGGAAGACGGTGCTCATGCGGCATGGAAGCGTCTGCATAACGGGCCGGACATCTTCTGGACACCCCATTACGGCGGCCACTGGGTGGCCACACGCGCCGAGGACATCGAGACGATTCAAAAGGATTATCAGCGATTCTCGCACGAAGTCTTTTCGCTGCCGCGCGAGGCAAAGCCGCTCAGATTCTTGCCGCTCGAAGTCGATCCGCCCGTGCACGAGGCGTATCGCAAGGTGATCTCCCCGCCGTTCACACCGAAGGCTATTGCGAAACTGGAAGGCGTCGCGCGCGAGCTCACTATTAAGTTGATCGAAGGCTTCAAGGCAAAAGGACAGTGCGAGTTCGTGTCCGACTTTTCACGCCACCTGCCCGTCACGGTGTTCCTAGGCATTGCTGATTTGCCGCTCGACCGGCGCGAACAGTTCATCGCGTGGGCAGACGCTGCCGCACGCGGCGGCGGGGATCTAGAGCTCAAGAAGCGCGCATTCGGTGAGGCGTTCGCATATCTGTCCAAAGTTATCGACGAGCGCACCGCGAATCCCGGTCAGGATCTTCTGAGCGAAGTGGTACACGGCAAGATCAACGGCCGCGAGCCCACGCGCGAGGAGCGCTTGGGCATGGGCATCCTGCTCTTCTTCGGCGGTATCGACACGGTCGCCAGCATGTTGTCGTTCATCGCTCTCTTCTTGGCCACGCATGCCGAGCACCGCAAACAGTTGGTGCAGAATCCGCAGATCGTTCCGCAAGCGGTCGAGGAGTTCTTGCGCCGCCACGGGTTGTCGAACACAGTACGGCTCATCACTGAGGATTTCGAATACAAAGGCGTTCCTTTCAGGAAGGGCGATTTGATCCAAGTGCCTATCAGCTTGCATGGACTCGACGACCGGCGCTGGGAACATCCCATGGACGTGGATTTCAATCGCAAGACTACTTTCCATGCCACGTTCGGTAACGGTCCGCATCGCTGTCCGGGCTCGAATCTCGCGCGCACGGAAATTCGCGTGTTCTTACAAGAATGGATGCCGCGGATTCCCGATTTCACCATTCCCAAAGGCGAGAAAGTCGTCACCGCCACGGGCAACGTCAATGCAGTCGAGTATTTGCCGCTCGAGTGGAGCGTGTGACGCCCAATCTATTCGGCGGATGAGCCGTATAAATCGGATGCGAACGCAGTAACTGCGGCTGAGAGACCCACGACACCCGGCGGCTGTTGTCGTTTGGCAAAATCCTCGCGAATGATTTCCTCGACCGCCTCGTAGGTCCATGCATCGCGTTCGTGCAATGGCATGGCAATCGCCGGATGCGTCATCAGTCCGAGGCGCTGATTGTCCAATCTGAAGACTTGTCCGGTGATGTCGCGCGCTTGATCCGAAAGCAAGAAGCACACGAGCGGCGCGTTGGCTTCTGCCGCGGGTAATGCATAGTACGGCGTGGCCTGCCCTTTCTTGTCGTAATATTTTTTCGACACATCCGCCATGCGCGTAGCTGCGGTAGGAGCAAATGCGTTCACGCGAATGCCAGCGTCGCGCAACTCCAAAGACCATGTATAGGTCAATGAAGCGACGGCGCCCTTGGTCGCGCCGTACGCACTCATACACGGCAGTCCCGCTTGTGCGTCCGAGGTGATGTTGACGATGCTGCCCGTCTTACGAGGCAGCATGTGTCTCACGGCGTGAGTTGCGCAGTAGATAGTGCCGGCAATGTTGACCGCGAGAATTTTCTCCACGTCGCTCGGCTCTAGCTCGTCTACGCGCGCCATCTGAAACAAGCCGGCGTTGTTGACGAGTCCATCGATCGCGCCGAACTCTTTCACGCACCGTTCGATGAGCGCCGCCGCTTGATGCCAATCTCTAACGTCAGTGGCTTGTGATATAGCACGACCACCCGCCGCTTGGATTTCTTTGGCGACTTGCATCGCCACATCGCCGTCGATATCGCTCACCAGGACGCGCGCTCCGAGCGAAGCGGCATGCCGCGCATAAGCTGCGCCCAAGCCGCGACCAGCGCCGGTGACTACGATGGCTTTGTCTTGGAGCGGGTTCACGCGCTAATCCTCCGCAGACGCTGTGGGGTCGCAAGCGCCTTATTTTGTGATATAGAATGCGGCCATCGTAAACAGGCTACTCGGTGAGCGCAAATAGTCTACGCATCGAGATGCCTTGGGCAGGGGGCGTTATGACTACGAATGCATTGCGTGAGATCACGCAAGAAGAAATGACGAGCTATTGGCGCGATGGCGCGGTGTTGCTGCGGAAGATCATGCCGCAGGATTGGCTGGAGCGCGTAGCTCAAGGACTCGAAGAGGCGCGCCGCAACCCTGGCGACATGAGCACCGTCAGTACGGATGCGAGCGGCCGGGGACAGTTGTTTGCGGATCAGTTTGCGTCCTTACGCATTGCGGCTCTCAAGGACGTCGTAGCGCAATCGCCAGCCGCGGCCATCGCGGGCAAATTGCAGCGGACTCAGCACATTCGCTACTACTTGGATCAGATCTTTTACAAAGAAGCCGGACGCGTACTGCCGTCGAGCTGGCACCAGGATACGCCGTATCTCAACATCGAAGGATTCGACTTCGTGCGCACATGGATTCCCGTCGATGTCACTCCGAAAGCGATCGGCATGAAGTTCGTGCGCGGCTCGCACCGCTGGAACGCGATATTCAAAGCGTTGGGTCCACGCGACGTCGGTCAGAAAGAGCAAGGCGGAGGGAAGTTTTCATATGGCAACGCCGAGTTCGATCAAAGCTTGCCGGCAGTTCCGGAAATCGACCGCTATCCCGACTCATTCGACGTGATCGGATGGGATGCCGAACCCGGCGATGTCGTCGTATTTCAAGCCCACATGCTGCACGCGGCAGGCGCCATGGAAAACTATCCTCGTCAACGCCGCGCCTTCACCATTATGTGGGCGGGTGACGACGCTCGTTATCGCCGCCGACGCGGTCACTCGGTACCGGATCTCTCGAGCATTCGCGGGGTAGCGCATCAAGATGGAGATGCGTTCGCCAAGTATCCCGATGTCTATCCGCTCGTTTGGTCTGCGCAGGGATGATTACACCCAATCAGAAAGCGGTTAGCCGTTAGCAGTTGGTCGCTAGCCAGAGGCGCTGCCGCGCGTTCATGGCTTCGTTCAAACCTTCCACACGAGCGGCAGATATTTAACGGTGTTCACTTTGCCGGACACCGTCTCAATCTCCGCGCCGGGTTTGATTTGAAAATCGGGAATACGCGCCAGCCATTCTTCCAGAAAAATGCGCAGCTCGTTGCGCGCGAGGAACGAACCCACGCAGCGATGCGGCCCGGCGCCGAAGCCCACGTTGTTGCCGGCGTTCGCTCGCGAGAAATTCACGGTGAGTGGATCGTCGTACACTTCCGGATCGAGATTGCCGATCGCGCCGCTGCACAGAACCATCTCGCCTGCTTTGAGCTTCACGTTGTGCCACTCCATATCGCGGATCACTGTGCGAGCGAGATTCGTCACAGCGAAGCGGCGTAGCAATTCCTCCACCGCGCCCGGAACGATTTCCGGTTGCTCGATCAACTGCCGCCGATGTGCGGGACTGAGCGCGAGAAATCGCGTGACGAAGCCGAATGTCGATGCAACCGTGTCCAACCCCGCACTCAGAATCACGACGCACGTGCCGATGGTTGCTTCCGGCGTAATCGGCTTACCGTCGATGACGGCATTGGCGATCAAACTGAGCAGATCCTCACGAGGATGCCGTTTGCGTTCTTCTAGCTTGTCGCGCAGATACTCGGCCACCCACGCGAAATTGGCCTGTATCTCTACAGGGTCCGAACCGCGTGTGGAGATCTCGGCGAAGCGCAGCAGTTCGGGAGCATCGCTTTGCGGCAAATCGACCAGCCCCAGGAACACCCCAATCGGCATTTTGAGTGCGAAATCGCCGATGAACTCGCACTCCCCTTTATGTTTGAAACCTTCGATCAAGTTGATGGTGAGTTGCCGCACGCGATCCGTCAAAGCTGAAATAGCTTTAGGCGCAAAGCGCGGTGCGATGAGATTCCGATACGCGGTATGCGCAGGCGGATCGAGAGTGACCGGCGGCATGAGCTCCAACGCTCCTTCCGCAGGAATGGACATGTGGCGCGAAGAAAAGCGCGTGGAGTCCGAATACACTTCCCGGATCAATTCACCGCGATTTGCCACCCAATGTCCGCCGTTGCGCGGCGTCCAAAATACCTCGGGCGCTGAGCTGCGCACGCGGCGAAAGCCTTCGTGCAAATCTCCATCGGGCGCGGGCACATGATAGAAATCGAAATCGACGACCAACTCCGGCGGCACATGCGGCGGGAGGGAGTGCAAGGCGCGTGCGGTGGACATCTTATGCATCCTCAAACGGGAAGCTGAGGGGGTAAGTGTAGCGCAGCGTTACTTTTGGACTTTTCGCCGCGCCGAAAATAATTATTCCGCGCTCCTGAACAGTCGACCCATTACGGGTCAGCCATCGGTGGATCGCACGATGAAGCTACTTATCTTAGCGGCTGTGTCCAACATTGCCGGCAAATACTCCGCCACCATCTCGTCTTGATTGCGGCCGTGAAAAATAGGAACCGCCATCACCGCGACCGTCTGCCGAGCTCGATTATGTAGAGGCACTGCAATTCCGCCTACGCCGTAAATGACATCGCTTACGCCGAGTCGATAACCGTCGCGACGAATATCGGCAATGATGCTGCGCAACGCTTTTTCATCTGTCACGGTGAGCGGCGTCACTGGACGCAGTTCGGTAGTGCGGAAATAGCCGTCGAGTTCCTCATCGCTCAGTCCCGCCAGCAACACTTGCCCTACTGAAAATGCATACGCGGGCAGACGGCTGCCCACGCTGAAGTCGATGCGAAAAGGTTGTTGCGGCTGCACGCGCTCGACATACACAGCATCGCCGTTATCCAGAATTGCGAGCGCCACCGGCTCTTCCAATTTCGCCGAGAGCGCTTGCATGGATGAACGTGCAATCTCAGGCAACGACAACGACGCGACATAGGAGTAGCCGAACTCGAGCGCCTGCGCCGTCAATCGGTAGCGGCGATCTTCCAATCTCATGTACCCCAATCGCTCGAGAGTCACCAAGATGCGGCGAGCAGCGGAGCGACTGA
>Ga0068855_100002543_pt1 | contig 22455 bp, 16 predicted proteins | sample KBSCornC52_FD_66592 | JGI IMG/M metagenome (GOLD analysis project Ga0068855, IMG submission 66592) | Corn rhizosphere microbial communities from Kellogg Biological Station, Michigan, USA - KBS Corn C5-2 | ecosystem: Host-associated > Plants > Roots > Rhizosphere > Soil ...
ACAACGCAACGGTACTATCGTCCTCCGCACACAGTTCCGATGGCGATTTATTCGCCCCTACAACGCAACGGTACTATCGTCCTCCGCACACAGTTCCGATGGCGATTTATTCGCCCCTACTCACCGCGCTTCAAAGATCGAACCGGTAACCTCATCACCTCATCACGCCCCCGCGGGGCCGTCATCCTGATATGCCTCACCGTCGTGTACTCCGTCGCGTCCCATGCGGCAAACGTCGCCGTAGTCGCACCAGCGGCAGTGCTCGCCGGGCGTCGGCATTACGTGGCCGATCCGCAGCTTCTCCACGGCCGTCCGCACCGCCTGCTGTGCCGCGTTGATCGCCTCCGCGTAGTCGTCGCCGCTCAGGGGCTTGGCCATCTTTCCGTCCTCGACACCCGCGATTGGCTGGAACGCGCGGACGTCGACCTCGCTCTTGCGATAGAATCGCCGCCTTCCCCGGTCGCGCGGCGACTCGTAGCACCCCGCGGCCGCGGTCTTCCCCCAGAGCTGCTCCACTGCAAGCATGTAGAGGCCCATCTGAAGGCTCTTCCCCTGCCGGATTCGGTCCCAATCCACCGAGCCGCCCAACTTGTAGTCGAGGACGATGGCTCGCCGCCCGTCGCCTATCAGATCGACCCGATCAATTGCGCCGCACAGGTGAATCGGCGGCCCTCCGTTGCCGGATGGGATCGCGAGGGGCTGGGATGTGGAAGCCGAATCGTAGTCCCGGCGCTCGTCGTCTGCTATCTCCTCGTCGTCCGGTTCCGCGTCCGCCTCCTGCCCGAACGCGACCTCGAACCAGGCAGGCGTCGCGCCGAAGAGGGCGGAGTAGCGAACCTCCCTGCGCGCGAACTCCCTCAGCGTGTCCTTCAGCGCGCGCTCCATCATCCGCTTCCTGCAGGCGCTCGCGTCGATGGCGCGCTCCAGCATACAGGCGGAGAGCTCCCCGTTGAACACCGTCTCCAGCCGCGCCGGGTCGCTCGCGTCTTCCGGGGGAATCTCGGGTCGCTTTCGCATGGCGCTCCGCATCACCGCGTGCAGGACCGTGCCCTTGTCGGCGTCGCCCGCGCCGTTACCAGGAACGCGGAGCTCTAGCCCATACCGCATCAGGTGCTGGAACGGACAGCGGTTGTACGATTCAATCTCCGTGATGCTGTAGCGGCGCGGCGTGCCATGCTCCTGCTGGAGAGGAACCGGCAGGGCGGGCAGGCGCGGCAGATCGCGCGACCTGAGCAGGTGGTCGGCGTTCGCGGAGGGTTCGCCGCCGTCAATCTCAAGCCGCGCGCACTCGGCCAGAATATGGTCCCGATCGCTTACGCATTCCTCCGGTCTGGGAGCGACATCGGCGAGGGTGCGGACCTCCGTCGGGACGTGGGCGAAGAGACCGCGCACCTCGTCGAGGTAGAACGACGGCAAGGTATCCGATTCCTCGGCCGAGCGGGGGAAGGAGAGGACCAGCCGCTCGCGCGCGGCAGTGGCGGCCATGTAGAAGAGCAGCCGCTCGTCGTCCGCGCGGTCCGCCTGCCTCTCCAAATCGAGCCCCGCCGCCGTAAGCGCCTCTCGCTCCTCGTCTCGGAAAAAGGGGTCCTCGTTGACGCGCCGGGGGAACACGCGTTCGGTGAGCCCCATCACGGCCACGAATCGCGCGTCTATCTGGCCGGCGTCATACGGCTCGATGAGGGGTACCGAATCGCGCGTGCCGGGCGGCGAGAACGCGGATGATCGGAGAGCCGTGAGCAGATCGCGGTGGAAGTCCGCCAGTGGCATCGGCCCGCGACCGCGGAGCCGGGCCGCCGCGACGACCTGCGAGAGGGCCTGCTTCCAGGCCCCGAACGCTTCCCGCGCCTCCTCCTCGGCCTGCTGCGATAGCCGCAGCGCCGCAAGGCCGGCTCCCAGCGCCTTCGCATGGTCCTCGGCTGTGAGGTCGCGTTCCCCGAGACTGGCGTCGAAATCGAGCAGCGCGGTCAGTATCCCGGCGAGCGGCTCTCCGCCGCGGGCCGCGTCTTCCGCGAGCAGCCGCCACCCCTCCCGTCCCTGCCGCAGCCCCTTCCGGCGAGCCCGGAGACGGAGCGAATCGGCGGCTATCTTGTCGACAGGCGTGTAGCTCGACTTCAGGAAACCGATCACGTCGTCGCGCCGCCAGTTGTGGAGGACGATGGCGCAGAGGGTTAGAAAGGTCTTGATAATTGGATGCTCGGCCAGCGTGCGTCCCTGGCCAGAGGAAATCTCGATACCGTATGTTCCGCCAACGGTCCGCAGGAGGTCGGAGTACTCTGCCGAGGACCGAGCGATAATGGCGCAGCGACCGTAGGGCGTGCCGTTCTGCTCGTGCTCGCGGTGGATGGCGCGAACCACCATCTCCGCCTCAGACCAGGGGTTTGGGGCATCGAAGATTCGGATCCGCGGGCCGTCAAGCTCCTCCTCGATTCGGCCGGATTGCGGCACATCCGCGCGGAACAGATTCTCCTCTACATGCGACAGCACGGAGGGAGAAGCGCCCTCAGGATGCTTGAGCGTAACGCGCGTCACCGAAAAGGCCGACTCGAGGGAACGGAGCGTGCGGCCGGGAGTCGCAAAGAGGAGGGGCCGGCTCTCGTCCCAGGGCAGCGTGACGAAGACCTTCACGCCGCGCGCGGCGATCGCTGCCAGCACGTCGCGCCACGTCGGCGACAGCCGGAAGAAACCGTCGACGAGCACCGCGGACACGTCCGCCCACCTGGTCGACTCGTCCAGCCCGGCCGCAATGCGCTCGGCTGCGACCGCCGGCAAATCCTCTTCATCAAGGAGCTCGCGCGCCGCCAGAAAGCTCTGATAGGACTTGTAAAGAGCCGCGATCTCCGACGCCTTCCGGCCGAACGCCGGGTCATCGATCTCCGCGTCCGCGTGTTTGGCCGCCGCGGAGATCAGCTCGGGCGAAACTCCCGACAGCTTCAGCTCGCGAAGTGATTCTCCGAGCGCGTCTACGAATCCGGCCATCCCGCGCACTCGCCCGAAGAACGATTCGGTCCCAATCTCGTCACCCACAATGCTGGCGAGCGTGAGGCGCTGGCAGGTTCGATGCATAACCGCCGAGTCCGGCATGGAATCGCGGCCCGCAAAGGTCCGAATCGCGGCGACGAAGGTGCGAATACTGCCATCGGGCGGTTCCACTCCGGCGCTCATGAGCAGGCTCTTCAGCCGCTTTGCATGGGAATCGGAGGGGACGAGGAGGAGAGCCTGGCCGCCGGACCCGGCGGCTTCGACGTAGCGGTCGAGGCACCACTGCGTGTTCCCGGACCCGGAAGGGCCGAGAACCACGGTCAGGGGCGGCTTGATAGAGGAGGGGTTTCGTGTCGCCATGGCGGAAATCGGCGCACGCGCGCCGTCCGCCCATAGTTCCGCGCCGGCCGATCTGTTACCTGCCGGCCGCGTTGCCGCGCAGTCCCGCTCAGGCGAGGATGGGCGTGATGACCTCGCCCGCAAAGTCCGTCAATCGCTCGTTGCGGCCATTATGGAGGAAGGTAAGCTGCTTGTGGTCCAGGCCGAGCTGGTGGAGCATGGTTGCGTAGATGTCGCGGGCATGGACGCGATCGACGACCGCCTTGTAGCCGATCTCGTCGGTCGCGCCGTGAACCGTGCCGCCCCGGATGCCGCCGCCGGCCATCCAGATGGAGTAGCCGTAGGGATTGTGATCGCGGCCCCTGCCGCCCTGCGAGGTCGGCGTCCGCCCGAACTCGCTTCCCCAGACCACCAGCGTCTCGTCGAGCAGTCCGCGCCGCTTCAGGTCCTTCAGAAGGCCGGCGATCGGCTTGTCGGTCGCGCCGCACATCTTCGTGTGATTCTCCACGACGTTGTCGTGCGCGTCCCACTGCCAGCTTACCGGCCCGCCCCCGGAGAACAACTGCACGAAGCGAACGCCCCGCTCGACCAGCCGCCGTGCCAGCAGGCAGCGTGTCCCGAACTCACTGGTCGCCGCCTGGTCGATGCCGTAGAGCGCCCGCGTCTCCGCCGTCTCGCGCCGGATGTCCACGGCTTCCGGCGCGCTCATCTGCATCCGGAACGCCAGCTCATACGAATCGATTCGCGCCGCGAGGTCGGTCCCGTCCTTGTCAGCGTCAGCGCGTTCATCTCCTTCATGTAGTCGAGCATCCGTCGCTGCTCCGCCCGGCTCATCCCCGGCGGTGGCGCAAGGTTGAAGATGGGCTTCGCCCCTCCGCGCAGGACCGTTCCCTGGTAGACCGCCGGCAGGTATCCCGAATCCCACATCGGCGCGCCGCCCTCCGGCAAGCCCTGCGGCTGGGGCAGCACGCAGTACGCGGGCAGGTTCCGGTTCTCGGTACCCAGCCCGTACGCGACCCAGCTTCCCGCCGACGGGTGCCCCGCCATCGTCCGGCACGATACCATCTGGTACATCGCCGGCGCGTGGACGAAGCTCTCCGAGTAGCACGACCGGATCACGGCAAGGTCATCCGCGCACTCCGCGACGTGCGGCATGAGGTCCGATATCTCGATTCCGGACCGGCCCCGCTTTTGGAACTTCCAGGCGGAGCCCATCAGCGGTGTTCCGCCGTTCGTGAACTGGCTCTTGATCGTCCCGAAGCTCGCCGGCAGCGGCTGTCCGTGCATCCTGTCGAGCTCCGGTTTGGGGTCGAACGTCTCCACGTGGCTCGGCCCGCCCACCATGAAGAGGAAGATGACGGACTTTGCGCGCGGGGCGAACTGGGGCGATTGCGGATTGCGGATTGCGGATTGTGGATTTGCCGCCGCATCCTCCGTCAGCAGTGCCGACAGCGCCAGCCCGCCGAATCCCGAACCTGCCCGGAACAGGAAATCCCGCCGCGACAGCGCGACCGGCATGTGCGCCTGATTCATCGATTCATCGCTCATCTTCTACCCTGCTCCTGCGCCTCGTCCGGCAGGACGATAGGCGGAACGCCCACGAGCGAGGCCAATTCCATTGCCTCGCCCTCCGTCGCAGCCGGCCGAACCAGTGCGGAATCACCGATACTGTTCCCGGTTGCTGGCCTCAACAGATCGTTGTTGATGCCGAAGTCCGTCGGCCGCAAAAGAATCGCAGCGTTCGTCAATCGCCATGGCTCGTAGACCGGAATTCCGCCGACGATGAACCGCGGATCTATCTCATTCATGTCTATGACATGCTTAAGAAGGTCAGCCGGCATTCCTGTTCGCTCGGCAATATCGCCCAGGGTCCAACATGCAAGCGTGCGTCGTTTCAACCAACGAAGCCAAAATCCATGGCACACAAGGATTGCCGGCACTAAGATCGTGTACGTGAGCGTTCCGGCATTTCGGAGGAATTCCCTGGACGCACTACGAGGCGCATCAGTCGCAATCACATGCCCGGTAGTCCAATACCAAATCAGACCAATTGAGATCATATATGCAACGAGTACAGGAATGCTTCGCAATTGAGGCACGAGCTTGTTAACATAGAGCGGCCGAAAAGGTCCACGGCGCATATTCACGCACCGTTGCTGCCACTTGCCTGGTGTCGCATCGTCTGAAGTCCGATGTTCACTATCTGACATAGACGAACTCGTTGAGGTTCAGCGTTGCGAGGCAGAGGTCGGCCGTCGCGAGGAACAACCCACGATCAATTCCATCTGGAACGGCCAGCGAATCGTCCAGCCGCTCCTTGTGAGCGATCCGGCCGCGAATCAGCGCTGTTTGCTCGGAGAGGAATCGTGCGGTTGCCTTCCGCTCGCCGTCGGTGGCCGGGCGGCCGAGCGCGAGGGCGAAGAGGCGGTCGATTCGGGCGGAATCGCTCGCGGGCCGCTCCGCGAAGAGCCGCTTTGCCAGCACATAGCTCTGTTTACGCATGAAGTCGCCGTTCACCAGCGTCAGCGCCTGGAGTGCATGGACCGTCTGGCCGCGGGCGGCGCAGCTCGACATCAGGTCCGGCTGGTCGAAGAGCGCGAGCATCGGCAGGCGGACGTTGCGCTTGCGGAACAGGTAGAGGGACCGGCGCGTGTGCTGCCGCGCGTCCCGCGTGGCGGGCCAGAGGTTGTCGGGCTCCGATTCCGTGAAGATGGTGTCGTAGACCTCCGGTTCCAGCGGTACGCGAATCGAGGGGCCGCCCATCTGGAGGTTCAGCGTTCTGGCCGCCGCCAGCACGGAATCCCGGATCTCTTCGGCGTCGAGCCGCCGCCGATTCGCCCGCCAGAGCAGCGTGTTGTCCGGGTCGACCGCCGCCTTCTTCTCATCATGCTGGCACGCCTGCAGGTAGGTGTCGGACGTGACAAGCAGACGAATCAGGGACTTGATCGACCACGGCCGCGTCTCACCGCCCAACGACCCGGCGACCCAACGACCCGACGACCCGCCATCCTTGCCCGCGAAGCCCGCCGCCAGCCAGTCCAGCAGCTCCGGGTGCGTGGGTGGCCGGCCGTTTCTGCCGAAATCGTTCGGGGTCGCCACCAGTCCGCGCCCGAAGAGATAGTGCCAGACGCGATTGACGAAGACGCGCGCCGTGAGAGCGTTCTCCGGCGAGGAAATCCACTTCGCCAGCCGGAGCCGCGGATTCACGGAACTGTCTGGTGCAGCCGGCTCGGCGCCCAGGCAGGAGGGGAAGCCGGGCTGGACCTCCGCTCCGGGGTTGTGTACGTCGCCGCGAATGAGAACGTGCATGGCTGGCGCGGGCTTCACCACGTCGCCCACACCCTCTGATTCGGGCAGCGGATCGGGCGTCTCCCGCTCGACGGCGAAGAGCTGCTGCCTGAGCGCGGCGCGTCTCGATCTATCCCGAGGTGATAATGCGTCCACCACCTCGTCCCACGAGATGTTGAGCAGCGTGGAAGCCTCGCCCGCGACCTTCTTCTGGGCGGGCGTCCGCTTCGACGCCTCGACCGCCAGCGCCGCCCTGTACTCCGGCGACAGCATCTCCATCTTGCGGGCGCGGATCGTCTCGCGGTACGGCTTCTCGATGGCTGCGACCTGCGCCTCGATGGGCTTCATCCGCTCCTTGATTGCCTTCACGGCGTCGTCATACTGCTTCTTCCGTTCGTCCGAAGCAATGGAATGGTCATCGTTGGCCGCCGCCGCGAAGAAGGCCTGCAGCCCGTAGTACTCCTTCTGCGTGATTGGATCGTACTTGTGGTCGTGGCACCGCGCGCACCCGACCGTGAGGCCGAGCACGCCGTTCCCAATTCCGGCCACCGCCTCGGTCAGCCAATCCTGCCGCATCTCCGCCGGATCGAGATTCCCGCCTGTTATGTGGAACGGGCCGCACCGCAGGAATCCGGTCGCCACCCGCGCATCGAAACTGTCAGGCTGAATCAGGTCGCCCGCGATCTGCATCTGGAGGAAGCGATCGTACGGCAAGTCGGCGTTGAGCGCGTTCACCACCCAGTCCCGGTAGCGCCACGCCTGCGTACGGTCGAGGTCGTGCTCGTAGCCGTTCGATTCCGCGAATCGCGCGACGTCCAGCCAGTGCTGCGCCCACCGCTCCCCAAACCGCGGCGACGCCAGCAGCCGATCCACCACGCGGTCGTACGCATTGGCCCGCCCGTCTGCGAGGAACGCCGCTGTCTCTTCCGGCGACGGCGGGAGCCCGGTCAGGTCGTACGTCACGCGCCGAATAATCGTCCGCCGATCCGCGGCCGGCGACAGCGATAACCCCTTCTCGCGCAGCTTCGCCAGCACGAACAAGTCGACGGGATTGCCGTAAGCCCCCTCCTTGCGAAGGAGGGGGTTGGGGGTGGCGCCGTTAGCCCCCTCCTTGCGAAGGAGGGCCCTGGGGAAGGTGCCGTGCCGTTGAGCCCCCTCCTTGCGAAGGAGGGCCCTGGGGAAGGTGCCGTGCCGTCGAGCCCCCTCCTTGCGAAGGAGGGGGTTGGGGGAGGTGCCGTGCCGTCGAGCCCCCTCCTTGCGAAGGAGGGGGTTGGGGGAGGTGCCGTTGCCGTTCTCCCCCTTCTCCCGTACTTGGGAGAAGGGGGCCGGGGGGATGAGGGTCCTCTTCACCGGCAGAAACGACCAGTGCTGGGCGGCCGCGCAGAGAGGCGCTGTCAGAATCAGGAGGCTGACGAACGAATTACGAAAGGGAGAGGACATGGCTGGTCAATCCCACACCCTGAGACGGGTCGCTGTTTCCTGCCGGTCCATTGGGATCACCCGTTTCGCGTTGGAGACGAGAATGTCCTTCAGCACGCCGCCGTCACTCACCAGCCTGCGCAGCTCCGCCAGGCACTGTGAACCGCTGCACTTCTCTCCCGAGCCGATCCGATCATCGCAGTCGCTCCCATAGAGCAGCTTCCCGCGGTGGCGCAGAAGGAAACCCCCCGCGTGCTCCTCGTCCCGCGTCAGCGCGTTGAGCCCGCTGCCGGCGCTCAGGTCGCCGTACATGTTTGGGTAGTCGCTCAATAGCTGGTCCGTGTAGCCGCCCGGCGTGACTCTGCCTTTCGGATAGAGGACCTCCTGAACGTGATTCCGGTCGATGTTCCCCCACCACGTCTGCGCGTGCCCGATGAAGTTCACCTGCGGATACTTCGCCAGAACGGTGTGGAACCGGAGGAAGTTTGTATTGTAGACGTTGTGCTGGAAGTGGAGCAGGACGGGAACGCTGTAGTGGCGGGCGATCTGAGCGACGAGGTGAATGGCCCGCGAATCGCAGTCCACGTGAAACTTCTGCTCCCCGATGCCGCACGCGCCGAGATTCAGGTATGTCTCCAGCACCGGTCTCGCTTCCGGCAGGTCGGGGACTTCATTCGCGAAGAAGACGAGCTCGGCGGGATACCGTCGCGCCAGCTCCAGCACGGAATCGTTGCCATAGCAGTTCGCGTCGAGTCCCAGCTTCGAGCCTGCAGGCAGAAGCACGCTGCGTGTCACGCCCATCGCGCGCTGATGGGCAATGAGCGTCTCGTCCGAGCGGCCGGAGTAGTGCGTGTGCTGATGGATGTCCACTATCTCCTCGGGCCAAGCCGCACCGAAACCGGCCAATGCCGCTATTCCAGCCGCGCCCGCCGCGCCGCGCGCCACGAACTCTCGCCTCGTCAGCATGTCGTCCTCAGTACCCTCTTTCATAATCGCACGGTCACGCGTGGTTTCACTACCCCGCGCCAATCTGCTTCATCAGACCGGGAATGTCCACGTTGTTCCATCCCTCCACTATCTTCCCGTCGCGCCAGCGCGTGAAGGTCATACCCGTAAACGAGACTCTCCTGCCCGTCGGCGCTACGCCCAGGTGGTCGCCCTCGTGCGTGCCGGTGACGCTCAGGCGAGCGGCCGTCAAATCACCCTCCGCGATAACCTCCTCCACCGTTACACGCAGGTCCGGGAATGCTCCCAGGAACATCTCGTGAAATGGCTTGAATCCCTCCGGACCGAGCAGCGGCGAACTTCCAAGGCCGTGAGCCGCCGTCTCCAGTGAGAACATCTCGTCGATTACGTCGGCCCGCCGCGCGTTCCATGCCTCGTCGAACCATCTTCGCAGCAGCGCCTTGTTCTCCTCGGACAATATCCTGTACCTCCATATGCGATTGCGACCGAAGCGTTCTGACCTGCCCTGATTCGCGATTGCGGCTCCGTGTCCTTCCCGCTAAAGAACGGAAGCTATAAACCCATAATCAGCATAACGAGTGACACCGAATCACGGCAATTCGCACAGGTACTGAACCATCGCGAAGTCGTCGTGCGGCGCGGCGTCACCCTGCCGCCGGTGCGCCTCAACGACCTCGTCCACGGAGTTCTGACTGGACAGGCGGTCGTTTCGGCCACCCGAATAACGCGGGCAGGAAATAATTACAGTATCGCATTAGAGACGGCCCTGGACGTGGAAAAAAGAGACCGGGAACAGACGTGTTGCGTCGTCGCTGGCGTCGGGGAGCGCCAGGCGGGACTCGTAGTCGATTCCCTTCCGGGGGAGCAGGAGATCGTCATCAAGTCGCTCGGCAGGTTCGTGGGCGACGTACGGGGCATTTCCGGCGCAACCATCCTCGGAGACGGCAGTATCGCACTCATCGTGGACGTGAACGGCCTCCTCGCCATCGCTACTGAAGAAAAGGTTGGAGCGTATGCCGCCTGAAGTGAAAACCATCCGGATCGACCGCGTAGTCTTCCAGCAGACGCTGGAGAAGAAGCTCGCGGACCTGCCGCCGCTGCCCGCCGTGGTCACGCGAATCATGCAGACGATCAACAACCCGACCACCAGCGCCGAGGAGCTGAGCAGGCTCATCTCGCTGGACCAGGGGCTGGCGTCCAAGATCCTGCGAATCGTCAACTCGGCCTACTACGGCTTTCCGAAGCGAATCAGCACGATTACGCACGCCGTCGTGATCCTCGGCTTCAACACCGTGCGCAACCTGGTCCTCGGCGTGTCCGCCTTCGGCATGCTGCCCCAGAAGGGCACCTCGTCGGGCCTGAACCGCGCCAAATTCTGGGAGCACTCGGTCGCCGTCGCCATCATGTCGAGCGCCATCACGAAGAAGCGCAATCCGCAGACCCGCAGCGCAATGGAAGAGGCGTTTATCGTGGGCCTCCTGCACGACCTGGGCAAGCTCTTCCTCGACTGCTACTTTCCGGTTCAGTTCGCCGTCTGCGTCGCGTTTGCCGGGCGCGAGAATATCTCGCAGGTCGAGGCGGAGAAGCGCGTGCTGGACATCGATCACACGATCGTCGGCCGGAAGATTGCGGAGCACTGGAACTTCCCGCCCATGCTCACCAATGCGATTGGCGCGCACCACGCGCCAGACCCCGCCACGGAGCACTTCGACATGGCGGCGGTGATACTCGTGGCCGACTGGATGGTTTGGCAGGCCGGAGTCCCCTCCACCGAAGGAGTCTGCGCGCCGGAGCTTCCGCAGGCCATCGACGACTGGCTCATGTTCAGCGAGCAGGACTTCGCCGACGTGAGGGCGGATTGGGAAGCGCAGTACCACGCCGCGAAGGACCTCCTGCGGCTGGTAAGCGGATAGAGCTGAACCGTCCATCAGTTCAGTCCATCAGTTCAGGACGTCAAGTCCCTCGCATCGTGGCCCAAAGCGCCGCGGTGCGAGGGGCTTTTTCACGCAGCCGCCAGCCTGTGTCAGCATCCCCCTCCGGCCGCGCATGGGGTAGTATCACATCATCACGAGCGCACGATCAAGAAATCAGTTTCTCAATGTAGTTGACATATGAAATCGATTGCGGCTACAATCGATCGCTCGTTCCATCCGAATCAACCTACATCAGGAGACCTCCCGCGATGATCGACCGCTATACAACCCCCGAAATGCGCGCCCTCTGGGATCCGCATAACAAGACACAGCGGTGGCTGGATGTCGAGATCGCGGTCTGCGCCGGACTGGAGAAATTTGGCAAAATCCCGGCTGGCACGACGGACAAGATTCGCGCGGGCGCGAAGTTCGATCTCGGCCGCATCGCCGAACTGGAGTTGGAGACGCGCCATGACGTGATGGCATTCGTGAGGAACGTGCAGGAGCACCTCGGCGAGGAAGGCCGCTTCGTCCACTACGGAATCACCTCCTACGACGTGGTCGATACCGCTCTCTCGCTCCTGCTCCGCGATTCGTGCAACATCATTATCGAGCGCGCCGAAGGGCTGATCGCGGTGATTCGGCGCCGCGCCCGTGAACATAAGGAGACCGTGATGATCGGGCGGACGCATGGCATACATGCCGAGCCCATCACGTTCGGATTCAAGCTGGCGAACTGGCTCGATGAGATGAATCACAACGTCGAGCGGCTCCGCCAGGCGCGCCAGATGATCGCGGTGGGGAAGATCTCCGGCGCGGTCGGTACGCACGCCAATATCGAGCCGGAGATTGAGGAGTATGTCTGCGGCGAGCTCGGCCTGGAGGTCGCGCCCGTGTCCACGCAGATCATCGCCCGCGATCGCCATGCGCAGCTCATGGCTACGCTCGCGATTCTCGCAGGATCACTGGAGCGCTTCGCGACGGAGGTCCGCAATCTCCAGCGCACCGAGATCCTGGAGGTTCAGGAGTACTTCGCGCAGGGCCAGAAGGGCTCGTCGGCCATGCCGCACAAGCGCAATCCGTGGAACAGCGAGACGGTCACCGGGCTGGCGCGCGTGGTCCGCGGCAACCTCGTTCCCATGCTCGAATCGATGACGACGTGGCACGAACGGGACCTCGCCAACTCCTCGGTCGAGCGTATTATCCTGCCGGACACCTGCACGCTGGCCGACTGGATGCTCTGGAAGTTCACGGATATCCTGGACCGCCTCATCATCTATCCCGAGAACATGCGGAAGAACCTCGAAAAGATGGGCGGCCTTGTCTGCTCGGAGCAGGTGATGCTCGCCCTCATCGCCAGCGGACTCTCTCGCGAGGACGCCTACACCACGGTCCAGCGCAACGCGGCAAAGGCATGGTCCGGCGAGAACTTCCAGCAGGCGATCCGCGCCGACGAGACCGTCCGCGCACGGCTCTCCACGCAGGAACTGGACCATGCCTTCGACGTCCAGTACCACCTCAAGAATCTCTCCCACACTTTCGACAAGCTGGGAATCTGAATACTCCCCGCCCGTTTGTCCTTGAATGCCCCGAACCTGCTTACTGCCGGCCGGGGCGCGGCATCTTCCTGCCGCCCAGCATGATGTTGAGCGTGGTCTTCGTCTGCATGCGCGGGAGGGGCTGGCCCTTGTCGATTGCCGCGCCGGGACCCCAGCCGATCATCTGAAACATGACGAAGTCGCAGTCGTTGAAGATTGCGGCCGGGACAGTGACCTCGACGGTGTCGCCCTTCATCACGATGTCGCGGCCCACCAGGTCGCGAACCTCCGCCATCTGGAGGTAGTCCATCATCATGCCCATCTCCGGCTTCGCCTCGGACGACGACCACATGATAATCGTCTTCTTGTCCTGCTGCATCCCGATGATATTGGCGTGGCAGCCGAGCGCGTTCGGAATACCCTTCCAGCGGAAAGTGATGGCGTCCCCGAACTTGATTGCCTCCTCCAGATTCGGGCTCGACATGTCGATGGGCGCGAGGAAGTTGACGTTGGTCGGCACGTCCATCTCGACGTTGCCGGTGTAGCTGGTCGTCAGTCCATAGTGACCGGTGAGCGTCGCGTCGTCCTCGATCGTTCCGGGCTGCTGGCCGGTCGGCCAATAGCCGGTCGTCCAGTTGGGCTTGTAGAAGTAGGAGCCTGCGGCGTTCTGGCGCGCGCGGGATGCCTGTGCCTTCATTGCCGCCTTCTGCTCCGCGGAGAGCCCCTTGAACTCGATCACCTCCGGCTGGCCGGGCTTCACGGTCGGGGAGGAACCCCAATACCGCTTGATGGTCATCTCATCGAAGCTGGGAGCGCCGGGCGCCGCGCCCGTGTCCGTCTCGCCGCCTTCGCCCTTCGGCCGGTAGAGGTCGAGATCGAGCTTCGGGCCGAGCTTCAACCCATCGGGAATGGCGAGCGAGGCGGTCGCGCCGTCCGGGGCGATACCGGGCGACCAGAGCCGCACAGTGAGCTTGCGAGACGCTCCGCCAAACGCCTTGAGCGCTGCGGCCGCCTGCGGCGGCAGCTTCACGCCTTCGGGAAGCTTGAAACCGGGCGGGAGCTTCGGGGCGGGCATTCCGGCCATCTTCATGGCCGACGTCTCGGCGAAGATGCCGAGGAAGGCCTGATCGTCGGGGCTCCTGTCCGCGCGGACGGCCGGAGCAGCAATTGCGGCAAGGACGGCGAGTGCGCCAGTGGCCAACAGGGTGGTACGCATAATTATCCTCCGTGAGCGCAGTCGATCGCGCGCGCTTTTCTGATCGCTCATTTGCTGTGGAGCGTCGCGCTTCCTGCCGATTTGCGCAATAATTCCCACTGCCTCTCGAAAGCTTCGCTGTGAATTTCCAATTGGCGGGACGATCGGCCAAAAGAGGGAAGGGAACAAGGGGAGGCGCAACAAATCTAACGATAACTCTCTCCCAGCGAGAACACCGAGGACACCGTTTATGGCAAAGATTCGCGTGGGGATAATCGGGAACGGCTCCATCTGCCGTCACCGCCATGCCCCGGAATACGCCGCAAATCCGGACGTCGAAATCGTCGCCTTCGCCGACCCCGTCATCGAGCGCGCCAAATGGTGCGTCGATAAGTGGGGCGGGCAGGCGTTCAAGTCGGCCGACGAGGTGCTGGCGCTGAAGAACGTCGACGCTGTCTCTGTCTGCACGCCCAACGCCTACCACGCGCCCATCACCATCAAGGCGCTGGAATCGGGCAGGAACGTGCTCTGCGAGAAGCCGATGGCAACCTCCGAGAAGGAGGCGAAGGCGATGATCGACACGTCCGCGAAGACGGGCAAGTTCCTGATGATCGCCCACAACCAGCGGCTCGCGCCGCTGCATGTGAAGGCAAAAGAGATTCTGAAGAGCGGAATCATCGGAAAAGTGATCAGCTTCCGAACCTCGTTCGCGCACGGCGGCCCGGAGGGCTGGTCCATCGAGGGCGCGACCGGCTGGTTCTTCCAGAAGGAGAAGGCGTTCGTCGGCGCGATGGGCGACCTCGGCGTCCACAAGACCGACCTGATTCGCTGGCTGCTGGGCGAGGAGATCGTCGAGGTCTCCGCGTTCGTCGAGCGGCTGGAGAAGGACTTTGGTACGGTGGATGACACCGCCGTCTGCCTGCTGAAGGCGCAGAGCGGCGCGGTCGGCACGCTTACGGCGACGTGGACGCACCATCCCGGCGAGGACAACGCGACCATCGTCTACGGCACAAAGGGCGTCCTCCGCATCGGCGCGGACCCGAAGTACAGCGTCATCGTCAACCTCGCGAGCGGCGAGAACCAGTACTTCGAAGTCGGCAGAATTCAGTCGAACGAGGCCGGCGGGCAGTCCGAGACGGGCGTGATTCGCGCGTTCGTTGAATCGATCAGGAAGAAGAAGCCGCCGGAGATCTCGGGCGAGGAGGGCCGCCGCGCCCTCAAGATTGTGCTGGCGTGCCTCGAATCCGCCGAGACGAAGAAGCACGTCCAGATCGCCTATTAGCCATGCGGGCAATCCTGTCCGACGCACGATGCGAGCCCGCTTGCGGCGGTCAACCTCGGCCCTGTTCGAGGAGCCTCTGCCGGACGAGCTGACGGATGCGGGGCTGGACGAGGGAGACGACGAGACGCTCGGAGCCGAGGAGACTCTGCCGCCCGACCGTCCAGCTTCCGACTCGAAGAAGGTGCCGGGTTCCACCGGGTGCGCCGCCAAAGCCAGGGCGGCTCGTCACAATCTGCAATGGAACCGTCGCCGGTCGCCTATGGTACAATCCAACTGACTGCATACCTGTCAATTGACCACCCGATGGATGCGCCTGGAGCGACACATGCAAGTTCTCGAAGGTACATGGGAAGAAATACTTGAGCACAGCCCCAGGCTGGCCGGTCATCGTGTGCGCGTAATTGTGGAAGATGAGGCAGCGGAGCAGGAGATAGATCCGAGATGGCAGCGATTTATTGGGGCCGCCGAAGCCGAAACGCCAACGGACGCCCGCGACGTTGAAAAGGTGTTCGTCCGTGGGCTGCGGCAGAAAAAGGCTGGCGGCGGCTGTTGTCACGTACTGTTCAATCTGGTTAGTGCTTGGCCTCCTCGTATCCATTACACACATATGAATGCTCCAGAGTAATCAGGTACGAACGCATGTCTGCGCCAGAGTAAATCGTCGCAGTTGCCAATTTGTTCGGTCTCTCGGCTGCGCCGGTAGCCGCAATTCGGAACTTCCCTCCCCTCCATGCCCGTATAGCCTCATTGTCCCCACGAAGAACCTCGAATCAGACCTGATTCACACGATTCCAGCGCCAAAAACCCGTTGACATCGGGTTGACGGAACTGGTATCATATGACTTCGTGCGTCGAATAGGAGGGTCCCCGCCTTGAAGGAAATCCAACACGCGTCGAAGAAGACTTCCCACACCGTAGACATACCCAACCTCGTCGAACTTCAGCTCGATTCCTATCGCTGGTTCCTCGAGGAAGGCATGAGCGAACTCTTTGCCAGCTTCTCTCCTATCTATGACTTCACCGGAAATACCAGCATCTCCCTGGTAGACTTCACCCTCGGCGAGCCCAAATACACGGTCGACGAATGCCGCGACCGCGACATGACCTTCGAATCGCCCATCAAGGCCAAAGTCCGCCTGACCCAGGCCAACAAGGAGATGATCGAGTCGGAGGTCTACCTCGGCGACCTCCCGCTCATGACCGACAAGGGCACCTTCGTCGTCAACGGCGCCGAGCGCGTCGTCGTCTCCCAGCTCGCCCGCTCGCCCGGCGTCTACTTCAAGGACAACCTCGACTTCAGCGGCCGCGTCCTCTTCTTCGCCACCCTCATCCCCTCCGAAGGAGCGTGGGTGGACATCGAGTCCGACGCGAGCGATCAGATTACCGTCCGAATCGGCCAAACCCGCAAGTTCCCGATCACAACGCTCCTGCGCGCCCTCAACCAGTTCCCCAACGGCTCCATTCCCGTCGAGATGGAGATCGGCAAGGTCCGCCAGAAGCTCTGGATCTACAAGAACATCGAGACCAGCCCCTCCACGCGCCAGTCGGAGAAGGACTTCCTCCTCCCCATGGCCCTCGTCGACCCCGTCGTCGAGAAGAAGACGGGCGAGATTCTGGCCGACGCTGGCATGAGAATCACCGATTCCATCGCCGACCGCGACCTCCGCAACGGCTGGGACGATGGCGAGCGCTACGTCTCCCTCGAAGAGCTCGAGGAGCGCGTTGGCGCCCACTACGTCCTCCACCTCCACTCGCCCTGCGAGACAAATCAGGACATCGTCAAGCTCTTCTCCACCCGCATGACGCTGGAGGGCGACGACCTGACCGTCGAGAACCTGATCGGCAAGCGAGCCACGTCCGACATCCTGGACGCCAAGGGCGAAAAGCCGCTCATCCGCGCGTTCGGCAAGATCGACAAGGCCGTCGCGACCGCCATCATCAAGCTCGGCCTCACCCGCATTGAGCTCTATCACGCGCACCGCTACGTCGAGGCCACCCTCGATCAGGACCCGGCCTACACCAAGGAAGAGGCCCTGCTCGACATCTATAAGAAGATTCGGCCCGGCGACCCCGCCACCGCCGATTCGTCGCGCAACCTCATCCAGTCGATCTTCTACGACACCCGGCGCTACGACCTCGCCAAGGTCGGCCGCTTCAAGATGAACAAGAAGCTCGGCCCGGACGTGCCGCTGCGCGCCCGAACGCTCACCCGCGAGGACCTCGTCTCGATCCTCCGCTACATGATCAACCTGAGCGAGGGCGTCGGCTCCACCGACGACATCGACCACCTCGAGAACAAGCGCGTCCGCTCCGTGGGCGAGCTCCTCTCGTCGCAGCTCCGCATGGGCTTCCTCCGCATGGAGAAGGTCGCCAAGGAGCGCATGACGTCGCTCGACACCGACTCGATCATCCCGCAGGTTATCCTGTCGGTCAAGCCGATCTCGGCCTCGATCAAGTCGTTCTTCGGTTCGTCCCAGCTCTCCCAGTTCATGGACCAGACCAACCCGCTGGCCGAGCTGACCCACAAGCGCCGCCTCTCGGCCCTCGGACCGGGCGGCCTCTCGCGCCAGTCGGCCAAGCTCGAAGTCCGCGACGTCCACCACAGCCACTACGGCCGCATTTGCCCCATCGAGACGCCGGAAGGCCCGAACATCGGACTCATCGGCTCCATGGCCGTCCACGCCCGCGTTGACATCTACGGCTTCCTGGAGACACCCTTCCGCAAGGTGCGCGGTGGCACGGTCACGAACGACATCGTCTGGATGACCGCCGACGAGGATCATCACTTCCACATCGCCCCGGCCAACATTAAGTTGTTGGATGGCAAGTTTGTGGATGGTGACGGCGTCACTGAGCTAAAGCAGATTCAGGTCCGCTACGAGGACTCCTACCCCATCGTGCCGCCCACAAAGGTCGAGCTGATGGACGTGAGCCCCATGCAGATCGTCTCGGTCGCCACGGCGCTCATCCCGTTCCTCGAGAACGACGACGCCTCCCGCGCCCTCATGGGCTCGAACATGCAGCGCCAGGCTGTCCCGACCCTCCGGCCGGACGCCCCGCTCGTCAAGTCGGGCATCGAGCGCCGCGCCGCCCGCGACTCCGGCGCGGTCATCATCGCGCGTCGCCCGGGCACCGTCACCCGCGTCACCGCCGACCAGATCGTCGTGACCACGGAAGACGGAAGGTTCGACACATATAACCTGCTCAACATGCTCCGCTCGAATCACGCGACCTGCATTACGCAGCGCCCGCTGGTCAACAAGGGCCAGCGCGTCCGCCGCGGACAGGTCCTGGCGGATGGCCCCTGCACCGACAAGGGCGAGCTCGCGCTCGGCCAGAACGTGCTCGTCGCCTTCATGCCCTGGGGCGGCTACAACTACGAAGACGCCATCCTCCTCTCCGAGCGCCTCGTGAAGGACGACATCTTCACCTCGATTCACATCGAGAAGTATGAGAAGGAAGCGCGCGACACCAAGCTCGGACCGGAAGAGATCACCCGCGATATCCCGAACGTCGGCGAGGACATGCTGAAGGACCTCGACGAGAACGGGATCATCCGAATCGGCGCGGAGGTCCGCCCGGAGGACATCCTCGTCGGCGAGGTCGCACCGAAGGGACAGGGCGAGCTCACCGCCGAGGAGCGGCTCATCATCGCCATCTTCGGCAAGAAGGCCGAGGAGACCCGCGACGTCTCGCTCCGCGTCCCGCACGGCGAGAAGGGCAAGATCGTCGACGTAAAGGTCTTCAGCCGCTTCAAGTATCAGTGCGTCCGCTGCAAGACCATCTACAACTTCTCGAAGCGCCCCGACCGCACGGTCTGCGAGCGGTGCGACGGCGACATGGTCCGCCTGCCCTCCGATGAGCTGAACGCCGGCGTCAACCAGCTCGTCCGCGTCTATATCGCCCAGAAGCGCAAGATCATGGAAGGCGACAAGATGGCGGGACGCCACGGCAACAAGGGCGTCATCTCCAAGATTCTGCCGGAAGAGGACATGCCCTTCCTGCCGGACGGAACGCCGGTCGACATCGTCCTGAACCCGCTTGGCGTGCCGAGCCGCATGAACATCGGCCAGATTCTGGAGACGCACCTGGGCCTCGTGGGCAAGCACCTCGACTGCTCCTTCGTGAACCCGGCGTTCGAGGGCTCGACCGACCACGAGATTCTGGGCGAGCTCGACCGCCTCGCGCAGCACCTGCGCCGCAAGGTGATCACCAACTACGTCAACGCCGAGCTCGACATGGGCATGGAGTTCGCGCCGGAGGACGACGCCGACGCGATGCTCGCCCAGATCAAGGCAACGCTCCAGACGTACGACGGCCGACGCCTGGAGGAGATCTCACGCGTAGTTGCCGGCCCCGCGGTCGACGGCGCCGTGAAGCTCGAGCTGGAGCAGCACAACACGCTCAACCCCGCCGAGGGCGAGAAGGCCGAGGCGGACGGCGGTGACGACACGCCCGCCGAAGCGCTTCCGCCGCTCCCGGTCCCGAAGAACTTCGACTTCGACACCATCGTCGAGCAGATCAAGCGGAACGCCTGGTGGCGCTCGGGCATCAACCCGACCAGCGGCAAGTGCCATGTTCGCGACGGCCTGACCGGCAACCAGTTCGACCAGGAAGTCACCATCGGCTACATATATATGTTAAAGCTGGCCCACCTCGTCGACGACAAGATCCACGCCCGCTCGACGGGTCCCTACTCGCTCGTGACGCAGCAGCCGCTCGGCGGCAAGGCGCAGTTCGGCGGCCAGCGTTTCGGCGAGATGGAGGTCTGGGCACTCGAAGCCTACGGCGCCGCGTATACGCTTCAGGAGATCCTGACCATCAAGTCGGACGACGTCCTCGGCCGCGTCAAGACCTACGAGGCAATCGTCAAGGGCGACAGCATGCTCGAGCCCGGCGTGCCCGAATCCTTCAAGATTCTCGTCAACGAGCTCCAGTCGCTCGGCCTGAAGGTTGCCGTAGAGGACGAGAACAACCGCGAGATCGACCTGAAGGACCGCGACGACGACATCGACCCGCATGAGGACCCCATGAAGGCCGCCGCCCGCCGCCGCGCCCGCCAGCTCCCGCGCGGCACGGAAATGGAAGAGCCGTTCTAAGTCCCTGTAACCGTATAGAGCACGGGGGCATGCCATCCAGCGCCTGCCCCCGTTTTCTGCCGTAAAAGGAAACCGTTACAACCGGACAGATTTCGCATCGGAGAAAGCAGTGGCGAGAAACTATTACATTGACGACGAAATCGTTGTCTGCACATATGCAGCAACATATGATGCGGACGATTTCGGCGGAGTGGATGCAGTCTGTTCGCTCACTGGCCGAAGTGCGGCGTCGATTCCAATGAAGATCCGAAACATCGCGTCAATGTTAGACTCAAAAGCTATTCCACGCCACAGTAAGATTTCGGGCTTGACCGGTAAAACCAGAGGCGATGGTGGGCGAAACACAAATTGGGACGTCGTGGAGCCACTGACCTTGCTATCTCGTCAGGCGTTCTTGTTGCGATGCAAGCAGATTCTAAAATAGATCGATCCAAGGAGGTGTCGAATGAACCTCATAATCGAACTCTCGCCTGATGAGGAGCGCTGCATCGAAGGTGCGAGGGCGCGCGGTGTCGATGTCAAGACCCTTTTCAAAGCAATGCTATCCGGTCTACCGGACGCCGGAATGGACGCGTCGCCACCGTACAAGCCAGGAGCCAATACCGTCGCCCTTCTAAGGCAATGGAGGGCCGAGGACCATACGGACGACCCGGAAGAGCTGGAGCGACGCGACAGAGAAGCCTCAGAGTTCATGGAGAAGCTGCGCAAGAATCGCGTCGACTTCCCTGTTCCGCGTGTCTCGTAATACTCTGGACGTAGTATGAAGGTTCGGGAGATACTTCGGCGATTGCGAGAAGACGGATGGTTTCTCCTGAAGACTCGCGGAAGCCATCGCCAGTTCAAGCATCCAGCGAAGTCTGGTAAGGTCACAGTCGCTGGCCGCGAGAGCACCGATTTGCCGGAGGATACGCGCAAGAGCATCTTCCAGCAGGCGGGGTGGGAGGATTAGGATGAAGCAGTACGCCGTCATCTATGAAGAAGGCCCCAGGAGTTGGGGCGCGTATGTGCCCGACCTTCCTGGCTGTGTTGCAGTGGGCGATACGCTGGAAGAGGTCCAGGAGTTGATTCGTGGCGCTATCGAGATGCACCTGGAGACTATGCTGGAAGATGGCGACCTTATTCCCGAGCCACGCAGCCGCGCGGCGATGGTCGCTGTCGCGGCGTGAGGGCAATTAGGGGCATTTTCGCAGGTTCGAATTTAGAGTTCGCAAAGCCGAACCCAGGACCGGTGACCCATGATGACCGCAGTCAAGGGCGTATATAGGAACGGAAAAATTGAGCTGACCGAGAACCCCGGCGTTGCGGAGGACGGGTCACCAGTTATCGTAACGTTTCTGCCTATCGGCGTAACTGATGTGCAGGCAGATTCCGCGAATGAGGATCCGACTATCGCGTTATTACGGCAGTGGAGGGCCGAGGATGCCACGAATGACGCGGACGAGTTGGCCGACCGGAAAGAATCGCTCGATGAGTTTCTGGCCCACCTGCGGGCTAATCGGCTGAAGCTCAGAATTCCCAGGGTTTGACATGCCGATTGTGGTTCTCGATTCGACTCCGCTGGAGATTCTTTCGCATAGAGCGAACCATTCGGTCGTTGTAGTAGAGTGCCAGAATTGGCTGGAATCACTCATACGGGCGGAACATCGCGTGGTTGTTCCAGAGATTGCTGATTATGAAGTTCGACGCGAGTTGCTTCGAGCCGGAATAGTTCAAGGGGTGAGCGCCTGAATCGGTTTGTAAATGCCCTGCCGGATCGATATTTGCCGTTGAGCACGGAGGCCGTGAGGCTGGCGGCCGAACCGTGGGCAAGGGTAAGACGAGAAGGACGACCAACCGCCTCGGATGCCGCGTTGGATGGAGACGCGTTGGTCGCGGCCCAGGCGATACTCCTGGGTGATGACGTGGTGGTTGCGACGGATAACATCAATCACATTTCGCGATTCATCACCGCAGACAATTGGAAGAACATCAAGCCCTAACAGAATTGGGTTCGTTTCGTAGATTCGTGATTCGCGAGACGAGTGAAATGGGTTCGTTTCGTAGTTTTGTGTTTTCTGACTCACCTGTTCAGTCGTAATCTGTTTGTCCCGCCCGCGAATGGCTGCGAGGCGGGTTCCATAAGGGAGGAGCCATAATGGCGGACGCCAGTACCTTCTCTAAAATCCGTATCGGAATCGCTTCGCCGGACGAGGTTCGCGCCTGGTCCTACGGCGAAGTCAAGAAGCCCGAAACGATCAACTACCGCACCTTCAAGCCCGAGCGGGACGGACTCTTCTGCGAGAAGATCTTCGGCCCGGTCAAGGACTGGGAGTGCCACTGCGGGCGTTATAAGAAAGTCAAGTTCAAGGGAATTATCTGCGACCGCTGCGGCGTCGAGGTGACCCGATCCAAGGTGCGGCGCGAGCGCATGGGCCACATCGAGCTGGCCGCGCCCGTC
>Ga0068855_100002545_pt1 | contig 22454 bp, 19 predicted proteins | sample KBSCornC52_FD_66592 | JGI IMG/M metagenome (GOLD analysis project Ga0068855, IMG submission 66592) | Corn rhizosphere microbial communities from Kellogg Biological Station, Michigan, USA - KBS Corn C5-2 | ecosystem: Host-associated > Plants > Roots > Rhizosphere > Soil ...
CCAGGGCGTCAAAGTCATCGTCGATCGCAAGAGTCTGGGCTATATCGACGGCACCCAGATCGACTTCGTGAAACAAGGTCTTAACGAGGCATTCAAATTCCGCAACCCCAACGTGAAGGGGGAATGCGGGTGCGGGGAAAGCTTTACGGTCTGAGGCTTCTTTATCCCGGCTAGTGCCTTCTTCGCGCCTTCCCCTTACACTCCGCGCCTCGAAAAACCCGGCGCAGGGCGCCGGGATTGCTAACCCAGTGACTCCGGCTTTTCGGCCGTAAGGATGACGATCCATGGCGCTCGAACGCACTCTTTCCATTGTGAAGCCCGACGGCGTGCAGAAAAACCTGATCGGCGAGGTGTATCGCCGCTTCGAGAAGGCGGGTTTGCAGATCATTGCCGCTCGCATGCAGCGGCTCACGCAGACACAGGCCGAAGGCTTCTATGCCGTGCACAAGGAACGGCCTTTCTTCAAAGACCTGGTGAAGTACATGACGTCCGGCCCGGTCGTGGTGCAAGTGCTCGAAGGTGACAACGCCGTGGCCAAGAATCGCGAGCTCATGGGGGCCACCGATCCGAAAAAGGCTGCTCCCGGCACTATCCGCGCCGACCTCGCTTCCAGCATCGAAGAAAACGTGGTGCACGGTTCCGACAGCGCTGAAAATGCCGCGATCGAAATTGCGTACTTTTTCGCCGCCTCGGATCTGTGCCCGAGAAAAGATTAACGGTTGAGAGTTGACGGCGAGAAACACTTTCTCCTCCTAACTCCTAACCCCTAACGCCCAACACCCATGTCCTCCCCACTCACCAATCTTCTCGGGCTCACGCGCAGTGAGCTCGAGGCGTTTGTGGCAGGCATGGATGAGAAGCCGTTTCGGGCGCGGCAGCTCATGAAGTGGCTGTACAAGCGTGGCGTGAGCGACTTTTCGCAGATGACGGATCTCGCGAAGAGTTTCCGCGAACGATTGAGCCAAGTTGCCGAAGTGCGCACGCCCGAAGTGGTGCTTTCGCAAGCTTCTGCCGACGGCACGCGTAAGTGGCTGCTGAAAATGGATGGCCCGGCGTCCGGGGCCTCCCAAGCCATCGAAATGGTATTCATTCCCGAACCCGGCCGCGGCACGTTGTGCATTTCGAGCCAGATCGGATGCGCGATGGATTGCACTTTCTGTTCGACCGCGCAGCAGGGCTTCAATCGCAATCTCACAGTCGAGGAAATCGTGGGCCAGGTTTGGCTTGCGCGTCGCGAGCTCGGCGACCTCGACACCGATTCTCTAACCAATGCCCAACGCCCAACACCCAACACCCGTCTCATCACCAACGTTGTTTTCATGGGCATGGGTGAGCCGCTCGCGAATTATCGCAACGTCGTGCCGGCGGCTGAAATTCTCATGGACGACCTCGGCTTCGATATTTCACGACGCCGCGTGACGGTGAGCACCTCGGGACTGGTGCCGCAGATGATGCGTCTTGCTGAAGAAACCAACTGCGCGTTGGCAGTTTCTCTGCACGCGCCCAACGATCGTTTGCGCGATGAGATCGTGCCCATCAATCGCAAACATCCCATCGCGGAACTGCTCGATGCGTGCTGGCACTATGTGCAGCGGCAGAACGCACGGAGCATTACGTTCGAATACGTCATGTTGGATGGCGTGAACGATCAGCCGGAGCATGCGCGCGAACTCGTGAAGCTCTTACACGGCAAGCCGGCGAAGGTGAATTTGATTCCTTTCAATCCGTTTCCGGACACACGCTACAAGCGCTCGAAGCCGGAAGCCATCGAGCATTTTCGCGACTACCTCAATAAGCACGGTGTGATTGCGACCACTCGCCGCACGCGGGGTGACGATATTGACGCGGCATGCGGCCAGCTCGTGGGCCGTGTACAAAATAGGACGACTGTGCGGCTGGGTTCCAAGCTAGTGTCGGTCACGGTGCAATCATGAGAGCGGCGCCATGGTTGTGCGGATTGCTCGCGTTGACGACCGCCTGCAGCGGTAGCGGCGGCAAACCCAAAATGGACAGTAAGCAGCGCGAGCAGGCTGCCGAATACAACATGCAATTGGGCGTGGACTATTTCCGCCAGGGCAATTTGCAGCAGGCCAAAGACAAGCTCGAGAAATCGCTGGAGCAAAATCCGCGCAGCGCGCAGGCACACACTGCCGCCGGCTTGCTCTACGACCGGTTGGGTGACGACAAAAAAGCGGATGCGCATTTCAGCCGCGCCGTGTCGCTCGATCCCAAGAATCCGGACATCCTCAACAACTATGCGGTGTATCTCTGCCGTAAAGGACAAGTAGAGAAGGGCGAAAAGTACGCCGTGCAGGCGGCAACCGATCCGCTCTACAAAACTCCCGAAGCCGCGTATCTGAACGCGGGCTACTGCGCATCGAGTGCCGGCGATACCAAGCGCGCGGCCGACTATTTCAGGCAAGCGCTCGCCGTGCGGCCGCGTTTTCCCGAGGCATTGATCCGTCTCGCCGATTTGGAATTCCACGCAGGCAACTACATGCCGGCGCGCGCCTTCTTAGAGCGCTATATGCAAACAGTGCCCGCCAGCGCCGAAGCGTTATGGCTGGGGGTGCGCATTGAGAAAGGGCTGGGCAATATCAATTCGGCCAACGACTACGCGCGCCGGCTCAAGAATGAGTTCCCCACGTCGGGAGAAACTCACGAGCTCATGGATTCCGAGCACTCCGGCTAGATTCATCGATAAGGTCTCGAGTATTTCATGACGTCTTCATCTCCCGAGAAAACACCGGGCGCTTGGCTGCAAGAGGAGCGCGAGAAAGCCGGTCGCAGCATCGAAAGCGCCGCCAAGGATTTGCATCTGGAAACCTGGGTCATTCAAGCCATCGAGAAGGACAAGTTTGCGACCATCGGCGCCCCGGTGTTCGTGAAAGGCCGCCTGCGCCAATACGCGGGCTTACTCGGAGTGCCTGCCGAACGAGTACTGGAGCGATATCGGGAGTTCAACGATGAACTTACAGCTACACAAGAAGCTGCGAACGATGCAGTGATGCAACGATCGCGCAACTATGTGCCGTGGCTCGTCGCAGGCACGATGGCTGTCGCCGCTGTCGCAAGCTGGTGGTTTTTTGCTCGGCGTTAAAAAAGTTGGATAAATCCTCAGAAAAGACACTGCAACCCGTGCGCGGCATGAACGACGTGCTGCCCGCGGACATCGCGTTGTGGCAACGGCTCGAAGGTGCTGCGCGCGATACGTTCGCAGCGTACGGCTATAACGAAATCCGCGTGCCCATCGTGGAGAGCACGCAGCTTTTCAAACGCTCCATCGGCGAGTTCACCGACATCGTCGAGAAGGAGATGTACACTTTCGAGGATCGTAGCGGCGATTCGTTGACGCTCAGGCCCGAAGCCACCGCAGGCATCGTGCGCGCGATGATTACGAACGGGCTCATTCACAATCAACGGCAGAAAGTCTGGTGTTTGGGGCCGATGTTCCGCCACGAGCGGCCGCAAAAAGGGCGCTATCGGCAATTTCACCAACTCGACGTCGAAGCGTTCGGGTATGCCGGGCCGGATATCGATGCCGAGCTCATCATGTTGAGCGCGCGTTTGTGGAAAGCGCTCGGCATTCAACGGTTGAAGCTCAACATCAATTCGCTCGGCACGCCCGAATCCCGGCGCGTCTACCGCGATTTGTTGATCGAGTATTTCTCCGCGCACCACGACAAGTTGGACGAGGACAGTGTGCGCCGTTTGAGCGGCAATCCAATGCGCATTCTGGATAGCAAGAATCCCGATATGCAGGCCGTCATCGCCGGCGCGCCGCTCATCACTGAGCATCTCGATGACGAATCGCAAGCTCACTTCAAAGGATTGTGTGCGCATCTCGATGCCGTCGGCATCCAGTACGTAATCAATCCGCGCTTGGTGCGTGGCCTCGACTATTACTCGCGCACCGTGTTCGAGTGGATCACCACCGAACTGGGTTCGCAGGACGCCGTGTGTTCGGGCGGTCGTTACGATGGGCTCGTGACTCAATTGGGCGGAGAAGCAACGCCTGCCATCGGTTGGGCCTTGGGCGAGGAACGCATCGTCGGGCTCATGCAGACTCAAGGTATTGCCGCGACAGGCACAATTGCCGACGTCGTGCTCGTCATCGTCGGAGCCAAGGCGGAAGCGGAAGGTCTGGCGCTCGCCGAACGACTGCGCGATGCGTTGCCCACGTGCAGAATCGAGGCGCAGTTGGGCGGCGGCAGCTTCAAGTCGCAGCTCAAGCGCGCGGACAAGAGCGGCGCAAAGTTTGCGCTCATTCTTGGCGACACTGAAACTGAACGCAGAATTGCAGGTCTCAAGTCTCTGCGCGCCGAAGCACCTCAAGTCGAAATTTCATGGGACCAGCTTGCGGCAGAGTTGGCCAACCGTCTCTGAGCGTTCTGGCCGTCAACCAACCCACAACCGATTACGAACCAATGGTCGACTATCTCTCCGAAGACGAACAAGCCGAGGCCCTCAAGAGCTGGTTACGCCAGAACTGGAGCTACATGCTGTTGGGAGTCGCGCTCGGGCTCGCGCTGCTGGCCGGCTGGCGTTATTACCAAAGCTACACCACCAATCGCGGCGAAGCTGCGGCCGAACTCTTCAGCGAATATCTCAAAGCCTTCGACGTGCGCGACCAAGCGAAGCTCGACAGCTTGTTCAAACAACTCGACAGCAAATACGCGACCTCGCCCTATGCCGATCAGGCGCGCTTGCTACAGGCGCAGAGAAATGTGGGCGCGGCGGAATTCGACAAAGCAGCCGCAGATCTTCGCGCCGTCGCCGACCATTCCAAAGACGACGCGCTCGCGAAAATTGCCCAATTGAGACTCGCGCGCGTCTTGGTCCAGCAACAACACTACGATGAAGCGCTCAAGCTGCTGGACGTTGCCAAGGCTGGCGCATTCGAAGCACAAGTCCGAGAAGTGAGAGGCGACGCGCTGCTGGCCAAAGGCGATTCGGCGCAAGCGCGCAAAGAGTATCAAGCAGCACTCGCCGCTGCCGGTGAGCGTGACGAAAGCCGTCACCTGCTCGAGCTGAAGTTACAAGACCTCGAAACAGAGGCCGCCGCCACGGCTGCTCAAGCGAAACCATGAAGAAACTCCTCCTCGCGTTCTGCCTCGGTGCGCTGGCGCTCGCCGGTTGCAGCAGTGATAAAGATGTCGAGCCGCCGGCCAAACTCGTCGACATCAAGTCCAACATGAAAATCCACAAGCTGTGGAGCGAAGGCTTGGGCGGCCACAAAACCGTACATCTGCGTCTGGCCTTGCAGCCCAGAGTCGACGAGGGCGTCGTCTACGCGGCATCGCATAAGGGAGTGGTGTATGCATTCAATGCAGCCAGCGGCAAGGAGCTTTGGCATACGAAGACAAAGTTGGAGTTGTCCGCCGGTCCAGCGGTCGGCGAAGGCGTCGTGGTCGCCGGATCGAGCGGCGGCGAAATCGTCGTGCTCGATGCCAAAACGGGCAAGGAGCATTGGCGGCACGCGGTGAGCGGTGAAGTGTTGGCTGCGCCATTGGTCGCGCGCGGCCTCGTCATCGTGCGTACGGTCGACGGCAGACTCCAAGCGCTCTCGTTGCAAAATGCCGAACAGCGTTGGGCAGTGGAGGAACAAGTGCCGCGTCTCAGTTTGCGCGGCACTGCGCCGCCGATTCTATCGGGAGACGCTGTCATTTCCGGCGCCGACGATGGCAAGTTGCTCGCCGTCGATGTGAATACGGGCGAGACATTGTGGGACACAGTGATTAGCGCACCGCACGGCCGCACCGAACTCGAACGATTGGTCGACATCGATTCCGCTCCGCATGTGGGAGGCACGGACGTATTCGTCGTCGGCTTTCAAGGACGCGCCGCGATGCTGGCGCTCGATTCCGGACAAATCTGGTGGGCGCGCGATCTGTCGAGTTATCGCGGCTTCGATATGGACGACTCGAATCTCTATATCTCGAATGGCGACAGCATCGTCGTCGCAATGCGACGTGCCGACGGTGCCGATCAGTGGCAGCAGAATGCTCTCAAGCGTCGCGGCCTCACTGCGCCAGCGCTCGATGGCGATGCGCTCGTGATCGGAGATTTCGAGGGCTACGTGCACTGGCTCAAGAAAGACACGGGCGAAATCATCGCGCGCGCCAGCACCGACGGAGACCGCATCACTAACGCCCCCGTCGTCGCCGACGGCCGAGTGTTCGTGCAGACGGATAAGGGGAAGCTGTACGCGTTTGAAGTGAAGAAGAAGAGCTAGAGGGTCTTCGGTCCTCGGTCTTCGGCAAGAGCGTTGCTATTCAATTTTATTTCTGGCCGTCAACGGTCAACTGTAAACGGTCAACCATTTCTCAATGCTCCCCGTCCTCGCACTCGTAGGCCGCCCGAACGTCGGTAAATCGACGCTCTTCAATGCGCTTACGGGCACGCGCGACGCGTTGGTCGCGGACATGCCGGGGCTCACGCGCGATCGCAAGTACGGCTACACCAAAGCTGATTTTCCTCCGTGCATCGTCGTCGACACCGGCGGACTGTTAGCGAGTGCCGAAGGCGTCGAGCGCTTAATGGCGGAGCAGAGCTTGCGCGCCGTCGAAGAAGCCGATCGCGTGCTTTTCTTACTGGATGCCCGTGAAGGATTCACACCGGCGGACCGATTCGTTGCCGACATTCTTCGCCGTAGCAACAAGCCTGTCATCGTCGTCGCGAACAAAGCGGAAGGACTCGACAGCGTCACAGCCGGCGCTGATTTCTATCAATTGGGTTTGGGCGAGCCGCAGGCCATTTCAGCTGCACACAGCTCGGGTCTCGAAGCGCTCATAGCGCGCTCGTTGGAAGGCATGCAGCCGGAGGCGGCGGAGCTGCCGGACGATCGCGATCGCATCAGCGTTGCGGTGATCGGCCGTCCCAACGTGGGCAAGTCGACGCTGATCAATCGTCTGCTCGGCGAGGATCGCGTCGTTGCATACGACCAGCCGGGTACGACGCGCGATTCAGTGTTCATTCCCTTCGAGCGCGACGAGCGTCAATACACGCTGATCGATACAGCGGGTGTGCGCCGCCGTGCGCGCGTTGAAGAAGTGATCGAGAAATACAGCGTCATCAAAGCGCTGCAAGCGATCGAGTCGGCGAATGTGGTGATCGGTGTGATCGATGCGCACGATACCGTGGCCGAACAAGATGCGAGTTTGTTCGGCATGGCGGCCGAGCGCGGGCGTGCATTGGTAATCGCAGTCAACAAGTGGGACGGCATTCCCATGGACAAGCGCGAGGAGATTCGGACCGGCCTCGATTTGAAATTGCCGTTTCTGGAATTCGCACCCGTGCATTTCATCTCGGCGTTGCACGGCACAGGCGTGGGCGAGCTCATGCGCTCAGTGAGTAGCGCATATGACGCAGCCATGCGTGAAATGCCGACCCCCGAACTCACGAGGGTGTTGGAACAGGCTATCCAACAACATCAGCCGCCGTTGGTGCGCGGTCGCCGCATCAAACTGCGTTATGCCCATCAGGGCGGGCGCAATCCGCCGGTGATCGTCATTCACGGCAATCAGATCAAACATGTGCCGGATGCGTACGCCCGTTATCTCATGGGCGTCTATCGCAAAACGTTTCGCCTCGAGGGAACGCCGGTCCGCATCGAGTTCCGCTCCGACGAGAATCCTTTCGCCGGCCGACGCAATCCACTCACGCCGCGGCAGCGGCGCAAGCGGAAGAGGATGATCAAGCGTAATAAGCGCTGAGACGCTTTGCCAGCCAACCAGCCAGATGAGCAGAGAGGTAAGAGACATTCTGGCTGGTCTGCTGGTCTGCTGGTTTGCTGGTTTGCTGCTTGGCTGATACCTTCTCTGGCCGCAGACCGCAGACCGAGGACGGTTTCCGACATGTTTCCTTCCGCCCGCAAAATCATGAAAGTGCCAGGCCCGTTCGAGATGCGCCGCGGCGGCGTGCTCGAACAGGTGCAGATTGCCTATGAGACTTGGGGTGAGCTGAATGCGGCCAAAGACAATGTCATTCTGATTTTCACGGGACTCTCGCCCTCTGCGCACGCGGCATCGTCGGAATGTGATCCATCGCCGGGGTGGTGGGAAGACATGGTGGGGCCCGGCCGGCCCATCGATTCGCGTCGCTTCTATATCGTCTGTGTGAATTCGCTCGGCAGCGTATTTGGTTCGACTTCGCCCGCGTCCATCAATCCCGCGACCGGGCAGCCTTATCGGTTGACGTTTCCGGTGTTGACGGTCGAGGACATTGCACGCGGCGGATACGAAGTGCTGAAAGGTCTCGGCATTGCGCAAGCGGCAGCAGTCATCGGCCCATCGCTGGGCGGTATGACGGTGCTCGCTTTCGCGGCATTGTTCCCCAACGCTGCGCGCAATCTCATTTCGATTTCAGCGGCTGCATACTCGACACCGTTCTCGATTGCCTTGCGATCTCTGCAACGTGAAATCATTCGCCGCGATCCCGATTGGCGCAACGGCAACTACGCCACCGATCAAGTGCCGGTGAACGGCGTGCGCTTGGCGCGCAAGCTCGGCATGATTACGTATCGCTCGGCTGCGGAGTGGAAGATCCGTTTCGGCAGAGAGCGTGCGCATCAAGAAGGCAAACCCGGCGATCCGTTCGGCATCGATTTCGAAGTCGAGTCCTATCTGGAAAATCATGCCGTCAAGTTCACGGGTCAGTTCGATCCGAACGCCTATCTCTATCTTTCGCGCGCGATGGATTTATTCGATCTTGCCGAACATGGCGGCAGCGTCGATCAAGCGCTGGCCAAATTCCAAATCGAACGGGCGTTGATCGTCGGCGTGGAAACGGATCTGCTGTTCCCCATCGAACAACAACAAGAGCTGGCAGACGGTCTCGCCACGGGCAAGAGCAGCGTCGAGTTCGCGCGGCTCAATTCACTGCAAGGCCACGATTCCTTCTTGGTCGATATGGGCCGGTTCAGGCCGGTGATCGGCGAGTTCTTGCGCGATCTTTGAGGCCGTCGCTGTCGCTGCACGTCATTGCAGGCAGTCGTTCCAGTAGTCCGCCATGAAGCGGTTTGCCTCCTTCTTGAGCCAGTCGGTGTCGAGCACGACATCGATTTTCCCGCGCACTTTGTAAACGCGCCCGCTGTACCAATTGTGATACGCGATACGTTTACCCTCATGCTCGTAATACATGCCCACGCCGTAAGCCGAATGCTTCGAACCCAAGTACTGCACTGATCCGTGTTCGGTGCGGCGCAGGTTGTTGCACAGTCCGTAGTAATGTTCCATTTGATGCGGCGCTAGCTCGAAGTCATTGCGTGCGCATCGAAACGGTTCTCGGCCGAAGTAACGCAACAGTTCTCGCGGCCTCGTCATCATGAGACTTGCGTGCACGTACTCGGGCGCTTCTCTCAGGCGGCTATTTGCGAGCTGCGGATAGCGATCCAGCAAATTCGGATGCTCGAGCCACATTTCATCGCGAGGCCCGATCAGAAGCGCTCCGTCATCCAGATAGGAAAGTAGCGGCGTGATCGGCGCCAACAATATGCAATCTTGATCGAGAAACACTGCTGCATCGCTGTGGGCAGAACGGCACAGGGTGTTGAGCTGCGTCGTGTGGCCGTGCCGAAACACATGAGGCTGTAATTCGGCGCCGTATGTCAGGCAGGTGCGTTTGGCGCCTAGATATTGCTCCAGCGCGGAACCGGAATCGGCCACGATCACACGGCTGTTTGCGTGATGGCGGCGGATCGCATGCAAACACATTTCGAGAAACTGCACGCTGTTGTGATGCGCGATGAGAAAAGTGATTCCGTTCTGCTTTTCGAGATCGCGCAATCGATTCGAGCTCTGGATTTTCGCGCGATGCAGTGCGCCGTCTCGCAGCCGCACCCACACGCTCATCGCGAGTTCGGCAGAAAATGTCATTGGCGATTGCCTTTGCGCTACCCGGTGAGGTATGCAGGACTGTAATCAGCAGTTCTCTTTCGCGATGAAACGAATTGTAAAAGACGTCGCGGCAGTAACATCGCGTGTCAGCGTAGATACGGCAACGTCAATTGTGCGTAAGGAAGAGCGCAAACTTACGCGAAGCTGTTTACAACAGCAGGCGGGGGTCGTTAGTTGTTTTTATCGACGAGCAGCAGCGCCGGATCGATCATGGCGCGATTGAGTGCAACGCCCCAGTGCAGATGCGGGCCGGTGACACGTCCCGTCGCACCGACATTGCCGATGACATCGCCTGTCTTTACGCGTTCGCCCGGCTTCACCCTGATTTTGCTCAAGTGACAATACATGGTGATCAGCCCCAATCCGTGATCGATGAATACAGTGTTGCCGTTGAAGAAGTAGTTACCGACATCGATAACTTCCCCAGCGAGAGGCGCTTTGATCGGCGTACCCAGAGGCGCAGGAATATCCATGCCGCTGTGAGGATTGCGCGGCTGCCCGTTGAATACGCGGCGTGAGCCGAAAGAGTCCGAGCGCTGACCCGCGACGGGTTGCAACAGTTGGAAGCTCGTTGGTATCGAGTGCGAATAGTGGCTCAATGCGGCTTCGATGCGCGGCTTCTCCCGCTCGATGCGTTGTAAATCCGCCGGGTTGGGATTGACCTGGCGCTCATTCTGTACGGTGATGTTCTGAGTGCGATATTTCTTATCCTGCACATCGAACGGAACATTGATGACGCCTGCGGACGTCACAACGTTCAACATGTGTTCGCCCGGATCCGTCGCTAGCGGAATTCCGACCAACGCCACCCATTGCTCATCGCGTTCGAAGACTGCGGCACGATGTCCGTCGAACTCGACCCGCGGTTCGGCCTTGCTGGCGGGTAAAGGAATGAGAGCGATACCGCCGGGCACCCGGCTTTCTTCGGGAAGCTCTAGTGCGTGGGCGTGGTTGCAGAAACTCAGGACCATCACGAGAAGAAGACACTTGGCTTTAATCACAGAGGCGTATCTCGATCCGTCTTATTCCCTCCCTCGCGATAGCGGGGGAGGGTTAGGGTGGGGGCGATCGTCGTTCTCGCGTGTCGCACGCACGATTGCAGTTACACGGCCTTGCGACAAGCGTGCTTCGATTTCATCTCCCGGCGCAAGTTGCGAAGCGGCAGTGACGACGTGGCCCGTTGCATTCGTGACGATGGCATAGCCTCGGTCCAAAGTCGCGAGCGGACTCACTGCATCGAGCGTTCGCGCAGCGGCTGCAAGTCGTGCGCGCGTTTTTTCCAGACGTCTGTGCGCCAAATTGCCCAAACGCAATTCGAGTGCATGCAGGCGGCCGCTCGCGGCGCTCAATTTGAGAGCCGGCGAGAGCCGGCGCAGATGTGCGGATTGCTCGTTCAACTGCGCGCGTCTGCGAGCAAGGTGTTGCTTGAGCGCGCGCTGCAATCGCGTTTCGAGCTCATCCAGACGCTGCGTACGCTGCTGGAGTGCGACCCCGGGATGCAGCTGTCCCAAGCGGCGCTTGAGCCATGAGAAATTTTCGCGGTGCTGACCGAGCGTGCGTTCGAGGGCGAGCAGAAGCCGCCGATCCCACATACGAAAGCGTCGTTGCAGCTCCTCACAATCGGGCACGACCAACTCTGCTGCGCCCGACGGAGTGGGCGCGCGGACATCGGCGACGAAATCGGCAATGGTGAAATCGATTTCGTGGCCGATGCCGGAGACGATCGGAATGGTGCAATCGAAAATCGCGCGCGCCACCACCTCTTCGTTGAACGACCAGAGATCTTCGAGCGAGCCCCCGCCGCGCGCGATGATCAACACATCGCAATCAGCACGCTTCGATGCCAAGCGGATCATCGATGCGATCTGCTCAGCCGCCCCCGCGCCCTGCACCGGAACCGGATAAATGAGCACCGGCACGCACACGAAACGGCGCTGCAAAATATGCAGAATGTCGCGAATGGCTGCTCCGGTAGGCGAAGTGATGACCCCGATACGTCGCGGCCATGCAGGAAGCTGACGTTTGCGTTCTGCTGCGAACAATCCCTCTTGCGCGAGCTTGGCTTTGAGTTGCTCGAACTGCCGTCTGAGCGCGCCTTCTCCGCCTTCTTCGATGTAGTCCACCAAGAATTGGTAGTCGCCGCGCGGCTCGTAAAGACTCACGCGTCCGCGCGCGAGCACGTGCGAACCATCCTTCGGGGAAAATTTCGCAAGCAGATTGCGTTGCCGAAACATCGCGCAGCGCAGTTGCGCGCCGGCATCCTTGAGCGAGAAATACCAATGCCCGGAGGAGGGCCGCGACAAGTTGGAGATTTCACCTTCGATCCACACGGAACCGAAGCCGCGCTCGAGCAACCCGCGCGCCTCGCGGTTCAGGCGCGAGGGTGTGTAGATATCGCGCGTGTCCTCGACGGGCAGACGTTCTTGCGAGAAGCCGAATTCGAATTCGCGGGGCATGGGGAATGGTAACGGTGTAGGCAGCGGCGGGGTAGACCGAGCGCGGGTTTACCCGTGCCGCTGCACCGCGTACAATCGCACGCTTTAGTTGGACGCCCAATGGGCTCGGAAAGGCCTTGAGTCATGCGAATTCTGGAGGAAGCCCTCACTTTCGATGACGTGCTCCTGGTCCCGGCTTATTCGGAGGTTCTGCCGCGCGAAGTCGACTTGAGCACGCAGCTCACCCGCACGATCCGCCTCAATGTGCCCATGGTTTCCGCAGCCATGGACACCGTCACCGAAGCGCGTCTAGCGATCACGATTGCGCAGGAAGGCGGCATCGGCATCGTTCACAAGAACATGAGCATCGAAGCTCAGGCTCGCGAAGTGAGCCGGGTCAAGAAGTTCGAAAGCGGCGTCATCCACGATCCCATCACCGTCACGCCGGACAAGACCATTCGCGAGGTGCTGGAGCTCACGCGCGCAAAGAACATCTCGGGTGTTCCCGTCGTGGTGGGCGGCAAGGCCGTCGGCATCGTGACGCATCGCGACCTGCGTTTCGAGACGCAACTCGACGCACCGGTGTCGCAGGTGATGACGCCGCAAAATCGTTTGATCACGGTGCGCGAGGGCTCGCCGAAAGAAGAAGTGCTGCTGCTCCTGCACAAGCATCGCATCGAGAAAGTCTTGGTCGTGGATGCCGCTTTCAATTTGAAAGGCATGATCACGGTCAAGGATTTCCAGAAAGCCACCGAATTTCCGCGGGGCTGCAAAGACGAGAACGGCGCGTTGCGCGTCGGCGCTGCAGTCGGCCCAGGTCCCGACATTCTGCAGCGAGTCGAGGCACTGCGCGAAGCGCGCGTCGACGTGATCGTGGTCGATACGGCGCACGGCCATTCGCGCGGCGTGTTGGAAGCCATTCGCCAAATCAAGAAGACCTGGCCGGATCAACAAGTCATCGGCGGCAATATCGTCACCGGCGAGGCGGCGAAGGCATTGGTCGAAATGGGCGCCGACGGCGTGAAGGTCGGCATCGGTCCCGGCTCCATTTGCACGACACGCGTCGTAGCTGGCGTTGGCGTGCCGCAGATCTCTGCGATTTCGAATGTTGCCGCAGCGCTCAAAGGCACCGGCGTGCCGTTGATTGCGGACGGCGGTATTCGTTTCTCTGGCGACATTGCCAAGGCCATCGTAGCCGGCGCCCACTCCGTCATGATGGGCGGCCTGTTCGCCGGCACCGAAGAATCGCCCGGCGAAGTCGAGCTGTATCAAGGCGCTTCGTACAAGTCGTATCGCGGCATGGGTTCGTTGGGCGCGATGTCACAAACGCACGGCTCCAAGGATCGTTATTTCCAAGACACGACCGAGGAATTGGAAAAGCTCGTCCCCGAAGGCGTCGAAGGTCGAGTGCCGTACAAAGGTTCGCTCGTCACGATCCTGCATCAACTCGCCGGCGGCCTGCGCGCCGCGATGGGTTACACAGGCAGCAACACCATCGAAGAGATGCGCACGCGTCCTCAGTTCGTTCGCATCACCAATGCCGGGTTCCGCGAGAGCCACGTGCACGACGTGAGCATTACGAAAGAGGCGCCGAATTATCGCGTCAGCTGAGCTGAAGCGAAGGCGCTAGGTGAAGAAGGCCCTAGGTGCTAGTGAGAAAAAAGGCTCGTACTTGAGCGTTAGTTTTGGTTCAGTCATCCGTTTATTCACTGTCGTTCTTATCTCCGGCTAGCGCCTAGGGCCTTCTTCACCTGGCGCGTAATCTTCCTAAACCTATCTCCATGATCTCCCGCCCCGACATCCACGCCCACCGCATCCTCATTCTCGACTTCGGTGCGCAGTACACACAGCTCATTGCCCGCAGAGTGCGCGAGGCGGGGGTGTATTGCGAAATTCATCCGTGGGATTTGAGCGACGAGCAGGTCCGTGATTTCGGTGCGCGCGGAGTGATTCTGTCCGGCGGGCCTGAATCAGTGACGGATGTGAAGCCGCCGAGTGCACCCGCTGCCGTGTTTGAGTTGGGCGTGCCGGTGCTCGGCATTTGCTACGGCATGCAGACGATGGCGAGCCAACTGGGCGGGCGCGTCACGACAGGGGGGCATCGCGAGTTCGGCTACGCTCAGGTGATTTCGAGCGCGCCGTGCAAATTGTTCGATGGACTGCGCGATCACACAGATGCCCAAGGTCGGCCGCTCTTCGATGTTTGGATGAGCCACGGCGACAAGGTCGATGTGCTGCCGCAGGGTTTCATCGCTGTCGGTCATACGGCGAATGCGCCGCTCGCAGCAATGGCGGACGAGTCGCGGCGGTTCTACGGCGTGCAATTCCATCCCGAAGTCACCCACACCTTGCAAGGCGCAGAGATTCTCGAGCGTTTCGTGCGCGAAATTTGCGGCTGCGAAGCGCGGTGGGATGCCGGCAACATCATCGCGGATTCGATTGCGCGCGTGCGCGAGCAAGTGGGATCGGACCGCGTACTGCTCGGGCTCTCGGGCGGCGTAGATTCTTCCGTCGTCGGTGCGCTGTTACATCGCGCCATCGGCGAACAACTCACGTGTGTGTTCGTTGATCACGGTCTCTTGCGCGCAGGCGAAGGTGATCAAGTCATGGAGACGTTCGCACGGCACATGGGCGTCAAAGTGATCCGCGTGAACGCCGAGGAGCGGTTCTTGAACGCGCTCAAAGGCGAAACCGATCCCGAGCGCAAACGCAAAATCATCGGACGCTTGTTCGTCGAAGTCTTCGAAGAAGAATCCGCGAAAATTCCCGGCGTGCGCTGGTTGGCGCAGGGCACGATCTATCCGGATGTGATCGAATCGGCCGGCGCACACATTAAATTGGCGGACGGTAGCGTCCGACCAGGCAAAGCGCATGTGATCAAGAGTCATCACAACGTCGGCGGCTTGCCCGAGAAAATGAATTTGAAGTTGTGCGAGCCGCTGCGCGAATTGTTCAAAGATGAAGTGCGCCGCATCGGTGTCGAACTCGGCTTGCCGCGCGAGATGGTGTATCGCCATCCGTTTCCAGGGCCGGGCCTGGGCGTGCGTATCTTGGGCGAAGTCACCAAGCAATACGCCGATCTCTTGCGCAAAGCGGACGCGATCTACATCGACGAGCTTCGCAAACACGATCTCTACGATCGCACCAGCCAAGCATTCGCGGTGTTCTTGCCGGTGCGTTCGGTTGCAGTGCTCGGAGACGGACGTCGGTATGACTATGTGATTGCGTTACGTGCTGTGGAAACCATCGACTTCATGACGGCGCATTGGGCCAAACTGCCGTACGAATTCTTGGATCTCGTCTCCCGCCGCATCATCAACGAAGTGTCGGGCATCTCACGTGTCACCTACGATATTTCGAGCAAGCCGCCGGCGACTATCGAGTGGGAGTGACAAGTTGTTTCACTGTTGACACCGCCTGGAAGGTAATCCCGGGCTCTCCGACGTCCCTGTCGGAAGACTTATAGTCACTTCGGTTACGCTTTCACAGGAACGCTCTCATAGGCGGCCATGATGGCTGCTCGCAGTGCGACTTCTCGCTCGTTGCCGCTACTAATTCCTGTCACACACTTGCCCCACTCATCGGCATTGCGGGTGCTTAGAACGCTTAAGAGACGATCCGGATCAAAGTCAGGACAGGGCTTGGACATGATTCGCACAAGTGCACCGAAGAGTGCGCCGCCGTGCGTCAATTTTTGGTCATGGAATGCAACTGCTAAATTGGTCAGCGCGCCAGAGGCGATCGGTGCACCGAACCTTTGGATAGTTTTAGCGATGGCAGACGTGAAGGCAATTTCGCCGGGACGCCAGCCCGCGAACGATGTGCTGCGAGCTATGCGGAGTCCGGCTGCTCTCACCAGCTGTTCGATCTCCAAAGCATCTTCGTCTGCCGCTGCGAGTGCCGCGTAATAGTCATCTAGTCGATTGATGGGCTTGCGGGCTCGATTGGCGACGATAAACATGCGTGCCTCCTCCTTCATGTTCTCATAGCGAAAAACACAGCACGGGAGTTGAGGGATGTCGTCGCGCTGACAGACGGCCATCCATCGGTGCTGACCGTCGATGATCGTGAGCACGTCGTCAGCACGCCGAGAGACGACTAACGGGGCGCACAGCCGCCAATCGAATTTGGCTGCGATGCTTGCGATCAAGCGCCGAGAGGCGCTGTTGTCGGTGGACCTTTGGTAAGTGCTGTCGATCGAGAGCCGCGTGATGTGCACCCATTCGATGGAAGGAAAGCAGCCGATAGGCGCCGGATAGCGCGGTCGCTGCGGTTCCGTGATGGTCTTGTGCTTTCTTCCTTTGCTCTGAGTACTGCCTGTTCCGAACCGGCTGGATTTGCCAGGACCTATGTTGTTGAGGGCGGCACTTGCGGTTCGTTTGAGACTCTCGAGGTACGCGGGAGCTTCATCTGTGGGGCAGACGCAAACGCTTCCGTGGCGTTCTATAACAGTGTTCCCGGGATGAACGCGAACGTGGCCACCGTCGGTACCTACTTCGAATGTGCCATTGAGCGCGATATCCCCGATCATGTGTGAGGGCATCCATTCAGGAAGGGGTAGCTCTCCATGCCTCCAGAGGCGTATTTCATCGGAGCGGGTTCGGGTCGAAAGACGGACGTCGCGTGTCATCGTGTTCTCCAATTGTTATTGCCGGTCGCGATGTGCAAGCCGGGTGGGAACAATGACGTTCCAGACTTCATATTCACGGGGCCGGGACCACAGAGTGCGCTAACAGTTAGCCGATGCGCCTCGTGTGCAAGGAAGTGTGATTGTCTTTCAGTGAACTCGCTCTGATTGACCGTCAGCACCGGCGGTAGTACTATTTGACTACCTCATTTTCGGTTGGCCTACCATGGCTGCTACTAGCTTGAAGCTACCTGACGAACTCAAACGCCGAATCGCGGAGCTCGTCGCCGGTTCCGATCGCACTGCGCACTCATTCATGGTCGAGGCCATCGAACAAGCGGCAGCGCGTGAAGAGCTGCGGCGCCGCTTCGGCGAAGAGGCCGCACTAGCTGAAGAGGAAACCGAGCGTAGCGGCAAAGTCTATGACGCGAACGAAGCTTTCCGGTACTTCGAGACGCGTGCCAAGGGTGGCCGCGCTCGCAAGCCACGGCTCAAAGCATGGCGACAGTCCGGCTAGCTGCGCGGGCGTTTGCTCATCTCGAGCAGATATTCGAGTTCGTCGCTGCAAGTGACCCCAGACGGGCACTCAACACCGTACAGCGTATCCGAGAAGCGGTGATGATTCTCGAGCATCATCCATTGATTGGACACGCTGTTGAAGACGGCCGCCGAGAGTTGGTCGTCTCGCGCGGACGCTCGACGCACATCGTGCTTTACCGCTGGCTACCCGCGGACGACACCATACTCGTATTGGCCATTCGTGATGCCCGCCAGGCTGGCTATCCTTTGGATTGATGATGAGACGAGAGCACGATGCCTCGTCAAGTGACGACCACTCGCATGCGTGCCAGATTGCTGATGCGAAATAGTTGCGAGGCCGCGTCGCCGTCGAATTGCGAAGTCACTCGAGCACACGGGAAATAAGTGCCGGGCGCAGGGTAGCGATGTTGGATGCGCACCGTTCCCGATGTCATGGTTGACGACACTGTGCTGCTTTTGGGAAAGCGCCCGCGACCATCGAAATCCCACGCCACGCTCACGATCGAACCGCAGTTCGGCGGGACTTCGATCGAAAGTTCGAAGTTCATCGTCGCACCTGCCGCGATTGTGGCTCGTTCCGCATCCCCGTTACCGCGAAGCATCGCCACGGGTTGAATGCCCAGACGTTCCGATGCGCTGGGCGGCAAGCGAACGTCATTGTCGGGCGTCAACGTGTAGCGAGTTTCGGGCACCGGCGAGATGTCTTCTTCCACCCAGCGGACGAGCATGCGCACAGCGACCTCGACGCAACCGTCGTAATCGATTTGCGTCGTGTTGGCGGCGGGAACGAAGGTGTTGCCGCGCGCGATCAAGCTGCCTGGAAAGTGTTGTGCGTGATCTATGAAGTAGATCAGTAGATCTTCAGGTCGATAGTTCGCTGCACTGTGTTCGCGATAGCTCGTTGCGCCGCACGGCCAGGTGCCGCGATCGAGCAGGTTTTGCGTGACGATCATTTTTTTGCAGCGTGGCGCGAAAGTGTAGGGCGCGGAGAAACCGCGATCGATCATGGGACGCTGCGGATGTAGCGGTTTACCGTCGCAAACGAGCGGGCCGAATTCCCGGAACTGCGGTTCCACTAAGTGTCGGTAGTGGTGACAATAGGCGATGAAGCGATCGTTATCGAACTCCACGCGATCGCCCGCCTGCACATCTTCGAACACGAAACTGCCGATGCCCCCGGCCAGCATGACCTTACCGTATGTACCCATTGCGTACACGACGCGGCCGGCGGCTCGGCCATCTGCGATTCTCACCGTGGCTCCGAAGAGTTTGCCGGGCTTGGGTCCCATGTCTTCCAGTTCAATCGCGATGACCCGATGAGGAGGATAGCGGCGTGCCCAGGCGCGGAGGGTGGAGCCCATTCCCCATTCGTCGATGGGGCCGTTCTGGACTGCAGGCCAATCCGCAAGTTCGCTTGCAGTGACAGTGCGCGTTACGCGAGTTGCGAAGCGCAGTCGATCGTTTGCCAGCGAATCGGGATCGTCGTGGCCCACATAGCCCTTAGCGGACCAAAAGAGATCGTAGTACCCCGGATCGCTGTTCTCGATCATCCATGCGGTCCAGGGCCAAACCAGTGGGCTCTCCTGCGCGCCTCGCAGCGATGAACGTCGCGGCCAACCCGCACGATAGAGTTCTGCGAGAACGCGCGCTTGCTCCGTGTTGAGTTCTCTGAACGGCTGTTTCGAGCCGCCGACTTCCGTAGCGTCTTCGAGCTTCACCATGCCTTCCATGCCGAGCAGCCGCGTCGCGTTGGCTTGCAGCGAGAAGAACGTGCCCTGCGCTTGGTGTGGAATGACGAAAGGGGCGACGCCGTCCCAGATTCCCGAAGTTTCTTCGATGCACTTGATGGAGCGGACGCCGCCACCGGAACCGCCATAGATGTAACTGTGATGGGGAGGAGCGCCAAACAACTGCGCAGCAGCGAACTTGGCGAAGCGCGCCGTGGCTGCGCTCGCTCGCCACACGCCGACACTCGTTTGTCCTTTCAACCCTGAGAGATCGGTTCCGAGATGACCTTGGTTGGACTCGACTAGAAATGCGCCGAGCGAGAACGCGAGCTCGATGCTCGAGACGAAGCGTGCCGGGCCGATGGTCGTTGCTTCGTCGCCGCCCGTCTGTCCTTGCAGAAATTGCAGCAGTCTGCCGGCGTAGAGCGCTTCGGGCGGAAGATAAAGCGAGAAGCGCGTGTCGGTGCCAGTAAAGCCGCCGTGCACGTAGCGGTAACGCACCGGAGTGTCGCGCCACTCATCCAAGTCGATATAGCTGGTGCCGAAAAAGTCATCCTTGTCTTGCCAGCCGCTCAGCCGTTCAATCAGCGCTGCGCTTTGTATCTCATCGGCATGTGGCTTCGAGCGTGTGGTCATGACGGGCCCCCGTTTGAACTCGAAGAGAGTGCTAGCGAGCAGTGTTGACTGTCAACAACGGGAGCTGCCGCCAAACTGGCGTGCTCGCACGAGTCGTGCGAGATTATGCGTCACGTCTAGTGACGAAACGGGAGTGCACGCTATGCGCGATTGTCGCAAGTTCTATATCGATGGACGCTGGGTATCTGCTGCCGGTCAACGTCGTCTTCCCATCGTCAATCCTGCGACGGAAGACATGATCGGTGAAGTTGCCGTTGCCGAAGCGGCGGATGTCGATCAGGCCGTGCGCGCCGCTCGCGGTGCTTTCGAACGCAACAAACTCTCTGTCGACAAACGTCTTGAATTACTACGTGCCATCGGCGCTGCGTATGAAAAACGCGTCGAAGAGTTAGCTCAAGCGATCACGCTTGAAATGGGATGTCCGATCGGCGTTTCGCGCAGCATTCAAGCCGTTTCTGGCCTCGGTCATTTGGCGGCCGCGATCGAGGCGCTTACGAACTATCATTTTTCCGAAGGCTTGCGCGCAGCCGAAATCGTTGCAGAGCCGATCGGCGTCGCGGCGTTGATCACGCCTTGGAACTGGCCGATGAATCAAGTAGCAGTGAAAGTGCTGCCGGCACTCGCTGCAGGTTGCGCCGTGGTGCTCAAGCCGTCCGAGATTTCGCCCATCAGCGCCGATATCTTTGCTGAAATTCTGCACGAGGCCGGCGTGCCTGCTGGGCTTTTCAATCTCGTTCATGGGGACGGTGCGACCACTGGCGCGGCACTGTCGGCACATCCGGATGTCGACATGGTTTCTTTCACCGGGTCGACACGCACAGGTATCGCGATCACACGTGCCGCTGCAGCCACGATCAAGCGCGTCACGCTCGAACTCGGCGGTAAATCGCCGAACGTCCTTCTCGATGATGCTGATTTCCAAACAGTAGTGCCGCTCGGTGTGCAAGCAACGCTATTGAACTCTGGTCAGACATGCTCTGCGCCCACTCGCATGCTCGTGCCTCGCGCGCGCCAGGAAGAGGCGATCGAAATTGCAAAGGCGACTGCACGTGCATTCGTTCCCGGCGATCCGACCGATCCGGCGACGTTGCTCGGGCCGGTCGCATCCGCAGCTCAATATCGCAAGGTCACCGAACTCATCGGCACCGGTATCGCCGAGGGTGCGCGGTTGGTTACTGGCGGCGTGCCCGCTGAAAAACGCAGCCGTGGTTTCTTCGTCGAGCCGACTATCTTTGCCGACGTGCGCAACGACATGACGATTGCGCAAGAAGAAATTTTCGGTCCCGTGCTGGTGATCGAGCCGTACGACACCGAAGAAGACGCAATCAAAATCGCGAACGACACGCGCTATGGATTGGCAGCCTACGTCGTATCCACCGACGAGACGCGTGCGCGGCGTGTCGCCTCCCGATTACGCGCTGGCTCTGTGTGGATCAACGGTGCAGCACCCGAATTGGGCGCACCCTTCGGCGGCTACAAACAATCAGGCAACGGCCGTGAATGGGGCAAGCACGGGCTCGCCGAATATCTCGAAGTGAAAACCATCGTCGCTCCGGCGAAGGCGTAGCTCGTTCTCTGATCGAGACTACGCGTTGCGCCAGTGAGGAGTATCTGAGCCGAGCTGGCGTGCTGGAACGTCCCAACGCAGGGGGGCGCCCGCGATTTGAACGGGCGCAACGATGCGCTGAGCCTTACCCCATGTTGTCAGTTCGATTTCTTGAGAGCGATCGGTTTCTGTTTCCGCAGCTAAAGAAGCCTCCTGAGTATCGGTAGGATGCTCGATCACCAACTTCGCCGTTCGCGCGAGTGACAGGCGAGCGACGCTGCCGTGACCGTTCTTCATTCGCAGCGTGATGCCGCGAATCGCTGCTGCGGCCATCAGATAGCCCGTCGCATGATCGACTGCTTGAACCGGTAGCGGCACTGGTTTCGTCGAGTGCGAGCGTTGCATGCCGAAGTCGGCAATTCCCGTGCTCATCTGAACGAGGCTGTCGAAGCCTCGACGTGTAGCCCACGGACCCGACCATCCATAGGCATCCAAGCTTACGTCGACCAGTCCCGGCGATAATTTTTGACGTGCCTTGGCATCGTATCCAAGACCGTCCAGTGCGCCGGGACGATAGCCGTGAATGAGCACATCAGCGCGCGATAAAAGTTGTTCGAAGATTGCACGATCGCGCGACTCATGAAGGTTCAATCTCGCGCAACGTTTACCCAACGTGACTTCCGGCACTACTGCAGGTTCGTCCCAGTCGGGCGGATCGATGCGTAAAACTTCCGCGCCGTAGCCGGCGAGGAAACGAGTTGCCACGGGCCCGGCGAGAACGCGAGTGAGGTCCAGCACGCGCAGCCCTTCGAGGGGACGTGCGGGTTGTAGCGGAAGATTCAGCGTTCCATTCGTCTCAGTCGTTTCGAAATGGACCAGCGGTTCGGCTGCAACCGCACGGCCTTGCGGATGCTCTTCCCATGCAGCGATCGAGCGCATCTCAGCGGCGCATCCGCCGTCTTCGACGATGGCATTTTCGAGATCGCGCGCCAACCAGCCGACCACCGCGCGTGCAATCGTTTCCTTGTCGCCTTGTGCTCGCAGAAC
>Ga0068855_100002549_pt1 | contig 22448 bp, 26 predicted proteins | sample KBSCornC52_FD_66592 | JGI IMG/M metagenome (GOLD analysis project Ga0068855, IMG submission 66592) | Corn rhizosphere microbial communities from Kellogg Biological Station, Michigan, USA - KBS Corn C5-2 | ecosystem: Host-associated > Plants > Roots > Rhizosphere > Soil ...
GGGAGCGAGATGGATTGGGACCACGGCGAGGCGATAGTAGAGATCCTGGCGAAAGGTTCCCTCTTTGACGCGCTCCTCGAGATTGCGGTGAGTGGCTACCACAACGCGGACGTCGACATCGCGAGGCCTGGTTGAACCCACGCGCAGAATCTTCCCCTCGGCGAGGACGCGCAGCAACTTCGCCTGCGTTGACGATGACATCTCGCCGGCTTCGTCCAAAAACAGGGTTCCTTCGTGTGCCGCTTCGAAGAGGCCCTGGCGCATTCTGTCGGCTCCTGTAAATGCGCCTTTCTCGTGGCCGAAGAGCTCGCTTTCAAGCAGTGTTTCGGTAAATGCGGCGCAATTGACGGCGACGAAGGGCTTGGCGGCTCGCGGACTGGTTTTGTGGATGGCTCGGGCGACGAGTTCCTTTCCCGTTCCGGTCTCACCAGTGATGAGAACGGTGGCATTCGTTGGTGCGACACGTGCGATCAGTTGCCGCACGGCCAGAATCGCGGGACTGACGCCGAAGATCTCGCCGCTGCCCTCAAGACGATCGACAGTGAGCCGCAGCAATCCGTTTTCGCGCAGGAGCTGTGTGTGTTCGCAGGCGCGACGGGCGGTGGCTCGCACCACATCGGGCTGGAACGGCTTGGTTATGAAGTCGAATGCACCCTGGCGCATGCTTTCGACGGCCAGCTCAACCGTAGCGAATGCTGTGAGAAGAACAACAGCGACCGCAGGGTCCACTTCTTTAGCGCGCGCCAGCACATCGAGGCCTTCGCCTTCTGGCATCTTTTGATCAGTGATCACCGCGTCGAAGCGATTCGCCGTGAGATGGGCTGTAGCTTCCGCCACGCCGGAAGCTTCCGTAACGGTGTGTCGATCCGCCATCAGGTTGGCGGCGAGGATGCGACGCATGTTGACTTCGTCATCGACGATGAGAATCCTGCTCAAAGTGTCTCTTCCCTTCTCCCTGTGCCTGCGGGCAGTGAAAGGATAAAGCGAATGGCTTGGGCGTCGTTCTGCGCCAGAACGATGTCGCCGCCGTGCGCGATCGCGATGTTGCGCGCGATTCCCATGCCGAGCCCGGTGCCGCTGGATTTGGTTGTGAAGAAAGGCTCGAAGATATACGGAACCGTGGCGGCGGGGATGGGGCCGTTTCCATTTTCAACTTCAATGATGATCTGAGCACCGTTGCGTCGGCCGCGCATGAACACCGATCCGCCCGAGGGCGAGGCCTCCACTGCATTCATCGCAAGGTTCAGAAGCGCCTGTTGCAGCTGGCCGCTGTCGATCTCGGCCGGGAGAGGCGCGTCGCATTGGCAATGGACCTGGATGTTATTTGCAGCAGCGCGGGGCCGGCAGATGTCGGCGATGTAGCCGACCGAATCCGCGACGTCGGAGAGAGCCATTGAAGGAGTGCGCGGGCGCGCATAGGTCAGGAAATCGGTGGTCAACCGTTCTAGCCGTGCCGCCTCTTTGGTAGCAATGTCGTACATCTCACGGTTTTCTTCCGATCCAGGCGCACGATTGGCTGCCGTCGCGAGCGCGCTGGAAATCATGGCTACCGGATTGCGAATCTCATGCGCAATGGCACTTGAGAAACGCCCCACGGCCGCAAGCTTGCCTTCTTCAAGAAGCTTAGCCTCTGTCTTTTCGAGTTCGTCGAGGCTCGCAGTCAACTCCCGTTCTTTTTTGCGCAGGTGGTCGACAAGAGTCCAGACGAGAAAGCCCATGATGGCGTAGATGAGAGATACCGTTCCCGCCTCGATGTAACTGTTCGGATCGATGGGCGGATGGACACGGAAATAGTGCCAAACCCAGAAGAAGATGAGCCCATCGCTGATGACGACTGTGAGCGCCGTTGCGATTTGCGACAACCTGAAAGCCGCCTGCAAAATCGCCGGAATCATCAACGCGAAGTACTGGACATCGCTCTTGTACGAGTACGACGCAATACCGAAGGCGATCAGCAGATGGGTCGCAATCATCATCCAGGTCACACGCAGAACTGCAGGAGGGCTGAGTTCCTTCCGGCGGTTAAGCCAGGCCAGCTCGCTCAAGTTCGCAACGATGCCGAGGCCCAGCAGTGAAAGCACCTGCTGATGCGGCGTACCGAGGTATTTGGCCCACAGGAACTGAGCGGCGCATAGAAACACCAGCAGAACGAGGTTGAGCCCCGCGAAGATCCTTTCCTGCTGGCGGAAGGAAAGGAAATCCGGCAACTCAGGAGACTTCGACCGTTTGCGTCCAAGCTTCACTTGCATAACCGCCAAAGCGGACCCCTTCCCGCAACCCGTCTTGAGCAAGTATGCGCCGCTACCTCCGGCGCGTTCAAAGATTTTGACAACGCATAGCATTCGTTCGAGATTTCAAACAAACTACAGCTCCGGGTCTCATTGTTTTCAATAACTTAGGTTTGGCATGACGGCTGCAAATAAGGAGGCATGCCCGACACGAGGGCAGGAGGGAGAAACAAACAATGCGCACACTCAAGCAATCGACCGTCGTGGCACTCAGTCTCGCGCTGTTGCTGCCCGGCACGCTCATGGCGGGTGAACTGACCAACCAGGCAAAGACTCGCAAAGAGGCTGTCAAACTGACGCAGCATATCGAACGCGCAAGTCTTGCGATTCAGAAGGAGGCAGACATTCTGCACTCCATGAGTCGCAGCAGCCATATCACGAATGCCACGCACAAATCGGGACTGCAGCAGATCAAGAACCATGTCAATGAGCACTTGCAGCCTGCCTTCAGCCGGTTGGCCGAGTTGAAGCCGGAACTGCCGGAGTGGCACCAGACAGCAATCGCTGAGATGCACACCTCAGCTCTGAACCTGGCAGCAAGTGCGGATGCCGCGATTCACAATCGGAATCCTGGAGGGAGCGGAAAGCTTGCGGTGGCCGATCCGGATTACAAGCAGTTGATCGCCAACATCCATGAACGATCAACGGTGTTGGCCCAGGTTGCGGACGCAACAGCGGATTACGGCAGCGCACAGCTGAAAGGACACGAGGTTGGCTTGGCGATCACTTCGCACGATTAAGAAACGGGCAGACCGCGTGCTGACTATGAGCTGGAATTTCTGGAGATTTGACGAGGTAAGAGCAGGGTGTTCGCTGCAGCCAGATGCGGAGACCACCCAAAACTGAATAGAGAAAGGAACCAAAATGAAAAGGAAGATATTTACTCTTGTGTTGCTGGTGGCCGGAGCGGGTTTTCCCGCTCTGGCCACTGCCCAGATGAACTCGCGCCAGGCGCAGCAGGATGGTGAGGTTCAAGCGCAGGTAACTGCACAACTGGAAAAGAAGGAACTCTTCCGCTCTCTGAAGGCGGAGGTCGATGAAGGTATCGTCACACTCAGCGGAGAGGTACCGCTCTACATCGACAAAATGAATGCAGAGAAACGTGTGCGCAAGGTGAAGAACGTGGAGGGCGTGCGCAATCACGTTCAAGTTGGCGGGCCTTCTGTCGCGGACGACGAAGTGCGCGAGAACCTTTCCACGAAGCTGCGCTACGACCGTGTGGGTTATGGGATAGTCTTCAACAACCTTGGGGTTGACGTGCAGAATGGGGTCGTGACGATCGCAGGAAATGTGCGCGACTATGCAGACCGCGACTCGGCTCTGGCGATTGTTTCCACGACAGCGGGAGTGAAGGAGGTTGTGGATGAAATCGAGGTCGCTCCGGTGTCGATCAGCGATGACCGTCTGCGAGTTCGACTGGCACGCGCGATCTACGGCGACGCGTCTCTGAGGAAGTACGCGATGGATCCTCAAGCGCCGATCCGCATCATCGTGGAGAACGGTCACGTGGAGCTTGCGGGCGTGGTGTTGAACGATATGGATCGTCAGTTGGCCTTCACGCGGGCGAACCTGGTGCCGGGAATCTTCAGCGTGTCCAACCACATTGCGGTAGCTTCGGAAGTGAGAGAGTAAGCAAAGGAACTGCGGCGGTCCAGCCAGGATCGCCGCATTTCTGCGTCAGCCTGGATCGGCTCCCGCTAAAGCAGCTTGTGGTAGAGACTCCAGTCTTTGTCGGGTTGGATCTTGATGTGGACGCGGTGAGTGAACACGCGGGCTAGCAGGTCGTTGTCGAATTTGCGCTGCACGGAGTCGGGACTCCAGGTGTAAAGGATGAACTCGCGGATGCCGGGGATGGTGGTGGCAGCCACGAAGAGGCATTCCCGGTTCTTCTCGAATATCTCGCAGATGTCGTTTTCGATGCGGGTCAGTTCTTCAACCTCGCCGGGGTTGGGAAAGCCGGCGCGGGTGGTGTCGACCATAGGCACGGCCAGAGCGACGTAATGTGCGTAGCCTGTGACGCCCTTGAATTTGCTATAGGCGGTATTGGCTCGGACGTGCATGGTTCTGCCGATGTCGTCGTGTCCCTGGCGCTGGGTCCAAGCTTCCGGGACCGGGAGTCTGTCAGAACTGAGGGGCTCTTTCGTGGTGAATGGCCACATGCCGCAGCGGCTCCTGTTGAAAATTAGAGTGTGAGGATCGGGATAAGTATGCCCGATTCAGCAGCCTGCGAAACAGGGATTTCGCGAAACTGACGCACCCTGGGCATCTCGTTCCAAAACTGGTACTGCTTGCCTGAAACGGTCAGGATCGGCGATACTTAGGTGTTGTGTCTTACGCTCCGCGGGGAAGGACTGTCCGCGGGGACCCCGGTGCACCGCGAGTGACTTCCGGGTGGAAACAGGCTGAGCGCTTCAGCGCGGGCCGGGAGACTCCCGAAAAGACCGCAACAGAGCACCGGAATTTGAAAGGACCTGTATCGCCGTGGTGATGATTCGTTTGGCGCGTGTTGGCGCCCCCAAGCAGCCCTATTATCGTGTAGTCGTGATCGAGAAGGACCGCGCCCGCAACGGCCGGTCGATCGAGGTTGTCGGCACGTACAATCCCCGCACCAGCCCTGCTTCCGTTGACCTGAAGCACGATCGTATCGCGTACTGGCGCGGCGTGGGCGCGCAGTTTTCCCCGATTGTGGCCAAGCTGGTTGCCAAAAACCCAGCCAAGGCAGCTACTGCCGAACCGGCGGTCGCCTAAAAAGTCTCTTTCATCGGATACCCAGTGTGCGCGAGATTTTTAACTATCGCGTACACAAACTAATGACTTTAGGAGGGGTGTGCTGGTACTATCGGCGCACCGATCCAAGTCGCTTCTCCTTGGACGATAGGTCAGAGGCAAGTTCATGACCCAAGTTGACATGGTGGCAGTAGATGATCTGGTCCGCGAAATCGCGCGGGCCCTGGTAGACGAACCGGGCGCTGTTGATGTGCAGTCAGTTCAGCGGGACGAGAACACCGTTCTGCGGCTGAGGGTGGCTCCTGGGGACGTTGGCAAGGTAATCGGGAAGCAGGGGCGCACAGCCCGCTCGGTACGCACAATTCTGGGTGCCGTGAGCATGAAGCTGCATCACCGCTACACGCTCGACATCCTGGAAGAGGACGACGAAGAGTAGGATGTACCAACCCCTCAGGGCCAGGCACCTCTCTGGGCGCAGCTGATGGCGCCGGGAGGATGGGTGTGGCTTGCGCGGATCAAGCGCACACAAGGCCGCAAGGGTGAAGTATTCGCCGAACTCCTCACCGATTTCCCTGAAAAATTTGCGGAACGGCGCCGGCTTTGGCTGCTGAAGAGCAACTCGACCGCGGGCGCGGAAGTGTCTGACGAGGCGCGCGAGGCCACGCTCGTGCATCACTGGATGCACAAGGGCGGCGTCGTGCTGCACTTCGCGGGCGTGGATTCGATCTCTGCGGCGGAGGATCTGGCAGGGTGCATCGTCGCGATCCCACAGGCTGAGCGCGCGCAGTTGGACGAGGGCGATGTTTACATCGGCGACCTGATCGGGTGCGTCCTGGTGGATGTTGCCGGTGCAGATCCTAAAGTCGTGGGCGAAATTGAAGACGTAGATCGCAGCGCGGGGCCGGTGGCGATTCTTGTGGTTCGCGGCGAATCGATCGACGAGATTCTGATTCCCTTTGCGAAGGACTATCTGCGACGTGTGGATCTTGATGCGAAGCGTGTGGAGATGGCGCTACCCGAGGGGCTGGTGGAGTTGAATCGCGCGGAGCGGGGCTAGCGGAGTTAGCCGCGCGTTGCGCGTGTTAGCGGAGTTCGGGATAAGTTTGCTGGAACCGCGGCGGCGAATGTTGCCAACTAGGCAGTGGTCCGCTACCTATCGAGAGCCGGACGCATCGAAACATCGCCAACGCCTAGAATTATGTCACCTGAGCGGCCGTCCGGCAGGACTACATTCACGGTGGCACAATCCTTCCAATACCTGATCCGACGAACACGCAAGCTGGTGCCTGCTTGTTCTACCGCAGCTTTTACGGGCTGGGTATAGCAGTCGCCTTCGCTCCCGTTTCCCACAAAGACCGGAGTAGAGGAGATCACAGCCACCGCGTGTTCTCGGTCTTTGCGTACGTCATTCGCCCACACCGCAAGAACGGACAAGCTTAGAAGAACGACAACAGCAGCGGCAACAAGTATGCCGCGCGGCACTTTCTGAGCGAATTCTATCCCGTCGAACATTTGCATCACCTCAGCGTAACAATGGGCTCTAGCTGAGAGAAGTTCTCATTCAGAGCGGATCGTGCTCGATTCGGAAGTGTGGCGTCAGAGAGCCTGCTCAGTGCTCGTCGCGCCGATATGTGCCCAGGCTCTTATTGGAACTCCAGCGGTTTCCAGACTCCGTTGTCTTTGAGAGCGAGTTGCAGCGGACGGGGCGGCCCTTTCGGTGGAACGGTGACTTCGATCCAGAGTTCCTGGCCGCGTTTGAGCCACGTGGGATCGTTGGCATGCTCAGCGATGTAGAAGTCGACGGGCTCGGATAAGCGCATCTGATCGCAGGGTGCGCGCGGCGGGGCTGAGACGCTCTGTGTGGACTTTGAGCTCTCCCATTCAGGAACGCGGATCGCGGTCAACTTGTTGTCTTTGACAGAAAGGCGAGCCTGAAACCACACGGCATCGGGCGCATTGACATTGAACGTCGGGCTCGAGGGAGTGCCATTGACGTTGCGCGGGAACTGCGCGTTCTTCGCCGAAGGGAAGGTGCTGCTGCAGCCGTCGACCGTGAGCTGCAGGCTGAGGTAGCGACCGCGCATGACGAGATTAGGATCGTAGGCAGCAGTGCGCGTCCAGACGCGAGGGCACGTTGCGCGTTGGTATAGATACTTCAGCGCGACGGTGGAGACAATGGCGACCTGGATGATCAACAGGGCAATGGAAACTCTGGCGAATTTCATCGTGCCTCCTGAATGGGTAATTGCGCGATGTGGGCGAGAAGGCCGCGACGGGTTTTCTCCAGCGCCCATCCTCCGGCGAGAAAGAGAACGCCAAGCCCAATGAGCCCGAGCGAGCGGCCCATCTTGTCGAAGATATTGCTGAAGTAGAACCAGGCGACAGTTGCGCCGAAGGCCACCATGCCGAAGTTGACGAGTCCGCGGCTGGCCTGGCGGACTCCCCACCAGATGAGGAACACGCAGAACGCTGCAACGAGCGCGTGCGCGATCACATTTGGTTCGCTGCGGGTGTAGGCACCGTAGGTAGTGCCGTAGTGATAGTGCTCGGTCCAGACGCGCTCGCACCAGGGCAGAGCGATGACAAAGGCAATTGCGGCGAGGACGGGAATCGTGCTCTTCCGCATGCGAGGGAGCGAGAAGAGCAGCGGGACGACGGCGATGATATCCCATCCCCACAAGCGCGTGTGAAACGCCGGAAACGGCTGCACACCAGACCACGAACGCCAGCTGTCAAGGAGCAAGAACATGCTGGTGACAGCGGCGATAGCGGAAGCACCAAAGAGAATGCCGCGCACGATGCGGCGTTCCGTGCCGATGAATAGCGTCAGATAGAGAATGGCCCAGACGAAGAGAAAGCGGCCGAAGTAGACATCGGAGCCGATATGGTTCTCCGCGGCATAGCTCCACTCGCAGATCAACCACGACGGGATCAGCAGCAGTGAGAGCGTTTGCTGGGCTTGGTCTCGAAGAAGCGCCCATCCGCAGAGCGCGGCGATAGCCCAGAGCAGAACGGCCGCGGGCCAGTGCTCCTGGATGTTGAAGATCTGGCCGACCAGTGCGATGGCCGCACCCGTTGCGATTGTGCCGACTGCATGGAGGGTGGTGGAGGTGGCCGGATACCTCTCGCGCAGGATGGCTCCGCCGAGATGAAATACAGTGAGCATCGCCATCACGAGCAGATAGCGCATGCCGGGACCAAGCTGATCCCAGTGGGCGGAAACGAAGAGGACAATGCCGCTGGCGAGGAGGATACCGCCAAGAATCAGCGCCACCTTTCCCTGCCATGCGAGGCCGGTCTCCTGGGTTTCTGCTTCGCGCTCCGGAGCACGTCGCGGTAGCACCGGTTGCTGGGCGGACTCCCAGGAACGGATACGGGAGGCAGTCTCCGCATCGAGCAGGCCCGCCGATTGCCAGCGATTTAGTGATGATTCGTAATCATGCATGGTCGTTGCGCACCATTAAAGCACAAGGCAGGGAGAACCAAACCCCGCCGGTTAGGAGGCATGCCTTCAAGGACACGCCTGAGTGGGATTGCCGCGTCGGTGTCCAAAGCACGTTCCTCAGTCTTCAGATTGCTCCTGACGGCCAACATGGCTTCAGCTTAGCCGTTGCAGGAATCCGGAAGACTTCCTTCGATACAGTTTTGCAAGTGCCACAACATCTCGAACTCCAGGTTCCTGGGGCGCTGTTGATCTGGCACTTTGCAATCAATTCGGAATCGCACGCCGAACGACGAGGTTCTATGATCGTGAGTAACAGATATGGACTTCGTCTATGCACTTTGAGATCATCACGATCTTTCCCGGATTCTTCGAGCGAATTTTTGAGTACGGGATTGTGCGGCGCGCGCAGGCCGAGGGGCTGGTGAGCGTAGGGATGCACGATCTGCGCAACTTCACGCACGACCGGCATCGTACCGTCGATGATCGCCCATTTGGCGGTGGCGAAGGGATGGTGCTTAAGCCGGAGCCTTTGGCTGAGACGCTTGGGTTTTTGGGCATTCTGCCCAAAGACAGGGATCAGAAAGACAGCGGACAAGGCGACGAGGCGACAAAGGAACGTCCGATTGTGATTCTGATGTCGGCGCAGGGGCGGCCCTTTACGCAAGCGGTGGCAAGGGATCTTGCGAAGCTGCAGCGGATTGTCTTGATCTGCGGACGTTATGAAGGCGTTGATGAGCGCATCAATGAGCTCTACTGCGACATGGAGCTTTCGATTGGCGATTACGTCCTGAGCGGCGGCGAGTTGGCGGCGGCTGTTGTCATCGATGCGGTCATGCGGTTGGTGCCTGGCGTTCTGGGCAATGACGCGTCGGGGGAGTTCGAGAGCTTCGGAGTGGCCGATGCGGAGATCGACACAGATGATGCGGGCGTACCGCGGTCGCAGCATGGCTCGGGCGGGCTGCTGGATTATCCGCACTACACGAGGCCTGCGGAGTTCGCAGGGTTGCGCGCGCCGGAGGTGCTGATGAATGGCGATCACCAGCAGATTCGCCGATGGAGGCGCGAACAGCAATTGCGGAAGACGCTGCGGAACAGACCTGATCTTCTTGAACGAGCCGCCCTGAGCGACGATGACCGGCGGCTCCTCGACTCGATCCAAAATCATGGTGAACAATGACCATTGAGAGGCCGTTGGAGATTGCCGCATGGGTTGAGTTGGGCGTTTGCTGGATCGCCTGGTCGCTCGCATTTGTGAAGCCGCAAAAGCGCGCATCAGGGCAGAAGAAAACAGTGACAGCGCCTTCATCGCGTTGGGGAATTTTTCTCGTGATGCTGGGCTACGCCTGCATTTGGGCATTCGTGCGACCGGCTGGTTTCGAGAAATCCCCGGCGTCCCTGATAGCCTCAATAATTTTGGCGCCGCCGTCGGTGGTGCTGGTCTGGATGGCGGTTCGGCACCTCGATAAGCAATGGCGATTTGAGGCGGCGCTGAGCGAGGATCATAAGCTCATCACCACTGGACCCTACCGATGGCTGCGAAATCCGATTTATGCTTCGATGCTCGGCATGTTGCTGGCCACAGGGTTTGCAAAGACATGGTGGCCTCTGCTGGTGGCGGGCGTGATCTTCTTCATCATCGGAACCGAGATCCGGGTACGCGCTGAAGAGCGGCTGCTGGAGCAACGATTTGGCGAGGAGTTCGCGCAGTACAAGACGCAAACTCCGGCCTACCTGCCGTTCCTCCGATAGTCACAACGCGATCAACGAAACGGCTGAACAGCTGCGGGCTGTTGCTCGCCAACCTGTCCGGCCGTGACGACTGCGACGAAGAAGTTTTCGCCGCGCGTGGGTGCGCCGGCAAGACGGCGTTGCATGGCGAGCTGCCCTACGTGCGTGAGGGCATCGGCGATCGGCCCTTGGAAGAGAGCCTCTGCTACTGCGTGCAACGGTGCGTCGGACGCCAGGTAGTTGTCGAAGGCTTTCAGCGCGGCAAAGAAACGGGCCTTTTCTTGAGGCCATGCAAGCGGTGTGGAGTTGTGCCACCGTTCCCTTCCCTGCACCGCGCTGAGAGCCCAGTCGAAAAGATCGCCCATGTGGGCGAGAGTCTGGACGGGCTGACGGCCCCCGCAGCCGCCGAAAGTGGCGAAGTTTTCCGGTGCATCCTCGATGGCGCGAGTGGCGCGGTAGGCCAGGGTTGCAAGGGTGTGGCGGAGGAGTTCGCGTTTCTCGTTCATGCGGCAAATATAACGCAGGCTGGCAGATGTGACCGCAGAACAACTGCAGCGCTATACTCTGTCACCGCAATGCGAGGAGGTCCGCATGTCGAGGAGACTTGGGTTCTGGGCGCTGGCAGGGTTCGCTGTAGCGCTGATCTGGGCTGCCGTTTTCTATGTTCTGGGACCGAGCAATGGTTTCTATCCCAGCGAGGGAGATGTTCTGCAATCCCTGAGCCATTCGCTTTTATTGCGGATCAGCATTCCGGTGGCTCAGCTGGGGCGGCATTTTGCGATCACCTGGTACTGGTCCGCGGTTTTGAATGCAGCCATTTATGGCTGCTTCGGACTGGTGGTAGAGACGATTCGGCTGGCCGTTCAGTCGAGCCGTCTGCGTCTGCACCACTAGATGGCAGCGGCCGGACTAGGCTTTTGGCCTGCTTCTCTGTTAGAATCAAGGTTCTGAGTCCATCAGCAGGAAGAAGCTATGTCAATCCATCCAGTTATGCAGCGCCTGGCAGAAAAGCTGAAGCGCACCGATCTTCCCAGTTTCGTGCCCGGCGACCAGGTTCGCGTGCAAGTCAAGATTAAAGAAGGCGATAAGGAACGTCTGCAGGCGTTTGAAGGCCTTGTGATTTCGATCAACAAGGGCCCCCAGGGCACCTTTACCGTACGCAAAATGAGCTTCGGACAGGGCGTGGAACGCATCTTCCCGTTCAATTCCAAGGTTGTCGACAAAGTCGAGAAGATTCGCAGCTACAAGGTTCGCCGCTCCAAGCTGTTCTATATTCGCGGACTGCGCGGCAAGGCTGCCCGCCTCAAGGAAGTGGAGCGCACCGCCAAGGCGTAGCGGAATCGGCGCTTCTTTCAGCATCAAAAACCCCGGCTCAGGCCGGGGTTTTCATTTGGGTTGAGATCGGGTGCCCTGAACCGAAACGGATCAGTCTTCCCGGGTGTTTTTGTTCAGCTTTTTCGCGTCCCCGGTCTCTTTGTTTTCATCGAGGCCCGTGGAGTCTGCGGTGTCCACTGTTCCGAACGAGTCGTTCACGAGGCCATCATCGGGTTCGGTGTTCTCATCCTGTAGTCCGCCGGGCTGGGTGTGCGTCCACCCCACCGACGAAGGCTTGTCGCTGGGGACCCCGGGCTGGGTTGGCTTCGGTTTTGTGGTCATTGCTCCTCCTGTCCCGTTGGATGCAATGCGCCCGGGAGGTGAACGCAGGTACCGTGCTGCCGAGATAGCGAGTGGCTGTTTTCATCGCGCGGGTGACAAGAAAAGCCTGAGCCCGGACGATGGGGAGTCGTCCGGGCTCAGGCTCGCAGTCCGCAGATGGTTTTCAGCGGAGTTGCGAAGATGGATTCACCGTTCGATGGCCGAGCGCCTTTCGCAGTCGTGCAAGATGGTGCCAGCTATGACGAACGGCGTGATCTTCCAGCACGAACTGCGTTGTCATCGGCGCACCGAAGCTAAGCGAAAATGGCGCGGCGCGGTCCAACTCATCGTCGTTCAGGTTACGGACTGCGTCGGCTGCTTCCTTGCTGTTTTTTCGCAATAGTTCGATGGTCTCCGCCTGACCGGCATTTGCATTTTCCGCCGCGTGTTTGGCGTTGATTTCGGCAACTACGTCCCAGGTAACATCGGTGACGCTCTTGCCGGCGGCAACTGCTTGCGCAACGCTCACTTCAATTGGATAAATGCTGGCAACGTGATTAATGATTACGCCTACGGTTCGCCCCTGCTTGCCGCCCTCCATCATCGGCGTCGACCACTCTGACTGGTTGAGCCGGCCGGCAAAGTCGGCAAGTCGCTCGGCGCCTTCTTCGATGCGATCGGCGAGAAGTTCTGCCCGACGGCTCTTTGGCTGCCGATCCCGGGTGGCTCCAATGTCGGTGACTTTGTTTCCGCAAATGGCAATTACCTCCAGGTACTCGGCATCCACGAGAGTTGCATTGCCGACGCCTCGGTTGTGCGCGCTCCAGAGTGCAACGAGATCGGCCTTGAGTTGCACCTGTCCTTCCGGGCTGAGCGCCCCAAATGCACGCGACATGGGGCCGTAGTGCTCGCGGAAGAAATCAACGACGACCTCTGGCGGGAAAGGATATTCGAGCTGATAGAAGCGATATGTGCAGCGGAGGTCGAGGACTCCTTCGCGGAACCGCTCGTGGACTGTGGCCTGATCGCCCCATAATACCGGCGAGGGCATCCCATTGGGCGCGATATACCGGGCGATGACTTTGAACATCTGACCAACGAAGCCCTGGGCCGTCCAATTCGCCATTGCGATTTTGCCGCCGGGCTTACACACACGCATAAGTTCCGACGCAACGAGGTCGGGACGCGGCGCGAACATTGCGCCCACCAGGCTGGTGACAACATCGAACTGCGCATCGGCATAGGGCAGAGCCTCGGCATCGCCTTCGTCGAAGGAGATGTCCAGCCTCTCTTGAGAAGCGCGGGCACGCGCGCGCTCGATCGAGTTGGTGGCGATATCGCAACCGGTAACCTTGGCTCCGGCACGCGCCGCAATCAACGCAAGCTGTCCCGTTCCGCAAGCAACGTCGAGTAGTTCCTGTCCGTGCTCAACTCCGATTCTCCTGAAGAACAGGTGCGCATCCGGCTCCAGGTAACGGGAAAATACGTCGTAGTCTCCTGTCATCCAGGTCGCCTTCAGACGGGCCTTCAACTGGTGCATATCGCGATGGAGATTGCTAAGATTCGGGGAAACCGCGGCTCCTGTACTCATGTTTTCAATCTTCCTCTGCGGGGATTTGATCAAGTAAGATCAAGTTCTAATATGCGGGGAACTGGACTTCCCTACTTGACTGAACCGCCCGCATGATTAGCCCAAACACCCGTTTTTTGAAAGCGTGTCAGTGGAATGGACGTGCTGTCTGAAGTGTTGAGTGCTGTTCGGCTGAATGGCGCGCTGTTTTTCAACGCGGAATTCAGCGCTCCGTGGTGCATCATGTCTTCGGGCGCGGTGGGCATCGAGCCACATCTGCCGTTCAAGAACGCTCACCTGATCATGTTTCACTTCCTTACGGAGGGGCGTGCCTACGCACTGCTTGGTGAGGAGCGCGTGGAACTTATTGCAGGAGATATTGTTGTTCTTCCTGGTGGAGATTCTCACCTTTTGGGCAATGGTCCGCGCCGAGGGAAGCCTGTTGATTCATTCCGTGAGTTTGCAAGTAGCCTGGCAGATGGGCTGAAGGCAGTGCAGTTTGGCGGCGGTGGTGAGATCACAAAGTTTGTGTGCGGGTACATGGCTTGCGACCCGCGTCTATGCGACGTGTTTCTGTCGGGGTTGCCGCGGATCTTGAGAGTGCCGGTAGCGTCGGGTCCGTCAGGAAAGTGGATCGAGAACTCGATTCGATTTTCTGTGGACGCACCGGCGGGTGCAGGTAGTTCACTTGTCGTCGAAAAGCTGTCTGAAGTTCTTTTCGTTGAGACGCTGCGCTCATACATCAGCACGCTTCCGGAAGAGCAGACGGGATGGCTGGCCGGGCTGCGGGATCCGAACCTGGCAAAGGCGCTGGCGTTGATGCATCGCGATCCGGCGCGGGAGTGGACGGTGGAAGCCCTGGCCAAAGATGTGGGACTTTCGCGTACGCGGCTTGCAGACAGATTTCGGCATTTCCTGGGGATGTCGCCGATTGCGTACCTCACCGATTGGCGGATGAGGATGGCAGCGGAGGCACTTGAGAAGACCGACAAGAGCGTGGTTGAAGTGGCCATGGATGTTGGCTACAACTCGGAGGCGGCGTTTAATCGAGCCTTCAAACGAACTTACAACTTTCCTCCTGCTCAGTTCCGGCAGCAGAAAAAGAGTGAAGTCCTCGTAGGTTAATCACGGATTACGAACGGACCCAGTTCAGGCCAACATCTTGCATGAGAGCTAAACGAGCGTTCTCCTCGCGCGCTTGCATCTGTCGAAAGATCCCTTCGAACTCTGAAGTATGCCGGATTGAGACAAACCAAGTATCTCGCTCGAGCGTAACGCTGCTCGAATATCCGCCGGCGAGCGAGCGCACGAGGAGAGCGATGGCCAGATCGGGCTCACCGAATTTTGAGGCCTGCCTCGCCATGTAAAACCGCATCTCGGGTTCATACATCGGGTTTTCCGCGGCTTCCCGCAAGTGCGCAATTCCGGCTTGACGATCACCGCGGAGATACGCATCGAGAGAGTACATTGCGCCGGGTGCAGAATGAAATCGATGGCGTCTGGTGGATAAGATAGCCAGCGCCTCAGCCGTTCTTTCCTGTGACGCCAGCGCCAGCGCATCCAGATAAAGACCTGCTGAATTTCCATACCAGAAGAGCGCACGATCGAAATCGCCGAGAGCGAAATAGCTATGGGCAACGCTGGTGTGGACATGTGGATCGATGGCGATTGCGCGATTATGCGCCTGAATGGAAGCCTCGTGCTGGCCACAGTACCGGCAAGCATGAACCAACCCGGAAAACAGCTCGGGAGAGTTGGGGTGCGCTTCCAAGGCTCTCGAAAGGCGTAGCATCGCGCTTTGTGCCTCGCCTGCATCCGCCTGAATCGGAGTATAGAGGGCATGTGCGAGAACGAGATTGGGGTCGAGGGAAAAGGCTCGATCGAACGCTCGCAGGGTCGCATCCCCCTCTTCACACTGAGCGGGTCGGAATTTCCTGAGGAAATGATTGCAACGGCCCAGGCGTGCCCAGGCGGGCGCAAACTGCGGATCCTTTTCGAGGCATTCCACGTAGAGATCCCGCGCAAGAGACATATTTTCGACGGTGCGCGTCGCAGAGAGCTGGTTGGCCATCAGATAGGCCTTGTAAGCTTCGCCGTGCGTGAGGGTTTCGGAACTGGCGATGCGCAGTGGGTCCACGGAAGGCTGCCGGACGAGCGCCTGGATGATCACATGCACTACGGCTTGACGGACCATGGCCATCTCGTGTTTCTTGAGGTCCCATGATCTCGAAAGCCGCAGCGTACCTGTTTGAGCTTCGATGAGTTGCAGCACCACGCGAATGGATAGGTCAGAGACTGCGAGGGTCCCCGCAACAATGAAATCCACCAACGCGTTTTCGGCGACGTCTTTAGGATTCCAATGCATCGGATCAAAGCTCGTGGCCAGTTGCACGGATCGAACTACAAACGTGTTCAGCTCGGCGAGAGCAGCAGAGATGTCATCTGCGAAAGCGTAGCTCAAATGGTCTGGATCATCTCCGCGGAAGGGAAAGACGATGAGGCGGATGGGGCTGTCGGCGTGGGGCGGGATAGTTTCGCCAGGAGTGACAAGTCGGAGGGTCGGCGCCTCAGGCAGAAAACGGTAACCCAGTTTCGGGACCGTTTGAATATAACGGGATTGCGCAGGAGAGTCTCCCAGCGTCTTTCTCAGGGCCGCGATCAGGTTCGCGAGATTGGCCTCTTCTACGAACGTGTCGGGCCATAAGCTCTGCATCAGGTACTCTTTCGTGACCAGCCGATCACGATTGCGAACGAACAACGAAAGAAGCTCAAAGCTCTTAGGCTGCAGTCGGACCGGAGCACCTTCGCAAAGAAGCTGATGCCTGCCCGTATCCAGTTCGAACGGGCCGAAGCGGTAGCAGCCTTCCGCCGTGGGAAGTGGCTGCGGTGGATCCGAATCCTGTAGAAATTTCAGCTTTTCCATAGGACCTGGTTGAACCGAGTGATTCAGGATTGGCTTCGCAGCCGTCGAGGAATTGCAAGGTCGAACAAAGTCAGAGCTTCAGCAGGGACCCATCGCACGGACTGACTTCGCGGAAAAGGGAGAATACTATGCGCAAACTGATTCTTGTCGCCGTTCTAATCTGGAGCATGCATGCACAGGGGAGCACATGCCACCAGGTTGGGGGCACGATTTCAACGAATTTCACCAATTCTAACACCACACTTGGTTCAGCCACGGGCGACCTGCGCGGCGGCATCGGTGTGGATGTCCTGAGTGTGAATCCGAATCCGAACGGCACTGTTACGTTCCACAACGAGCATCACTGGGTAACGGAATCGGGGGATGCGATCTGGCTGGCTCCGGCAAATGCGGTGGCATTTCCGACAGGCATTTCCGGATTGTTCGCAGCTAGTTATTCCGACGGCGTTGCAGTTACCGGTGGAACGGGTCGATTTGCGCATGCAAGAGGAAAGATTTATGCCTGGGGTGCCGTCGACACGGGGAAGAATGAAGTGGTCCTTCGCTATGAGGGGTCTGTGTGCACGGCAGAGCAGGATGGTGATTGAGATTGTGCTGCTTTTTCCGCAATAATCCACCGGCCAGCGAAGGCGCCGTGTTCTTATACTGAGTGCATGGCGAAGGCCCCGGTGTGCGGATGGAAACTGGAGAAGGCTGCGGCCCAGACCGGTTTTCTGCGCATCGCGGGCTGTGACGAGGTTGGGCGCGGGCCGATGTTCGGGCCGGTGGTTGCTGCGGCGGCGATTCTTCCGCTGGGATGTAGAATTTCGGGACTCAACGACTCGAAGCAGCTTTCCGAAGCCAAGCGCAACGAACTGGATGTGATCATCCGCGCCAAGGCTCTGGCTTTTGCCATTGCAGCCATCGACGTGGATACCATCGACCGGATAAACATCCGCAGGGCTTCCCTTCTGGCCATGCGGACGGCGGTTGAGCAGCTTGCAATCCAGCCTGACTACCTGCTCATTGATGGATGCGACACGATCGACTGGGCGTGCCCGCAGCAGTCCGTGATTCATGGAGATGGAACGAGCTACTCGATTGCGGCGGCAAGCGTGCTGGCCAAGGTGTATCGCGACCGGATGTTAGTCGAATTGGACGCGGTGTATCCGGGATACGGACTGGCAAAGCACAAGGGCTACTGCTCGCGCGAACATATGGAGGCGCTTGATCGGCTTGGGCCCACTCCCCTGCACCGAAGGAACTGGAGCCCGGTGGCTCAGACGATGCTGGAGTTTACGTCGGTCCTCGAGATCGGCGAGGTTTGATCTCTGCCCTGCCACGGCAGTGATTTTCTTCACTTCCTTTATCTTCAAGATCTCTTAACAAGCCGGAACAGGCCCGTGAGCTGCAAGACGCGGAAGTTTTGTCGACTGGTCAGCATTGTGTTTACGATGCACGGGAGTATGCGGCTGGACGAGTTCTGCGTGTGTGAATCCATGCCAGCACCGGCCGGGCAAGCAATAGAACGAAAAGCGTGATGGTGAGGTTCATGGGGCTCAGGACGCCGGGTTTGACCTGCCACCAGTAGTGAATGATCCCGCAGATTGCAGCGAGGTAGACCAGCTTATGAAGGCGGTTCCATTGTTTGCCGCCGAGCTTGCGAATAGCCCAGGTCGTGGAGGTGGCTGCGAGGGGAACGAGCAGGGTGTAGGCCGCGAATCCAGCGATGATGAACCGGCGCTTGGTGATGTCTGTTTTGAATACGCTCAGATCGAAATTGAGATAGAGCGCGACGTATGTCGCCAGGTGAATGGTCGCGTAAAAAAAGGCGAACAGGCCGAGCAGACGGCGGAACTTGATGAGCCAAGACAGGCGCGGAGAGAGCAGACGCAGAGGCGTGATGGCCAGCGACAGAATCAACATCAGGAGCGCGTTGTAGCCGGTTGTGAGTGCGATAGTGGACGTGGGGTCCGGGCCGAGCGTGTTGGTCACAGCCTGATAGACGAGCATCGCGAATGGACCGAGGCATGCGATCCAGGTGAGCGTCTTCAGCGTGATGAGGGTTTTACGGTTCATAGGTCTTCAGCGGAGTTAGCGGTGCTTCGCATCCTTAGCGGAGTTGGCGGAGTTAGTAGTTCCTGGGCCGGAGTAACTCCGCGAACACGCGCAGCGCAGCTAGCTCTGTTGAACTCCGCTTCAGTAGTACTTGTCGAGGTTCATGCCGTTGTAGAGCGATGCTACCTGTTCTCCGTAGCCGTTAAACATGAGCGTAGTGCGTCGCTGCGCATAAAAGGGCAAACCGATGCGGCGTTCCGTCTTCTGGCTCCAACGCGGGTGATCATGATTGGGGTTCACGTTGGAGTAGAAACCGTACTCGTTTGGGCCCTGCTGGTTCCAGGTGGTCTCGGGCATTTTCGGGACAAAGCGGATCGTGACGATCGACTTCGCCGATTTGAAGCCGTACTTCCACGGCACAACGATTCGGACCGGAGCACCATCCTGATTTGGAAGCACCTGTCCGTAGAGGCCGAATGTAAGAAGCGTGAGCGGATGCATTGCCTCGTCCATACGGAGACCTTCGCTGTAAGGCCAGAAGATACTGCTCTCGTCGGTCCACTTCTCGACGTGCTTGTCGTAGTAGGAGAGGAACTGAACGTACTTCGCGCCCGGCAGAGGATCGCACTGCTTGATGAGTTCAGAAAGCGAGTACCCGACCCAGGGAACAACCATGCTCCACGCCTCAACGCAACGGTGGCGATAAACGCGATCTTCAAGCGGGCGCATTTTTAGCAGGGCTTCGATCTCGAAAGTCTTGGGCGCCTTCACAAGCCCATCGACTTTCACGGTCCAGGGACGTGTCGGAAGCACACCGGCGTTCTTCGCGGGGTCGCCCTTCTGCACTCCGAATTCGTAGTAGTTGTTGTAATGCGTGATGTCGTCAAAGCTGGTGAGTTGCTCGCCGCTGGTGCTGAGCGGGCTCTTGACCGTCTGGAGTTTAGCGGCGTCGGCCAGCGCACCTATACGGGGTGAGAACACGTCTGCGATCCGGTCTGCTCCAACGATGGCACCACCTGCCGCCGCGGCGCCGGCGAGGGCGGTGCGCAGAAAGCGACGTCGACCGAGAAACTGCGTGTAGCTCGCTTCAGATGTGATCTCCGATGAGGGAATGTCGGAGGGCTTGCGGATGAGCATGGGTGACCTCGCTCAGGGGATTCTCTACAGCATCTATTAGACACCCCGGGGGACCCACAAGTTACAGGACCGCTGCAAGTAGTTCGATAGGAAGGAAAAGCGCCGGCCTAATGTTTGGTCACAGCACGGCGGGGGGCGGGTCGGCTCTTGGCGAGTGCAGGCAGGCTGCCCCGCGGAAACGAAGTGGACTGGCGAACTACAAGATGGGTGGGAATGGACCACTCGGTCTGTTGTGTCTGAAGAAGACCCGGCTCAATGCCGGCGCGAAGAGCCTGCACGGCTGCGGCGGCGATGTGCTTGCAGGACATCTGAACGGTGGTTAGCGGCGGTAGCACAAACTGAGTGAGATGAATGTCATCGAACCCGATGACGGAGACATCGTCAGGTACGTCGTGGGTGGTGCGATGCAGTCCGTGGAGAACGCCAATTGCTGTCATGTCGTTGGAACAGACGATGGCAGTGGGCATCTCCCCGAGTTTCATCAGGTTCTCCGTCGCCTTGATTCCGCCTTCCATGGTGTGTGTCCCTTCGATAATGTGCTCGGGCGGAACGGTCAGGCCAAGCTCGGACATGGACTTGAGAAAAGCGTCACGACGGGCCACCGCGGAGCCCATATATAGGGGACCGCTGATGAATGCGATGTTGCGATGGCCGAGCGCAGCCAGATGCTGCACAGCCTCGCGGATTCCCTCGCCGTAATCGACCTTCAGCACGCGGATGTTGGGCAGGTCAGGACCAGCATCGACGAAGACGAGCGGAAATGCGCGGTCAACGAGCTTCTGGATTAGCTCCTGCTCGATGCCGAAAGTCATAATGGCAACGCCGTCTACACTGCGCTGCAGCATGCGCCGGACGAGCGATTCGGTTCGCACGGGATCGTAGTTCGTAGATCCGATGAAAACTTCATAACCCTGCTCGACTGCAAGGTTTTCAAACTCCTGCACCAGTTCGGGAAAGAACGGGTTGGTGATCTCGGAAACGACCAAACCGAGAAGGCGGCTGCGACCGGAAACAAGGGCACGCGCCTGGGTGTTGGGAACGTATCCGACTTCCTTGATGGCTTTCCAGACACGCTCCGCCAGATCAGGGGCTACTGTGGAGATGCCGTTGACCGTTCGCGAAACCGTGGCGATGGAGACACTCGCGCGCTGCGCCACATCGCGGATGCTGGCATTCGCTGCCCGAAGGCGATTCGAGTTTTTCCTGGGTCCACCCACCGATGCAACGATTTTACGCCATTTTCTCGTGTTTCACGAGCGTGTTCTGGAGGGCTCGGCGCGCAAAGAGTATCTGGAAGTGAAAATGGCTGAGCGGGTTAGGGGCGAAGCTCCTATCCGAATTTACGGGAGAATCCGATCATCCAGTGACAGCCTTGGGCAAACGTTTCCGCTAAAGCTGGGTCGGCGCCGGGTGGCCCTGGGCCCCACGGGCAACTTCAATGGCGTGGTTCAGCAAAGAATTGATCGCGGAGAAGCTTTCCTCTGCACCCCGCTTGCTGCCAGGAAGGTTGACGATCAAGGTGCTGCCACGCAGCCCGGCGATTCCACGGGACAGCCAGGAGAACTCATTTCTTTCAGCCCCCCGGGCACGCATGGCCTCGCTCAGGCCGGGAACAAGACGATCAAGAACGCGGACCGTTGCTTCAGGGGTGCGATCTCGCGGGCTCAACCCGGTGCCACCGACAGTGAGAATCAGAGACGCCTGCATGCTGGACCACTCAAGCAAGCGGGCAATGATTTCATCTTCCTTATCCGGGACGAGCGCAGTGGCGATCCGCGCGGTGGGCCAATGCTGACGAAGCAGATCGACCACGGCCGGGCCGGCAGTGTCGGCCATCAGCCCTTGCGAGCAGCGGTCAGAGACGGTGAGGACACAGAGAAGCATCACGATGATTCCAACTGCTACTTACGGCCCTTTGGTAGCACCTTGATTGTATCGAGCCAGACCTGAGCCAATTGGGTCCAGTAGGTCACCGGCAATTTGTTCTCCCTGAGTCCATAACCGTGTCCACCCTCAGCGTAGATATGCAATTCGGCAGGTACCTTGGCGCCTTTGAGTTGCAGGAAGTAGTTCGTGGCATTCTCAACGTGTACGGGATCGTCCTCAGCCTGCACAATAAATGTGGGTGGAGTCTGCGGTGTAGGTTTGATCTCCGGATTGGTCGCCATATTTTGCTCCGCGTTGGCGAGATATCCGGGATAGATGATGAAGGCAAAATCAGGGCGACAGCTCTGGTCGTCTGCTGCATCAACGCGATCGTAGAGTCGTTTATCAAAATGTGTGCTGAGCGCCGCGGAGAGATGTGCTCCTGCAGAGAAGCCCAGGACGCCGACGCGATTGGGATCGATGTGCCATTCCTTCGCATGCAGACGAACGAGGCCGAGAGCGCGCTGAGCATCCTGCAAGGCTGCCGGCGATTTCGGATACGGACCGGTGTTGGGCACGCGATACTTCACCAGTAAACAGGCAACGCCGATATTGTTGAGCCAGCCGCAGACTTCGGTGCCTTCGAGATCGATCGCGAGAATCTGGTAGCCCCCACCGGGAAAGACCACAATGGCTGGCGCTGGACCGGGCGGTACCGCTCCACCCAGAGCCTTCGGCGCGTAGTAAGTTATGGTCGGGTTCGAGACGTTCCCGAGACGCACAAGCGGACGACCGGCAATTAGATTGTCAGTCGGCTTGGTCATGTCGGCTTCGGCGGGCGCATTGGCCGGTGCGCCTGGAGCGCCGTTGGGCCATAGCGGCAATGTGGTGTGTCCGGGAGCTGGCTGCCATGCTGGTTTTTGGCCGATAAGGCTGAGACTGCCAGCGACAAAGATAGCGCAGAGTACGAGTGCTGATTTTTTCATGCTGTTGTTCTTACCTGTTTTTCTTCGGAGCGATGATTGCAGGCGAAGGAGCATGAATGCAAATCTTTGCGGGCTGGGTCGATGGTTCTACCCGAAATCAGGGCTT
>Ga0068855_100002555_pt1 | contig 22429 bp, 13 predicted proteins | sample KBSCornC52_FD_66592 | JGI IMG/M metagenome (GOLD analysis project Ga0068855, IMG submission 66592) | Corn rhizosphere microbial communities from Kellogg Biological Station, Michigan, USA - KBS Corn C5-2 | ecosystem: Host-associated > Plants > Roots > Rhizosphere > Soil ...
GCAACTGGCGCAACGGGGTCTGTCGGCCCGACAGGGGCTACCGGCCCACAAGGGGTACAGGGAATTCAAGGGCCGTTCGGTCCGGTAGGGCCGACTGGAGCTACAGGAGCGGCAGGAGCGACGGGTCCGCAGGGTCCACCGGTCAGCTTTCAAGGTACATGGAGCAATGCAACGACCTATGCACTGGGCGATGCGATCTTCTTCAATGGCTCCAGCTATATTTCACTGGTAAGCAGCAATATCAATCATCAGCCAGATACTGCTCCGGCCCAGTGGTCGTTGCTGGCTCAGCAGGGGGCGACTGGTCCCGTTGGTCCAACTGGAGCAACCGGCTCGCAGGGGATACAGGGAGTTCAAGGACTCACTGGTCCAGCAGGCCCGACTGGAGCTACCGGAGCTGTGGGAGCTACCGGAGCGCAAGGTCCACAAGGCCCTCCGGTCACCTTTCAAGGCACATGGAGCAATGCCACGACCTATGCGCTGGGCGATGCGGTTTCCTTCAATGGCTCCAGCTATATCTCTCTGGTCGCTGGCAACGTCGGCTTCCAGCCGGATATCAGCAATGTGAAGTGGGGCCTCCTCGCGCAGGCGGGTACGAACGGCGCCACCGGGGCGACCGGACCAAGCGGGCCGACTGGTCCTCAAGGCCCCGCAGGACCGGCTGGACCTGCGGGTACCAATGGCAGCGGGGTCAACGCTATTTCCTACGCCCTGCAGTTTATAAATCCGGGGTCAGGTGCAGCAGGGACGAGTTATTTCTTCTCGCCGCTCTATGCCACCGGAACTTTTACGGGGAATACCACCATCGGAGGCAATTTCGTAGCCATGCCCGTGGCTTGTACGATGAGCGCTCTCAATGTTGGAGTCAATAACTACCAAACTCCCGCAGCGGATGTAACAACACTGACCGTCTATAAGAATGGCGCTGCCACAGCGATGACCTGCTCCGTGACTACAAATGGGAATGGATCGAGTTGCCAGGACAAGACACATACGTTCTCCGTCGCTGGAGGCGACAGCATCAGCGTCGCCTTCTCCGAGACCAACATCAACCCATTCAACAAGGTGGTCGTCAACCTGGTTTGCCAGTAACAAGTGGCCCGCCCTGTTGGGGATCGGGCAGGAGCGAAGGACCGGCCGGAGCAGAAAGAGATAGCAAGCTTGCCCGCCCGGCGGGAATGCGATTCAGTAGAGATTTTGCCGCAATTTCCCGAGAGGGCTTTTCTCAGGTTGATGCAAATTGGCTGCTGCAGCACCTGAGGGTGGTTCAGCATGAGGAAGTAGAACGAAGGATCAACGAACGAAAGGGATACAGATCATGGCAGAACCGTTTTTAGGTGAGATCAGGATGGCCGGGTGGAATTTTCCGCCCAATGGATGGGCGCTTTGCAACGGGCAATTGTTGTCCATTAGCCAGAACAGCGCGCTGTTTGCACTACTGGGCACGACATACGGTGGGGATGGTGTAAGCAACTTTGCTCTGCCCAATCTGCAAGGCCGCGTTCCTATTCATCAAGGCAATGGAGCAGGTCTCAGCCCATACACCATCGGCGCGGCCTCGGGCACGGAAACTGTAACTCTCCTGCCTACTCAAATGCCGTCGCATAACCATCTGGTGGGGGTCAGCAACCAGCCGGGAACGGTTACCGATCCAACCAATGCGATTCTGGCTCAAGGGAACTCTGGCTCAGGCCGATCCCCGGTTCCGATTACCAACTATATTTCGCCTACTGCCACAGGGACTTTGGCTCCCACGGCAATTTCAGTGGCAGGCGGTAGTCAGGGGCACAGCAATATCCAGCCATATCTGTGCGTCAACTTCATCATTGCGCTCCAGGGAATCTTTCCATCGCGTCAATAACCGGACGGTGTGCCGGCGATGCACGTCGGCACACCTTCAGTATAAGTCGAATCTTATGGCAGCAGTAGTTCCAATGCGGGGAGTGAGCCATCGTCTGCGTTCCTCAGAGCCTGCGGATGATGGATTTCTGCTGGAACTTTATGCGCAGACGCGAGCCGGAGAGCGGATGCTTTCTGGGATGAATGAGTCGCAGTGGGAGTTGTTTCTGCAGATGCAATTCCGATTGCGGCAGGCCAGCTATCGAACGACCTACCCGATGGCAGTGGACGAGATTATCTGTGCCGACAGCGGGGTTGCCATCGGCAGAGTGCTGACGCACCGCGCGGCTGATGGTATGTGCCTGGTCGATATCGCTATTGTCCGGGAAAAGCAGAGACAGGGATTTGGAACGCAGGTGATTCAGGACTTACAGCATGAGTGTGGCGAGCAGGGCTGGGAGATGAGGTTGCAGGTGCTGAAAGGGAGCCCGGCTGAAGATCTCTATCAACGATTGGGGTTCAGGGTAACGGGCGAAGACCCGCTTCGCAGGCAGATGGTCTGGGATCGGATGAAGATTTGAAAAGCATGGAGAATAGTTTGCAGGTTGATAAGGCCCTTATGCCAGAGATGATAGGGACGTGTGTTCTATGGCAGTTGCGGGCAAAATATCTCCGCGCTTTGACTGCAATCCTTGTCATCGGATTGGCTGCGGGCGGCTTCAGCGCACTGGCGCAGAGCGGGCCGCCAAACAACGTGCAAGCCACGGCAGCCGCCCTAGCAGCGCCAGCTCAAATTGCGTATGACGCTGCAGGCAATCTTTATATTGCGGACCTCAACAACAACGTGATTCGCAAGGTAGATCTTGCCGGTATCGTGACGACGGTGGCGGGCACCGGCGAGCAGGGCTTTGCCGGTGATGGCGGAGCCGCTACCAGCGCGCAGCTCGATTCTCCAGCGGGCGTAGCGGTGAATGCTGTCGGAGATATTTATATTGCCGATACGCATAATCAACGCATTCGTAAGGTCAGTAGCGGGACCATTACTACGATTGCCGGGACCGGCGTTGCGGGTTTTTCCGGAGATAGCGGCGCTGCCGCTTCGGCGCAACTGAGCAATCCCACTGCTCTTGCCCTTGATTCGAACGGCAATCTTTTCATCGCCGATACCAACAATCATCGCATCCGCAAGATCAGCGGTACCACGATCACCACGGTTGCCGGCAATGGCGAACAGGGATTCTCGGGGGATGGCGCAGCGGCGACGGCTGCGGGAATCGATTCGCCGAACGGTGTTGCGGTCGATGCAGCGGGGAAGATCTATATCGGAGATACGCGCAATCAGCGTGTGCGCGTGGTTGATACGGTGGGAGTGATTTCGACACTGGCTGGAAACGGCAGCAAGGCCTATGGCGGCGACGGTGGCACGGCTGCTGGCGCTTCGCTGGCTCGTCCACGGGGTCTGAGTGTCGATGCGCAGGGCAATATTTATATCGCCGACAGCGACAACAACCGTATCCGTGTGGTTGGAACGACAGGAAAGATCAGCACCGTGGCGGGCAATGGCTCGCAGGGATTTGCGGGGGATGGCGGCCTCGCGGTCAATGCCATTCTCGATACTCCTCGTGCGCCTGCGGCGCAGGCTCCCGGAGTCTTTGCGTTCTCCGACACCAACAATCAATTGGTTCGCGGAGTGGGTACGGATGGCGTGATCCATACCGTTGGGGGGCAGAACTTAGGCACCGGAGGCGGGCAGAGCTTCGCCGAGACTCTTATTCTGAGCGGTGCATCTACCGTCGCCTTTGGCAGTGGCTCGCTGACCGCGACTTTCAGCAACGCAAGCCAGACGGCGACTGGTCAGGTGAGCCTGCTGGATATTACTGGCAACTCCACTTCGGTTGGCTCGGCGACTTTGACAAATAATGTGGCGACGATCGGTACCGCGGCGCTGCTGCCCGGAGCGCATCGCCTTGTGGCCAGCTATGGCGGCGACACATTGAATCCGCCGATCACAAGCAGCGTCTTTGTGCTCACGGTGACTCCGCCTCCGATAAACGACTTCACTCTTACCGTGAGTGGGGCGGCAACCCAGTCCGTGAATCCCGGGCAGGTGGCGACCTTCAACTTCATGTTGCAACCGCAGGGTGGCGTGCTGAATGCTCCGATTACGCTGACCGCTTCGGGCCTGCCTGCTGGAGCAACGGCGGTCTTTACTCCATCGGGCATCCCTTCGGGCTCCGCTGCTACGTCCTTTAGTCTGGCGATCAAGACTGCGGTAACCAATGCCGCAACCGTTTCGCCGGTATCGCCTCTACGGGCACCCCTGCTTCCCATCAGCGCGGCGGTTTTCCTGCTACCGCTTCTGCGAAACAAGCGTGTCCGCGCGAGATTTCATCGGATGCCGCGCACGTTGCTGGGTGTGTTCTTTCTTCTCATCATGGGCGCCGCGACTCTTGGCCTGGCTGGCTGCGGCAGTGGAGGCTTCTTCCCGCAGAAAACGCAGAACTACACGATTACCGTTACGGCAACCGCTACCAGTGCTGCCAATACAACCTTGCAGCACACGACCTCGGTTTTGCTGGTCGTTCAATAAGATCGCAGAGGAGCAGTTCGCACGCATGAGGCTTAAGGCACTTTTATTGTCGGCAGTATGGATGGGAACGGTCGTGGCCACTTCTGCGCAGGCCATTCCGTCCGCGACGGGTGATCTGGGGCCAACTGTTTCGAAGAACTACCCCATCGCGCTCTCATTCAACTACACCGCAATGATCGGTAATGCGCCTCCCGGACAATGCGGTTGTTTTCTATTGAATGGCGGCAGCAGTGAAGAGCTCTTTTATGTTTGGAAGAATGTTGCAGCGGTCGCACAGGTGACTGGCAACCGGGTTCAAAATATTCCGCAGTCGCAGCAAGGCCTCAGTCTGGTTACTTATATGGCAGGCCCACGCTATTCCTTTCGCACGACACGGCGGCTAACGACTTACGGGCAGTTCCTCGCTGGTGGCGTGCATGGATTCGATACGTACTTTCCCGTCAATAATACGCAGCCTACCGGCGCTGCAAACTCGTTTGCATTTGCACCTGGTGGCGGTCTTGAGATCGGTATCGGTGACTGGCTCTCGATAAGGGCTGTTGAAGCTGAGTTTCTTGTCACTCACCTGCCAAACAACCTTAGTGAACGTCAGCACAATTTGCGCATCAGCTCCGGTGTGGTCTTCCGATTTTCTTCCATACGACTGAATCGTTAGGCATGTGATCCACGTATCCGCTCGGGCATACCTGCAACGGTGACGTCGCTTACGATACGTCGGATCAAACGTTCTCCTCGTTGTAGATTCGCACTTCATAGATGCGGGCTTGCGCTGCGCCATTTGTTTCGTGGACGGTGATGCGAACTTTATTTGCCGTCGCCGGCTCAATACGATGGACTCGCCGCCGGGCGTAGTTATCTTTTTCCTCGACAACCGTCTTCCATCCACCGGATTGAAGAACCGCAATGCTGTAACTCTTCACACAATCGGGATTGCGAAACGTTGGCAGCGTTGTGCGCTGGTTGAGGCCCGTATCGAACGTGATTTGTACGTGATTCAGGTGAACGGGCTTTTCCCAGTTGAGCTCGATCCACGCAGGCAATTCCTGCTTTGGATCGGACTTGAAGATATTGGTCCACATGTCCGGACGGTTGGTTCCGGTGACTACGTTCCGGGCGGTATAGGGTCGTTGTTCCGGGGTGATGCGCATGGCAAACGACCTGCCTTTTGTCAGAGGACGCCACATAGAGGCGCCAGGATTATCAGCGGGCGTCGTCCCGACCGGCACGAGAGTAGGCGTGCCTGCTTTGTCCGTATGAAGCGACCAGGCGATCTCAGGATTTGCATCGATCTGTATGAAGTAGAGACTGCCAGGATTCGTCTGAAGATTCAGAGGAAAGGAGACGTATCCTTTTTGCCCGGGCGGAACGGTTGCCTTGGCAGTCGTTAATATCTGTGTCGGCCTGAGGTCCCAAACCGATTGTGCCTTCCACAGGGAAAGCTTTACTGTTTTTGCCGTCGCTGCTTTTGAATGAAGGAGCAGTTCCACGCTGTCGAGCCGATTTGTGGAGACGGGGAAGAGCTGGCCGAGAGGAAGCTCTGCCGCGTGAAAGGTGTCCGACTCCGGAAAGATCAGTGACGCATCACTGCTGGAGGTGATCTTCGCGTTCCTTGCTAAGTCATCCTTGTCTGCATTGATTACGCCGGGCATGGAGGCGTCTTGCCGCAACAGGATTTGTTGTAGTTCAAAGGCATGATCTCTGGCGACGACGTTTGGCTCGCAGGCGTGCCGCTTGCAGAGAGCAGCGGCAACACCTACTCCCTGACCTACGATCGCCCCGGTCGGGAGTACCCGAGAGGAAGCAAAGGCAACGTAGCTTGCGCTGATGGGGCGGCCTGCGGTGAGTAGATTGTGAATGTTTTTTGAGTAGCAGGCGCGCAGGGGAATTCCGTAGGGAATCGTTCCGCGTTCCGCGAAGTTGGCGTCGCTCCGAGGTTCGGGATAGGGCTCGGTTCGTCTTGTCTCGATTCCGCCGGAGACGTGGATATCGACTCCCCACGCCCCGTAGGCGATGTCGTCTGGACGAACAGTAGGAATACGAAGATCCTTCTCCGTCAGGACGTAATCACCGATGACTCTGCGAGATTCGCGCTTGTAGGGCCAGAAACCGACGAACTCGAGGGCGTAGTTTTTTGCTCGCTCTCGAATATCAGAGTTAGTACAGTGATTTTTGATGTGATCCCACACGCCGAGCAGTTGGCGCAGGGCTTCATCTCGAATCTTCTCGTTATCGCGAATGGGATGTAGGGGATGGCCTACTTCGATCCACCAGTAGCCTCCTTCGATGAAGCCATGCCCGCGATGCGTCAGGTCTGCTTCCGTGTTGAAGGTGGCTGCCCATTCGGGTCGCCTGAATTCGATGGGTTTCCCTGTGTCGCGGGCACGAAAGAAGAGGGTGTTGCCCATCAGATTTTCGTCGCGCTCCGCAGGCGCCAGATGTTCTCCATACTCTGAACGGCCCTCCCGGCCCCAGCAGAATTCTGCTCCGGCTCTGTATCCCAGAACGCCGTCGCCAGAGGCATCGATAAATAGCGGCGCGTCGAGGATGAAACCTTTCTCTGTTCCAAGCTGCACTGCATGGATCGCCAGGATGTGTGACTCATCCTTCATCTCCACTTCGCGCATGGTTGTGTTGAGAAACAGGGTCAGATTTTTTTCACGCCTCGCCCACTCATACAGCACCAGGTCCCATTGTGAGTTCATGAGTCCTTCGACGGAGGGTTCCCAGTTGCGAGCACGCTCTTCGACGGACATCTCTTCGAGGATGCCAGCCTCTTTGATCCATGTGCTGAAGCCGCATGTCTCTTCCGGATACAGCCTCACCTCGCTGGAGGAGTTGCCGCCGAGAGCGGATCGCTCGTGGACCAATGCTACATGCATGCCGTTGCGCGCGGCACTGATCGCGGCGCAGACACCTGAGATGCCGCCTCCGACGACGATCAGATCATAGCTTTGCTCAATGATCTGGATCGTATTCGGGCGGATGTATCCCTTTGTTTTTCTGCTCGAAGTGAAAGCCTGCTTACCGGGTTGCGTTGCTGAGTGGGATGGTGCATCGACTGGGGGATGCGAGATTTGGTCCGCCAGGAGAGGCCTTGAAGCCCATGGACCGAATGCGCTCGCCGCCATGGCGATGCGTCCCATAAATCCTCTGCGATTGATTGGCATAGCGCTGTACCTTTCTTGATGATGTTGCGCATCGTGGAACTTCGACTTGTATAAAAAGCAGGTTCACCTCAGCCCGCCGTGGTCTCAGGTAAACATGAACTCGGCAGTCATCCTGCAGGAGAGGCTGGGAATGAGGCGGACCCAGTGTGCGCTGAACGCATCGGGGAAGAGGACTGGGTGGTAGTCGCCGCCGATGAGCCGGACGGTCTCGTATTTGACCCAGGTTCCATTGCCCAGGAAGTCGATCTGAATTTCGACGGAGGCGCTCTTATCTGAGATAAGGTGGAGCATTTTGTGGCGGAAGTCAGTGAAGAGGAAGGGATCGGAGGGCTGGCCGGCGGTGACGTGGTCGTTACGCCAGGGGCCGCCCCAGCCTTGAGGTTGGCCCCAACTCCAGAGGTCGTCGCTCTTGCCGAACCAGATGCCGCTTTGCGGTTGGCCTACGACGGCGTTGTTATCGCCGTTGGGCGTAGTCTCGTTGCCGCCGAGAGCGAGCAGACCGCGGAAGCTACAGTAGTCCGGGATGGTGCGCAGGTGCTGGCAGACGGGTTTGACGCCCCAGATGTGGTCTTCGAAAGCGATAGGTTGTAGTTCGTAGAACATGCCCTGGATGTCCATCATGAAGTGCTCGGTTTCGATCTCGCGGATCCGCATCCACTCAGTTTGCCAGGCTTGTTCGAAGGAGTGCGAGGCCTTGGGAAGTCGATAGCGCTGCCACTTCCCTTTAACGAGTGCGGAGAGCAAGACCGACTTTTCGTCCCAGCCGTTGGCGAACATGACGTTGCCCATATTCTGGCGGGCGGCGACGTCCATGTGAGGCTTGTCGGAGATGCGACGCCACGGGGCCGTTCCGTCCCACTCGAAGAGACCTGCCTGCGTGTCTCCATATTGAAAGAAGCCATTGTTGGTGACGACGACGCGGCCCTGTGCGGTGTAGCCGCCTTTGAAGTGAGGCTGGTCGGTGATGTTCATGTCTTTGGTGAGGTTGAAGAGCAACCGGGGTTTCAGGTCGTTGACGTCCATCTCGAAGAACAGACCTTCCATGGTCTGGAAGTAGACACGGTTTTCGGGATCGGTGAGGTGCGGCATGGTCGAGGTGAGGCGGTGCTCGACGAGGCCCTCGATGCGTCTCCACTTGCCGGCGGAGTCGATGATGTAAGGGCCGATGATGCATTGATTGGAGTGATGGTGAATGAAGCGGTTGGCGTAGACGCCATTGTGGATGTCGACGAGCTCGGATTTGAGCGTGTCTTCGATGCGATAGAGACCGAGTCCGGTGCCACTCCGTTTCCCTGAGGAGTTATAGGTACTGGCGTATAGCCCGTCGGCCCAGGGCATAAGGGCGCCGATACCGCACTCGGTGCGCTGGGCGTTGTTGTCTCCCTTGAAGCCGATGTTAGGAATGCCGGGGAGAAAGCTCTGTGCGGCGGCGTAGCCTGTTGAGCCGACAAGCGCGGCGAGGATGGAGCGGCGGGACATGGAACGATTGGGAATCTTCATCGGATCTCTCTGGGTTGGGTTAGGTCGATCTGGTTCGACGTGTGATGGAAGGAGGTTGAATGTGAACGTCTGGGTCGAATGACTCTCACGGGACCTCCGAGTTGGACGCTGTCTTTGGACGCAACAAGACTTGATCGCTAAGGGGGGTGTGTTCGAAGCGGCTCAGTTCCAAGCCAGCCTGCTCTGCGAGTGCATGAATGCCTTCCACGCCGCGCGGTATGAGCTTGAAGCGAGCACGCTTAATGCTGGCGCGACGGAGAGGATCGGAGCAGGTGACAGAGCCGACGATAACTTTGACGTCAGTGGCGTGAGCAAGCACCTGCAGATTCGCAACGATGGCGGAGTCAGTCGCATATTCGAAGAGGCCGCCTTCGGATGACGCGGCGAGGATGGCCTGGGATGCAGCGCTCTGCCGGATACGGTCCTCTAGGGGTTTGGTATCGTTCCAGTCGTAGGGCTGATGTTCGAAGTGGAGATCGAGTCCGGAGAGGATGTGGCCCGGCGCACTCAGCACGCTTGCAGCTCTGGCTCCGAAGTTCGGGGCGACAGAGTCGATGTCCAGCACGATGATTTTGATGGGACGCCGAAGCAGCGCGGGGTCTTTCCGGTGAAGAAGAATGAGCGCATTGAGACTGTCGATGGCTGTACCGCCTGCGATGTTGAGCATATGGAGTGGCTTCGAAGGAGACTGAGCCAGGGCGTCTTGCAGTCCTTCGGCAAGCAGCATCGCGCACTGCTGCAAGCGCAGGCGCATGGAAAGAGCGTGAGGAGTTGCGGCGACCTTTCGATCGATGGGCCCGTCGAAGCCGGCGGGGAGGTTGTCGGCACCGAGCTTCATGAGATAGGTGTGGAGGCCGCCCAGATGATCGGTGCCTGCATGAACAAGTCCATGTAGCAGCCGGGACTGTCGAGCGCCGAGTCGGAGAGTCAGCGCGCTGATGAGCCGAGGTGTTTTGGCCTGGCGTTGCTCTTCCACTTCGTAGAGCTGCTGCAGGGAGGTTCTTGTCGACGGATCGTCGTCCAGCGCAAAGCGAGGATTCGTGACATCCACGATGGGGATCTTTAGCGTATGCGCGTCGGACGGCCAGTCTACATGAAGCAATTCTGTGTTTGGTTCCAAAGTATTCTCCCGGTCCGTGAAATTTGCTAACGATGATCTGGAGCCGATTGCCCGGCGGCGCGCACCAATGTTTCAACGCCGGGAATGATACCAATCGTCAGTTCGGCGACTGGCTTTCCATGGCCTTCGGGAAGTGGAGAACGCGCCGCCGTGGCGACTTGCGCCCATGCGCTTGTTGCAAGCGGGAAGCTCCCGATGAACCACAATGCTGTGAGAGCGATCCATAATCTTCGAAGCTGCACATTGCCTCCGAGTTGTTCGATGTCTGATGTCGCGCGGCATCGAGAAATAGATGCGAGGGCTACCAGGTAAATCAATCTGCGAGATATCATAGATTAACCGCTTAACAATGTGCTATATCTAATCTTCTCTTGCGAGGGAGAGAGAAGATCTCTTCAGCCTTCGGTGCTTAGCTGAGGTACGCGGATGGGCTGCCCGGGCTCTCTATCAAGTCGGTGGGGAACCGCAGCACCTCGGAAATCGATGGTCGTCTTGGCGAGCCGACCTGGAACTAATTTAAGTTTTCACACGGCATTACTTTGGAGCGATCGATGTCTTCAGTCTGGAACTTACCACTACGCTTTGCTGCAGCCGTCGTCGCGGTTTGCTCTTTTCTTTGCGCTAATTCGTTGCCGGGACACGCGCAGGATGGGGGCGAGTATCGCATCCGGCTGGATCAGCCGCAGCAGGTGATACGAGGGCTGGGATTTGAGATTCAAAGCGACAGCATCGGCTCGCTGAACCTGGGAATGCCGGAGGAGGTAGTAGCCGTCCCCCATGATCTGACTTCCTCGGAAAAGGCGCGCTTCTATAAAGAGATGCTGCACGGCTTCCGGTATACAAGGCTCGCGCTGGGATTATATCTGCGCGGCCTGGACGCGGATCAGAAGCACATTGTGGAACGCTATCCAGGTCAGTTGGACGATCTTCGAGCAATGCAAAACGCTTCTGGAGTTGAGGGGTTCGATGTCGAGTACTGGTCTCCCCCGCCTTTCTGGAAGGACAGCAAGAGCTTCTATGGAGGAACTGTGGCTGGCCACGATGCCAAGTTCTTCAATGCGTTCTCTGATGCGCTAGTACAGGATGTGCGCTATCTGGAGGCGCATGGCCTGCATGTCGTGCAGTGGGGCCTGCAGAACGAACCTGTGTTCGGGATGAGTCCGTTGAATGGAGAAAGACTCAAGGCGGGCGAGCGGCCGAAGATGCCATACGGGATCATGTTCTATAGCCCACAGGACTATGCCACCACGCTGAGGTATACAGTTCCCAAGCTGCGTGCCCTAAAGCCGGGACTGCAGATCCATGCCAATAGCTGGGATGGTCCGGCGGGGAAGTATGCCGAGGAGATACGAAAAGATCCTGAATTGCTAAAAAATATCGATGCCTGGACATGGCACCAAGTGGGTTCGAACTCCAACGCTCAGATCGACGATCGGACGAAGTACATGGCTGGCGCGGGCGGCAAGCCCGTTTACTCCAACGAGTTCGAATATCAACCTGCTGACCTGAAGAAGATCGACTCGCCATTTATGAATACGGGACAGTCGCTGATGAACTGGATGGTCTTCGAGAACGCTCCGATCTGGTACTGGCTGCATGCGTTGAAGCCGGTGACGAATATGGAGGCGACCGGGTACTCCCTCGGCTTCTGGCGTCCGGAAGGGGTGCTGAAAAGCAATCTGCGGCCAAACTTGAAGGTGGGCCACTGGGAGTTCAACCCGCAAAACTGGAATGCGCTGGCCGGCTTCTTGAAGTATCTGCCTTGGGATTCGACACGCCTTACGGTAGAAGAGAGCACGGTACAGCACGATCAGCGTGTGCTGGTATGGAAGGACAAACAGGGAAAGCTGGGCATTGCTCTTTCCAACCGCGGGCCGAAGGCGTACACCTTCCATATCAAGGGAGCCGGACGCCTGGCTCTTGCGGGGCATCGCTACACAGTGAAGGAGCTGAATGTTCCGCTGGGAAGAAAGACCGGAGAGGAGGTCGCTATCACAGTGCAGCCGCAGTCCTTTGAGTTCTGGATCGAGCGTTGATTCTGTAGCCTGAGATGAGCAACGGAGAGGCATCTCCAGGCTAGTTGGACTATGGCTGATGCTGAAGGATGAAGGTGTGATCTTTCGGTGTGGATGCAGACGCGATGTGGTGTTGGGCTGTGTCGATGACCTGATCGAGAAACTTTGTACCTTCTACCAGAGGGGTATCCCTGGGTAAGTCCGTTGTTCGGGAGATGGCGCGGGTCCGCGCAATTTGCAGGCTGTCGCTATCGGAACAGGCGTAAAAGACGCCTCGGCCTTGGATGTGCATCGGTGTAGGCATCATGGAAAGGTCGACTCCGGTGGCGAGGTCCGCAGCGGAAAAAAGGGCTGGCAGCGCCTTGCCGTCAATGTCGAGAGTATAGGTGCCGGATGCGAGATTCTCTACACGCAGAATACGCTGGCCGAGGTGCGGAGCATCGGTGAGCAGGCGGAATAGGACCTCGTTGCCGTCGATGGGGTCGAAGATCGTGGTGTCAGGATTATCGGTCTCTGTCCATTGCAGTCTATTCGTGCCGCCTTGTACGTCATGAACTGCTGAAGCCTGCTGGTCGAGCAACTTGCCGGTGCGTCCGTCGAGCGTAACGGAGGCGGCAATCTGCGGCATGTTCCAGCCGCGCAGGATGGTTTCAGCCATGAGCCAATGGAATCCGCCCGTAGGGTGGACACGATCCGGCAGGGCGAGCTTTGCCGCAATGGGATCGGTTGCGTTGGCACGGATGAGGGCGGCGGTTAAGGGTGTATTCAGATCGATGAAGTTGGCATGGAATTTTGTGGCGAGGGATTTATCGATGGCGGTGAAGCTGGCCAAGGTGTCGTTGCTATGGTCGCCGGGGCGGGTGATCTGATCGAAGGGCGATGGGGCGATGATGCTCAGCCGTACGTTCGGGACTTCGGCTCGGAGGCGGGTAAGGATGTGTTCGTAGCCAGGCGCATAGGCGGCGCGGGTTTCGAGGGTCGCCCTGTCGTTCATGCCAAGCATGATGGCTACGACGGTAGGGTGGCGGGCTATGACGTCACGGGTAAGGCGCGTGTCGACGGGACCGGCTGCTCCGCCGGTGACTCGGTCGCCGCCCACGCCGGCGTTGTAAAAGCGGATGTGCCAGGTGGGATGCTGGGTATGGACTGCAGCGGCGATATAGACGGTATATAGGCGCTGCTCGGTAATGCTGTCGCCGTAGAAGACGACAGTGTCGCCGTCGTGGAGCAGGAAAGGCGCAGATTGTGCGGGCGAGGAGATGGCAATGAGCAGAGACAGGAGCGCAACGAACCGTATGAACATGGATTATTTTTCCCCAGAGCATCACCAAATTAGTTGGAGCGGCATAGGGATGTAAAGCGGTTAATTATGGAATTTATTGAGAGCGATCGAAAGAATCATAGGTTTCAACAGCCGGTATCGACAAGTTGGGGTGTGATGGTGAGAAGATATTGCGAGAGGTTGATGAAACTATATGTCGGCACCAAAGCTGGCAGACATCGCCAAGCGCGCAGGAGTTTCGATTGCGGCCGTTTCGATTGCCTTGAACAATCGCGACACGAAACGAGTCAGTGCGGCGAAACGAGAAGAGATCCAGAGGATCGCGGAAGAGCTGAGCTACACTCCGAACGAGTTGGCGAAGGCGCTGGCTGAGCAGCGAACCCGTCTGCTTGGTCTGATGGTGCCCTTGCGTGACCCGATCTTCTTCAATCACTTTATTGCTCAGGCTCTGAGCGGAATTCAGGCGACGCTGATGCGTCGCGGATATAACCTGCTGGTGTACTCGCCTTCAGGAAGGCCAGGACGTTCGACGCGTGACCAGATTCTGGAGAGCAAGTTTACCGACGGCTTGATTTTTATCAATACACGGTCGTGTTCCACGCGCGACGTGGCGGAGACAATTCAGGAGTTGAACGCGGCCCAGATCAAGTTCACGATGATCAATTCTTACTATGGCCGGGCACCGGTGAACTATGTGGGGGTCGATGATTCCGCGATCGGGGAGGCGGCGGTTCACTACCTTGTCGAACGAAAGCATCACCGGATCGCGTTTTTGAGTGGATCGGAGAAGCTCCCGACCCACATCCATCTGCTCCAGGGTATGCGCCGCGGCCTGGCAGCGTACGGAGAGGATCTGCCGGCGGATCGAATCGGATGCACGGGGTATGACGAGACGGCGGCGTTTGAGATTCTGGACCGGTGGTTCGAGACGAAGCGACAGCGACCGACTGCGATCTTTTGTGCAGACGACCAGTTGTTGATGCATCTCTACGACTACGTCGAGGCGCGCCGGATGAGGATTCCGGAAGACGTCGCTGTTCTGGGTCGTGGCAACGCCGGGCTGATCTCCCTTCTGCGACCGCGACCGACGGCGTTCTATATTCCTACGTTCGAGATGGGTGAGCTGGCTGCAGAGATGCTCATCGACTCGATTGAAGAGCCGACGGGGAACCGGCAACGGGTGCTGCTGCCTTTCAAGCTGCATGTGGGACAGACGGCTTAATCTTTCTAAGAAACTGGATTGACAAGGGAAGTATCTGACTGGTAATGTTCATCGAGTTAACCGGTTAACCTTGCCTGCGCCCATTCTCAATCCGATCCCGTTATCTCACTTGAGCTCAGCTCCTGCGATTTTGGAGGCCGAGGTGGAGAGCGAACACACGCGTCGACCGATTCGCTGGGTCTTTGCGGGGCTCTTGTTGCTCGCCTCGGTCATCAACTACGTCGACCGACAGACGCTGTCGGTGCTTGCGGTGACGATTCAACGGGAGATGGGGCTGAGCGATGTACGCTACGGCACCGTCGTGCAGTGCTTTCTGCTGACCTACATGGTGATGTATGTCGTTTCTGGCAGACTGGTGGACCGTTTCGGAGCAAGGCGGACGCAGGGCGTCTTTTTGCTCTGCTGGTCGGTAGCGAACGCTTTGACCGGAATGGCTACGGGATTTGTCTCGCTGGCCGCTTGCAGGGCGGCGCTGGGCGCGGCGGAGCCGGGAAACTATACCGCGTCCCTGCGGGCTGTAGGGGATTGGTTCTCTGCGAAACAGCGCGCTGTTGCGGTGGGTCTTTACAGCATGGGTGGGACCCTGGGCGCGGCCATCGCTGTTCCTCTGACTGCCTCTTTAGCGATTCGCTATGGCTGGCGGAGTGCATTTTTCGTAACAGGAGCGATGGGCGCCGTGATTGCGGTGTTATGGATCCTGATCTATCGCGATCCCAAAGATGCCGTTGTCGTTGAGCGCGCTCCTGCTACTCCATGGCGAATAGTGCTGCGTCAGCCCTACATCCTGGAGATGCTGGGCACACGAATGATGACCGACTCGGTCTGGTACTTCTTCTTGTTCTGGGCTTCGAAATACATGCAGGAGAGTCATGGGTTGAGCCTGAAGGCAATTGGCATGACCCTGTGGGTACTGTATGTGGGAGCGGACGTTGGCTCTTTTGCGGGTGGATGGCTTTCGAGTGCACTGGTGCCTTTGCGGGGTACGGTAGGGGCGCGCTTTGCCGTCATGATGCCTGCAGCGGCTTGTATGTTGACCCTGTCGATTGTTCCGTCTCTTCGAGGTTCCGGCGTGGCGATCGCACTGCTGACGTTGCTGGCGCTTTGTCATATGGCGTGGATGACGAACGTGACGACATTGACGCTCGACCTGTTTCCGAAGTCGATGGCGACCACCGTACAGGGCATGATCGGGGCGGCGAGTGCCATGGGCGGATTGATCTCTGCAGGGCTGATCGCCCGGACGATCCATACCTATGGATATCGTCCTGCGTTTCTGGTGATGGCACTGATGCATCCCCTCGCCGCAATGATTTTGTACTTCCGGTTGCGACCCGCAGTGCGTCGCCCGGGGCTGGTTTTAGGAGAGAGTTGAGCGCTATGCAGAAGATCTTCGAACAGTACGACGTGGTGGTATGTGGTGGCGGATTGGCCGGAGTCTGTGCTGCCATTGCAGCGGCGCGCGGGGGCGCCAGAACGGCACTGGTGCAGGACAGGCCGGTGCTGGGAGGCAACAGCTCTTCGGAGGTGCGGGTGACGCCTCACGGCGCGGCAGCGTTCCATGCGTATGCGCGAGAGACGGGGATCCTGTCGGAGTTGCTGATCGAAGAGCGCGCTATCAATCATGAGGTGATCTTCGAGAATGGATGGACCAACTCTGTCTGGGACATGGTGATCTACGATCTGGTGCAGCGGACAGAGAACTTGACGCTTCATCTGAATACCGCCGTCCAGGGAGTGGTGGTCGACAGCGATACCTTGAAGTCAGTGGAGTGTCGCGTGAGCAACGCGGAGGTCGATCTATCGTTGGCGGCTAAGGTGTTTATCGACTGCACTGGCGATGGTCTTGTCGCAGCAGAGGCAGGTTGCGAGTGGCGCATGGGAAGTGAGGGAAGAGCGGAATTTCACGAGCCGCATGCCCCCGCCGAAGCCAATGGCGACGTGATGGGGAACTCCATCCACTTCAAGACGAAGGATATGGGCAGGCCTGCTCCGTTCAAGCTGCCGAGCTGGGCGATCGAACACAAAGATGGGCGGTATTTTTACGACCAGGGACGGCTGCCCAAGGACATGCGCGGCGGCTACTGGTGGATCGAGATTGGGGTGCCATATGACACGATCCATCAGGCGGAGACGATTCGACACGAGTTAACGCGGCATGCGCTCGGGGTGTGGGACTGGATCAAGAATAAGGACCCGAAGACGATGAAGCTCGCGGAAAACTATGCGCTGGACTGGATTGGGCAGGTTCCCGGAAAGCGTGAGAGTCGACGCGTGATGGGACGATACCTGATGACCGAGTGGGACGCGATTCGGTGCACGGTGCATCCAGATGAGGTGGCCTTTGGCGGCTGGTTTATCGATGTTCACACGCCGGGTGGTTTGCTGGCGGAGACGAGCGAGCCCGCCAGCGCGGAGGGGTATTCCGAGACGAGTGAGTATGCCACCCGATCGTATGCCGGGCCGTATGGTATGCCGCTGCGCATGTTGGTCTCAAAGGACATCGACAATCTGATGATGGCAGGGCGCAATGTAAGCGCCACCCATTGCGCGTTAGCTACGGTGCGGGTGATGGCGACGACGGCTCTGATGGGACAGGCCACGGGGGTGGCGGCGGCGCTTGCCGTCGAAAAAGGTCTTAGCCTCGAAGAGATATGCGCAAGCCACTACGGCATAGTGCAGCAACGGCTGCTTCGTGAGGGGTGCTTCCTGCCGAACATCGTCAATCAGGACCCGCTCGACAAGGCGCGAATTGCGACGGTGTCGGCTACAAGCGAGGCGCGGTTTCACGGTCTCGGGCCGGAGAGTGTCGGCATGCATGACGGCCTGAGCCTCTGGCGTGACCAGGCGGTTCCCCTGCGCGAGGAGCTGCTCCAGCGGCGAGGGCAGTGGGTGGGGGTGGGAGGCGAGGCGCTGAAGTCGGTGAGCTTTTGTCTTTCTAATCGCTCCGCCCAGGTGCAACGCGTCGGGGTGCAGGCGATGCGGGTGAGGCATATCTGGGACTATGCGGTGACGGACGTGATGATGATCGTGGGCGATACGTTGATCGTCGAGCCCGGTGAGAAGCAATGGGTTACCTGGACGCTGCCGGGAGGGATCGATTTTCCGTCTGAGGGATATGTCCGCTTTGATCTCCTTGAAAATGAGAACGTTCTCTGGCATGTAGCGGGTGCGATCGAGCCGGGTCATGTGGCGGCCTTCGAGATGGCGCCGGGTAAGATGCGACGCTATTCGAGCGGCGTTACGCTGGCTCTGCGCGTAGAGCCGGGTCAACATTGCTTTGCTGCGTCAAATGTAATCAGCGGCGAGACGCGGCCGCATCGAGGAACGAATTTGTGGCGTTCCGATCCGACGGCATCGTTGCCGCAGTCGCTGACGTTTTCCTGGGAGACTCCACAGACGATCTCCGAGGTCGATTTAACCTTTTCGGGACACCTGCTTCGGGAGTATCACGCATACGCGCCGTTCTATCGCGATCCACAGTGCGTGAAGGACTATGACCTGCAAATAGAGATTGGCGATAAGTGGGAGACTCTGATGGAGGTACGAGGAAACTACCAAAGGCATCGAAGGCACATCCTCGATCAACCGGTAATGGCAAAAAAGGTGCGGGTCGTGGTTCTGGCGACGAACGGTGATCCTTCAGCAGCGATCTACGAGATACGAATTTACTAAAAGCTCTTGACAATTGTTTGCGGTGGTCATTAATCTCACTGCACACGTTAACCGATTAACTTTGAGACACACACAACCAATGGCTGAATCGAGGCGAATCTCCGTGAGTGGTGCGTATTCCATAAAGGCGTTTACCTTGCTGGCTTGTCTTTGCGGCGGTACAGCCTTCGCGGTCAATCATGGTGGAGCCTACAAGATTCGAGCAGATCAGCCGCAGCAGGTCATCAAAGGCCTTGGGTTCGAGATCCAGAGCGACAGCATTGGCTCGGGCAACGATGGAATGCCGGATGAAGTTGTCGCAGTTCCGCACGATCTCACCGCGACGGAAAAGACCCGTTTCTACCAAGAGATGCTGCACGGCTTTCGCTATGCCAGGCTTGCCATGGGGCTGTATCTACGAGGGAACGACGCGGAGAAGAAGCACATCGTAGAGCGTTATCCCGGGCAGATGGATGATCTACGCTCGATGCAGCAGGTCTCTGGAATCGAAGGGTTCGATGTGGAGTATTGGTCCCCAGCCCCATTCTGGAAGCAGGGGATGACCTACTACGGCGGGAGTATTCGCGCGACCGATCCTGTGTTCCTCAATGCATTTGGCGATGCGATGGTGGATGATCTTCGGTATCTACAAGGGCATGGGTTGCGGATCGCGCAGTGGGGCTTGCAGAATGAGCCCGCAGTTGGTCTGGCAAAGCGCAAAGATCAGAAACGCGATCCGCTGGATGCGAAGCAATCCTATGCGAGCTGCTTCTACACGCCGAAGAATTATGCTGCCGTGCTGAAGGTGGTAGCGCCCAAGGTACGCGCATTGCTGCCTGACGTTCATATCCATGCTCCAAGCTGGGATGGGCCAGCGGGACCGTTTGCAGCGGAGATCCGCAAGGATCCTGAATTATTGAAGAATATCGACGGCTGGACATGGCACCAGATTGGTCACAATTCCAACGATCAGATCGATCTGCGCGAGAAGTACATGCAGGGTGCGGACGGCAAGCCGGTCTACCAGAATGAGTTCGAGTATCAGCCCTGGGATGCGAAGAAGATTGCATCGCCGTTTATGAATACCGGTCAGGCCTTGATGAACTGGATGGTATTTGAGAACTCGCCAACCTGGTTCTGGCTTCACGCGCTCAAGCCAGTGACGAACCTGGAGGCAGCTGGTTACTCGCTAGGATACTGGCGTCCCGCCGGGATATTGCAGAAGAATCTGCGGCCAAACTTGAAGGTGGGGCATTGGGAGTTCAACCCGCAGAACTGGAATGCCATTGCTGGATTTCTGAAATATCTACCCTGGGATTCGACGCGTCTCACCGTGGAGGAAAGCACGGTCGAGTACGACCAGCGCATCCTCGTCTGGCGCAGTAAGGAAGGCAAGCTCGGAATTGCCCTTTCGAATCGAGGCGTTTCGCCTTACACCTTTCATGTTGCCGGTGCAGGGGCGAAGACGCTCGTTGGACATCGTTACACCATCGCCGCGCTCAATGTCGCATTGGGGCATAAGTCCGGACAAGAGCTCGACATTACTGTACCGCCCCAATCTTTCGAATTTTGGACGGCACGTTAGCCCTTTAACCCAGGTAGTTTACGAAGCAATTAGGAGCAGTAAATATGTTGAATATTTTGAGGCAGCGTAAAGAGGTCGTCGTCGGTTTTAGAGCAGCACTCCTGTTTTCTCTCATCATCACTCTCGCAGGCTTTAGCGTTCCGTTGGCCTACGCACAGCAGGGAACAGGCAACATCATTGGTGTGGTGAGAGATCCCAGTGGGGCAGCTGTTGTTGGAGCAACGGTGGACATTGAAAACGTCGATCGTCGAGACGTCGTCCATTTAACGACAAACGGTGCCGGGTTCTATAGTTCGCCTCCACTGGTTCTCGGGAGCAATTACAAGGTCACGGTATCGCTTAAAGGTTTTCAAACATCCGTCCTTACTGGAGTCGCCGTTACAGTCGGTGGTCGCGTGGAGGCGGATGCCAACCTCCGGCTAGGAGGCGTCGATTCGTCTGTGACGGTTGAGGCTTCGCAAGCGGCGGTGCTTGATACGACGAGTGGAACGCTGGGTGCGGTGATCGGGGAGAAGTCAGTTCAAGAGCTGCCTCTCAATGGCCGCAATGTGATCGCGCTGACGACGCTGACGCCTGGCGTGCGTGTCAATACGACAGTCAGTCAGTCTGGCTTTGCAAATCGCGGAACGAACCTCTCGGCTATTTCGATCAATGGATCGCCGACCGGTTCGAACGCGTACATTCTCGACGGTCAGAGCAATTTGTCGACGACCACGGGCGAGATTGCTGTGAATCCAAACGTTGACTCGATTCAGGAGTTCAAGGTGCAGAGCGGTGTCTTCTCTGCTCAGTACGGATTCACCTTAGGTGGTGTAGTGAACCTGGCGTCCCGTACTGGAACCAACCAGTTCCACGGGTCGATCTATGAGTTCCTGCGAAACGATGTCTTCAATGCTCGTAACTACTTCGCCACCGTCGGCACCGTATCGAAGCCAGTGCTTCGGTATAACCAATTCGGCGGAACGCTTGGCGGCCCGATCCTTCATGATCGCGCTTTCTTTTTTGGCAACTTCGAGACGTACCGTTTTATTCAGGCGTCTCCGCAGTTTTTGAGCGTGCCAACGGCGGCGTTTCGGGCCGGTGATTTTTCGCTGCTCCAAGATTCCAACGGGAATTCGATCCCGCTATATAACCCATACACGACCACAGTAACTACAGTCGGGGGATCGACGACGTATTCGCGCCAGCGTTACGCCAACAATCAAGTTACAAACCTCGACCCGGTCGCGGTTGCGTATCAAAATGCGTTTTATCCACTGCCGAACATTACGCCGGCAACGCTGGCGCAACAGCGAACCAACACGAATAATTTCCAGTTCAACAATAAGGGCATCAGCAACATGTACAACGCGCTGGGCCGTATGGATTATCACCTTACATCGAAGGACACGGTTTTCGCCCGGTTCGCATATTACAGCAACTATACAAACGGCGGGACGGGAGGAGGTACCTACTATCCAAATCCTGTCATTGCCAATCGTTACGATACGTATATCGCAAAGGAGCTGTTGGTTGGTGACACCCATATCTTCTCTTCGTCGTTGATCAACGACCTGCGATTGTCGGTTGAGCGCCAGGAGTTTCCATTTCAGGCGGCAAGTGCTGGCCAGAACTATCCGCAGAAGCTGGGGTTGCCGTCGAACGTGCCGAGCTTTGCGATACCGGCGGTCAGTAATGGTCTGCCTGCTTCCAACCAGACCATTGGCTTTCGGGCCTATACGTTGCCGCAGGTGACTGATACGGTGACGAAGGTCATTGGTCGACATGCGTTGGCCTTTGGCTTCGATTGGCGCTACAACGCGGGAGCCAATCTGCAACGGAATCAGCCATCGGGTACATTCAGCTTTGCCGGGAGCCTGACCGCCGACCCATCGGGAGCGGCACCGGCTCCGGGTACGGTGAACAGTGGTAACTCCTACGCGACGTTTCTCGCTGGGGCTGTTAGTTCGGCCAGCATTCAGACAAATACGGGTGAACTCGATCGTTCCTTCAGCACGTCATTCTTCATTCAGGACGACTGGCAGGTATCGGATCGTCTGACCGCGAACCTTGGTCTGCGGTATGACTATCAGCAGCAGCCGTTCGAGCAGAACAATGGATACAGCAACTTCAATCCCAACGTGTCTTCCGGCGGCTTTTTAGGAGTGGTTCAGTATGCGAACACGGGCGGGGTCGGTCGCAACTTCGTGCCGGAAAGCTACAAGGACTTTGGACCGCGTATTGGCTTTGCATACAAGTTGACGAATGACGGCAAGACAGTTGTGCGAGGTGGATTCGGGATTTACTATCCGCTCTTCTTCAACTCGATCTATACCGGCCAGGTCAATGGATTTGCTTCGACCGGAACCAACTGGAATACCAGCGTTACCAATACGCCTGCGTTCCAGTTCAAGAATGGCTTTCCTACCAATCCGCTGCAGCCAATCGGAGCTGCCTTCGGCCCCCTCGGCTTTCTTGG
>Ga0068855_100002558_pt1 | contig 22420 bp, 17 predicted proteins | sample KBSCornC52_FD_66592 | JGI IMG/M metagenome (GOLD analysis project Ga0068855, IMG submission 66592) | Corn rhizosphere microbial communities from Kellogg Biological Station, Michigan, USA - KBS Corn C5-2 | ecosystem: Host-associated > Plants > Roots > Rhizosphere > Soil ...
CGCAATATCTGGATCGCCGACCTCGATGCTCTGCACAAGATGGTTGCGCCTGTCGTGGCGAAGATTGGTGCGGAGCGATTGCAGCTTGCGCCATCCTGTTCGCTGCTGCACGTTCCTTACGATGCTGCCGATGAGGATAAGCTCGATCCGCATATTCGTAGCTGGCTCAGCTTCGCTCAACAGAAGATCGAGGAGCTTGTCCTGCTCGCGAAGGGCCCCGAAGTTGCAGCGGATGCCTTTGCTGATAACCGCCGCCATCACCAGGACCGCATTGCGGCGGAGAGCAGCACCAACAAGGACGTTCGCGAGCAGCTCACTAAGCTTACCGAAGGAGATTTCCGGCGTAAATCGCCTTACAGACAGCGCGCCACCGTGCAGCGGCAGGAACTTGGACTTCCTCTTCTGCCTACGACTACCATCGGTTCCTTCCCGCAGACCCAGAAGATTCGCAAGCAGCGGGCCGCTCGCAAGAATGGCGCGATCTCCGAGGCGGAGTACAACGATTTTCTGAGACGGAAGACCGAAGAGTGCATCCGCCAGCAGGAGCAGATCGGGCTCGATGTTCTCGTTCATGGAGAGTTCGAGCGCAACGACATGGTCGAGTACTTCGGCGAACATCTTGCCGGCTTCGCCTTCACCTCGAACGGATGGGTACAGAGCTACGGCTCGCGCTGCGTCAAGCCGCCCATCATCTATGGCGATGTCTCTCGCGCCCGCGCTATTACGGTGGAGTGGAGCAGCTACGCTCGTTCGCTTACCAAGCTGCCGATGAAGGGGATGCTTACCGGTCCGATCACCATTCTGCAATGGTCGTTCGTCCGTAACGACATCCCTGAGAAAGAGGTGGCCTGGCAGCTTGGCCGGGCCTTGCGCGAGGAGGTGCAGGATCTTGAGGCTGCGGGCATCCGCATCATCCAGGTTGATGAGCCTGCGCTGCGCGAGGGGCTCCCTCTGCGAAGGTCCGACTGGCCGGCGTATCTGGACTGGTCGGTCAAGGCGTTCCGGCTGGCGACCTCGGGCGTTGCGGACGGCACCCAGATCCATACCCACATGTGCTACTGCCAGTTCGAGGACATTTTGCCGTCAATCGCCGCGCTCGATGCCGACGTCATCTCGATGGAGACGGCGCGTTCGCGTATGGAGATGCTTCAGGCATTCAAGCGTCACGGCTATCCCAACGAAATTGGGCCGGGCATCTATGACATCCACTCGCCGCGGGTTCCGTCGAAGGAGGAGATGGCGGGGCTGTTGCGACTCGCTCTGGGAGTGCTTCGGCCGGAGCAGCTTTGGGTCAACCCGGACTGCGGCCTAAAGACGAGGGGGTGGCCTGAGACGATTGAAGCGCTTAGCAATCTTTGCCAGGCCGCAGCAGAGGTGCGCTCGAGTCTTGCGTAGAGGATCAGCCATTGAGGCGCGGATGCTTTCGTGCCTCCATGGCTGATCAAGTCCTTTATATAGGAGATTTTGCACAACCTTATTTTGCCGGGAACGTCCAAGTGGAAGCCCCTATTGCTTGCTTATCGCCGTGTTTCACGGAAGAATAGAAAGGTTGGGCCGCAAAGTTCCGCGGCCAAGGAGTATTTCATTGCGTATTCTCTATCGGCACCTCCTCCCCATCGCCGTGCTTGCCCTCTCCGCTACGTTCTCTCAGGCGGCGGAGCTGTCGAGTGACGCCAAGGCCGCCATTCCCAAGGACGTTCAGCAACTCATCGTGGTGGACTATCGCGCCATGCAGAACTCCACTGCTGCCATGGACCTGAAGGAGCGAGTTTTGCCGCCGGAATTAAAGCGGTTGGAGACAGCGTTGAAGAACGCCAAGCTCAACGTCGATAAGGACGCCGATGTGCTGGCTTTTGCGTCCTTCCGCGACACGAGCGGGCAGGGAACCAGGATTGTCGGCATCGCCCAGGGCCAGTTTGAGACGCATTCGATTCTGGCCGGCTTTGCCAAGAGCAAGACGAAACCCGTCGTCGTTCGCAACAACATGATCTATCCGATGGGGTCGGCCGGGATGAGCGTCGTCTTCCTGAACCAGACCACGATGGTCTTCGGCGACAGGTCGGCGGTGAAGATGGCGCTGGACGCCCGCGACGGCATCATTCCCAACTTCCTCACCGATGGCGATATGGTCAGCGATATGGGAACGGTCGACCGGCGCGCGATCTGGAGCCTGCTCGATGCCAAGGGCACACAAACGATGATGCGGAGCGTGCTCGGTGACGCCGCTCAATTGACCGATTACGATACCGTTCGCAACCGCATGAAGAGTTCACGCTACACGATGGACTTCGACAATGGCGTTAAGTTCGACCTGGCCGTCGTCATGTCCGATACCATGACAGCCGCGACCTGCGCCACGCTGATGAAGGGCCTGGTCATGATGAAGAAGTCCTCCGGCTCTCCGATGGAGCGGTCGGCGCTTGACCGGACCACGATTGATTCCAACTCGGGAACGCTGACCGTCGACTATTCTTCGTCGGACAGCGAATTTGCCGGATTGCTGAGCTCTCCTCTGTTTCAATCCGTAGTTAAGTAGCCGGTTTCTTCCGTAGCGCCGCTCGGAATACCCCTCCTTACCTCCATGTTTACGAAACGATCCAGCGCCTGGCGCTGGCTCTTTTGTTTGCTCTCGGAGCATACGGGCGCAGGGTGGTTATCGGTAAGTTGATTAATAGGCGGGGTTTCCTGTTGTGCGACAGGAGCAAGCGGGGTACAAAGGGTGTGCCGGGTTGCTCCGGTTCGGCTCGGCATTTATCCGGTTTGTTCTGGTCTTACGGAGGTTCTCTCATGGCTGCTCTGGCGCAGGTGGCGACTCGCGAGGTAATGGATATTCGGCAGGCGTCGGACTATCTGGGTATCAGCGGGGACACGCTGTACCGGTATGCGTCCGAGGGGTTTATTCCGGCATTCAAATTGGGAAACCGCTGGCGGTTCAAGAAGAGCCTGCTCGATGCCTGGATGGATGAGAAGTCCGGCGTGAAGTCGACGGCCCCGGTAACGGTATTGCCGAAGCAGAAAAAGCCAGCGGGCCGAGCGCGGTAGAGTCCTCGCGCTCAAAAGAGTCCAGAGGTGCCGTTACAGCTCCATGGCGAACTGGTGGGAGGGTTCGTAGGTGTTCGCTTTGGGTTCGGTGGAGAGATCCAGGATGAGGCGTTCGAGGACCAATAATTTGTTGGCGGGGCTGCTGCGGAGCTCGAGGTCGGCGCGGGCGACGAGGCGGATGGCGCGGGTGAGGTCGCGGCGGGATTTGTAGCGGCGGGCCTGCTTGATGAGGTCTTCGGCGGCGAAGGGCGGCATGCGGAAGCCCTGCCATAACGCCTGCCAAATGGCTCGGCTGTCGCGCACGTTTTTCTCGGAGATGATGAGCATCTGGCGGAAGGTTCGGGCCAGCATGTAGAGGTGGCCGATAGCGGCGTCTTCGCCACCGTCGGAGGCGTTGAGCAGGCCGTGGAGAAGGAGCAGGGCGCGGGGGCGGTCCTTGGCGCTGATGGCATCGGTGAGCTCGTAGAGCGAGCGCTGTTTGGCGGCGAGGACCATGGTTTCTACGTCGCCGAGGGTAACACGACTTTTGCCTTCGACATAGAGAAGCAGCTTTTCGAACTCGCTGGCGATGAGCATCATGTCGGCGCCGAGGGCATCGACGAGCTCGCGGGCGGCGTCGGGGTCGAACTTTACGGAGCGCGATTCGGCGGTGGTGGTGACCCATTTAATGGCGTCGGTGTCTTCGACGCGGGCCAGTTCGACGAAACCGCACCAGTCGCCGAGGGTCTCGCGGATCTTTTCGTAGCGCTCCTTGTCCTGGTAGTCCATCTTGCGCAGGTCGGTGGGGATGCGCAGATGGTCAGCCACGAAGAGGATGAGGGCGGAGGGGTTGGGCGAGCGGAAGTAGCTATCGATGGCCTCGAACTCGGCCTTCTTACTGCCTCGGGTGTAGAGGCCCTTCAAACCGCGAACAAAGAGGACCTGGAAGGGCGCCATGAGCGATGGGCTTTGGGCGCGGTCGAGGACCTCGAAGATGCTGGTGTCGGCGAGGTCGAGGTCGTGGAGGCAGAAGTCGCGGGTCTCTTCGGGTGCCAGGGTGGAGAGGACGGTTTTGCGGCAGCGGTCATAGAGAAAGATCTCGTCGCCGATGAGGACGTAGCCGGGCCGAAGCGACGGAGAGGCGATCTCTTCGATGAAGCGGTCGGTCGAGGCGAAGCTGCGGAGTGGAGTGGGCATCGTTTAGGGCAAGACCAACCGCGGACTGGCACGAGTTACACGGATCAGGCTACAGCGATTCTACCGGGGTAAAGGGCGATAAGAGGACGAAAGTAGATAAATGGTAACGGTTGGAGTGGGTTAGGGAACTTCGATAAAGCTGTCAGTCAGTTCTCTCAAATGAAGCCCGTCTCCTTCAAATTGAAGCTATCGGAGGCTCTTAGAAGGATTCGAGCATGTCGCTTACGAGAGCCTGGGCGAAATCATGCGCGACGCGGTTCACGGCGGCGGTGTCCTCCTGGATGAAGCCGTTGAGGTCCTGGGTGGACTGATACTGCTCGTGGAAGATGATGGCATCATTGCGATAAAGGACGTGGCCGTCATGAGAGGTGAGCAGAACTTTGGCGGTGATGGTGACGAGATAGCTGGAGGATTGCCCGCTGGTGGCGTCGTAGGTAAGAGGCGCCACGGCCTGAGAGAGGATGGTGCCGTGGAGGGTAGCATCCGCGTCGGTGGAGTCGGTGTTGAGGATGCGGTATTTAGTGCGGGTGTTCAGCTCACGAATGGTGGCCTGCGTGAAGGCCATCTCGGTATGGAAGGCCTGGGCACGGGTAGCGAAGATGGGTACGGCGAGGGTGCTGACGTTGCCGGGGATGTGGGTTGCGGAGCCGGCGGTATGGTAGCCGCATCCGGCGAGAGGCAGGAGAAGAAGGAGAGTGAGGGTGCGGAGGCGCATTCGTCTTTAGCTATTGTCGCATTGGCTGAGGGTGGCCGGGTGACAGCTATTCGGCATCGTAGGGGGGAGTACGCGGCACGCAAATCAGAATTTGAGGTTTTACTATGTATCACCATGTGAAAAAGCTGATGTATACCGTAAATATCGGGGAGCCGGATGTCCGTTTCGGAAATATGCTATTGGAGCAGTTTGGCGGCGCGAACGGCGAGCTTGCGGCTGCGATGCAGTACACGATCCAGGGATGGAACTGCGTGGACGATCTGGGGCGGAGGGACCTGCTGCTGGATATCGGGACCGAAGAGTTGAGTCATCTGGAGGTGGTGGGGGCGCTGATTCGGATGCACCTGGCGCCGCTGAAGACCAAACGCGAGGCAGCAGAGGCCGATCCGCTGGTGACGATTGCTGGTGGTGGCGGAGTGAACCTGTTTGATTCGATGGGGAATGCGTGGACGTCTACCTATCTGAAGATTACCGGCGAGTTGGATGTGGACCTGCATAGCAATATCGCAGCAGAGGCCCGGGCAAAGATTGTGTATGAGAGGCTGATTGACCATACGGACGATCCGGGTTCAATCGATACGCTGCAATTTTTGATGACACGCGAGATTACACACATGAAGTCATTTCAGGCGGCGCTCGAGAGCATGGAAAAGAAGCCGTTCTCGATTGGGATGCTGAAGCCTACCCCGGGCATTGTGGATGAGTACTTCAATGGCTCGACCGGTGATGGCGATGAGGGCGATACGGATATGCGTGGGCCGTGGACATCTTCTTATGGGCTGCATCTGGTCGATTCGAAGCTGAATGGCGGTAAGGGTCTATCGGTTGGGGACATCAACGGAAAGATCGAGGGAGAGGACCGCGGGAAGCAGGACGAGGCGAAGAAGGCGACAACTTCTCCGGGAAATAAGGCGATTGCGAAGAAGTCCAGTAAGGGAAAGGATAGCGAAGGTAAGACTGCTGCTAAGAAGAGCGGTCACCAGGCCTGACGGAGCAAGTAAAAAGGCAGCCTCTTGGAGAGGCTGCCTTTTTACTTGCTGTTGGAAGGTTATGCCGGAGAGGTGTGACCTTCGCCGAAGCCGGGCTTGCGTCCGGACTCGGGCTTGAGCACCTTCTGCGGTTCGCCGCCGCTGCCGGGGTCTACGCCGGAGAGGGCGGAGCGGACGGCGGGGAGTTCCTTGCCTTCGATGATGAGTTTGATCTCGGCTGCGTCCAGGGTCTCGCGCTCGAGCAGGGCCGTGGCCATGCGGTGCATGATGTCCTGGTTGGAGTCGAGGATGGTGTAGGCGGACTTGTAGGCGGCCTCGACGAAGCGGCGAACCTCGGCGTCGATCTGCTGGGCGGTATCGTCAGAGAAGTCGCGGTGCTGGCCGATCTCGCGGCCAAGGAAGACCTCCTGCTCCTTCTTGCCGTAGGTCATGGGACCGAGGTTGCTCATACCGAACTCGCAGACCATCTTACGGGCGAGCTCGGTGGAGCGCTCGATGTCGTTGCCGGCGCCGGTGGTCATCTGCTTGAGGAAGATCTCTTCGGCGCAACGACCGCCCATGAGTGTGGCGAGGCGGGTCTCGAGATAGTCACGGGTGACGGTGTGCTGGTCTTCTTCGGGCAGGTAGACGGTGACGCCGAGGGCCATGCCGCGCGGGATAATGGTGACCTTATGCAGCGGGTCGGAGTGCTCGCGCAGGGCCGAGACGAGCGTGTGACCGGCCTCGTGATAGGCGGTGACGCGCTTCTCTTCGTCGGTGAGGAGCATGGACTTGCGCTCGGCACCCATCATGACCTTGTCCTTGGCCACTTCGAAGTCGTACATGTGGACCGACTTGCGATTGAAGCGGGCGGCGGTGAGCGCGGCCTCGTTGACCATGTTGGCGAGGTCGGCTCCGGAGAAGCCCGGTGTGCCGCGAGCGAGGATATTCAGGTTGACATCCTCGGCCATAGGGACTTTCTTGGAGTGGACCTTGAGAATCTCTTCGCGGCCGCGGATGTCGGGACGGTCGACGATGACGCGGCGATCGAAGCGGCCGGGACGGAGAAGCGCGGGGTCGAGAACGTCGGGGCGGTTGGTCGCGGCTACGAGGATGACGCCGTCGTTGGCTTCGAATCCGTCCATCTCGACGAGGAGCTGGTTGAGGGTCTGCTCGCGCTCGTCGTGTCCGCCGCCAAGCCCTGCGCCACGGTGACGGCCTACAGCGTCGATCTCGTCGATGAAGATGATGCAGGGGGCGTTCTTCTTGCCCTGCTCGAAGAGGTCGCGGACGCGGCTTGCGCCGACGCCGACGAACATCTCGACGAAGTCCGAACCGGAGATGGAGAAGAAGGGGACGTTGGCTTCGCCGGCGACTGCGCGGGCGAGCAGGGTCTTGCCGGTGCCCGGAGGTCCGACGAGCAGGACGCCCTTGGGGATGCGGCCGCCAAGGCGCTGGAACTTCTGCGACTCGCGGAGGAACTCGATGATCTCCTTGAGCTCTTCCTTGGCTTCGTCGACTCCGGCGACGTCCTTGAAGGTGATCTTCTTCTGCTGCATGGAGAGCAGGCGCGCCTTACTCTTGCCGAAGCTCATGGCCTTGTTGCCGCCGGACTGCATCTGGCGAATCATGAAGAACCAGAGGCCGAGCAGAAGGGCGAACGGAGCCAGGTTGATGAGCAGGCTGAGCCAGGTGCTGCCGCTGGTGTCCTTGACGTTAATGTTGACGCCATGGTCCCGCATCGTCTTGTACATGTCGGGATAGTTGCCCGGAATGACGGTGTGGAACTGGTTCTTCATGTCGTCGCGATAGTGGCCGGTCACCTCGGAGCCATTGACGGTGACATCGGCGATCTTGCCGGCGTCGGCGTCGTTGAGGAGCTGAGTGAGGCTGATGGCCTTGTCCTGACCCGCGCCCGTATTTTTGACGACGAACTGCCAGACGAAGATCAGGCAGGTGATCATGAAGACCCAGATCAGAATTTGTTTGACAGTCGAGTTCAAAGCGAAGTTCCTCATTTTTCTGGTCTGGCAGCAGCCTCGAAACAACGTGCTGGCGATTGCCGGACCCGGCCTACGGGATGTCAAAAGCCCCGTGGGCCTGAATCGTTAGACGCCAACGGGAAGGGAAAGTGCCGGGGGAGGTAATTTGAGCCCGATCCTTGAGAACCGTCCTGCCGAGTCAAGTAGTTAGATTCTACTCTTTGGCCAAGGATTCGGGGCGCTGAATTCTGAAGGTTGTGTGACCTAAGTCAGGGCGGCTGGACGGGGGCTATTTGGGGAGAAAAAGGCGGAGTTCGCGGTGGGAACGCTCTGCGCGAAGATGACCGGAGAGGTTGAGGATAGCGCCGGTGCGGGCGGCCACGGTGGGCAGGGTGAGAAATCCACAGAGGGCGAGGAGGCGGGAGGTCTCGTCGAAGCTGAGCCGGACGCCTAGCTGGCGGGCAGCGGCGCGGAGGACGCGGCGGCGGAGGGCGGAATCGAGGGCGCGGAGGCGGTCCAGCTCGATGGCGACGGCGGACTCGCCCGGGGCGGTGCTGACCGAGCGGCCGCCGCCGCGGACGGGCTTGCCGGGGAGGAGGATTTGGGGGAGCAGGCGGCTTAGCTCGGCCTGCCAGCGGGTCTCTTCTTCGCGGGCCAGTTCGGCGAGGTTGGCGAGAGTCTGGTCGAGGCTGGGGTTGTACTGGCGGAGTTGAGGCATCAGCTCGTGGCGGATGCGGTTGCGGGTGTAAGCGGTGTCGGCGTTGGTGGAGTCTTCGCGCCAGGGCTGGTTGATTTCATTGAGAAAGGATTCGATCTCGGCGCGGCGGGTGTTGAGGAAGGGGCGAAGGATCTTTCCCTGTCGCTGGCCGGCGTTGTTGACGAGAATGACGGGATGGATGGCGCTCAGGCCCTCGGTCCAGGCACCGCGGAGGAGTTTCATCAGGACGGTTTCGGCCTGGTCGTCGAGGGTGTGGGCGGTGAGGATCGAGTCGGCTTCGCCTGTGGCGATGAGTGAAGTGAAGTAGTCATAGCGGACGGCTCGGGCTGCCTCTTCGATGGTCTCGCTGGTTTGGGAGACGCGGTCGGGGACGCTGACGCTATGGAGATGGAGGGGAATGTCGAGGCTCTTACAGAGTGCTTCGACAAACTGCTGGTCAGCGTCGGACTCTTCAGCGGCGCGGATGCCGTGGTGAACGTGGACGGCGCTGAGGCCGATGCCGAGTGCGTCGTGCTTTGTCGCGTTGGCGGCGTGGAGGGCGAGCAGAAGGGCCACGGAGTCCGCACCACCGGAGATGGCGACGCAGATGCGGTCGCCCGGCTTGATGTTGGTGCGGTCGAAGGGAAGTGAGGGAGACGGCATCAGGTTTATGTTAGCTGCTGCTACTTATACTGGATGCATGTTCGAGACGAGATTGGCTACAGCGGCGGATGCGGAGTTGATTGGGCAGCAGCGGAACAGGATGTTTATCGACGCAGGGCAGGCGGACGAGGCGCTGACGCAGAAAGTATTTGCGAAGTTTGTTCCGTGGGTGCGTCCGAAGCTCAGGGACGGGAGCTATGTGGGCTGGTTGGTCTCGAGCGATGGAGCCGTGGTGGCGGGTGCGGGGATGCTGCTGATGGATTTTCCGCCGCACTGGATGGACCCGGAACCGGTGCGGGCCTATCTGCTGAATTTTTATGTCAATCCTGAATTTCGCGGGCACGGCCTGGCGTATCGGCTGCTAAAGACTGCGGTCGAAGATGCGCGGCGGCGGGGGATCAAGGTGATCTCGCTTCATGCATCGAAGTTTGGCAAGCCGCTGTATGAACGCAACGGATTCAAGGCGACCAATGAGATGTTTCTGGTGGAATGAGGTACGATCCACCCTTCGCGATGAAACCGCGAAGGGTGGGGCACCCGGCACCCGGTTTGTGGCTGCGTCTCTATTGCTCGGGAGCGGTACGGCGGCGGCGGCCGCTGATGAGGTAGACGGCGGCACGAAGTTCGAGCAGCGGGTCGTCTGACGGCTCGATTCCATCGATGCGAGGAATGGGATCGAAGATGATGCTCTTCTGCTCGTGGGCGTCGTCGGCGACCGGCGCGGTGAGCGTGAGGGTGCCGAGTTCAAGCTGTTCACGGTCCTCCGGCCAGTGAATGGTGGCGTTGTCTACAACGTCTCCGTCGTTGGCGAGCTGGACCAGGATACGGAACTTGATGGGACCTTTGGCTGCTCTTTCGGCGATCTCGTCGAAGAGGTAGTTGGCGCTCTTCGCTGCGGCGGCTGCGTCGTCAAGAAAGTCGTTACCGGCTTCAGGAACGATGCGATAGCGACCGTAGCGGCTTACGCCGTCCTTATTGAGGAAGCGCATCGCAGTGACGCCGAAGTAGGATTCGCGGGCGAAGCTGGAGGGGTTGGGCTTGGCTGCCTGCACGAAGGCGAGCGCGGCGGGATGGCTGCCGACGTAGGCCTCGACAGGGGATGGGTGCGAAGTGGCAGAGGCGCTGGCGGCGATGGCGCGGAGGAACTCCAAAAACTCCTCCCCGGTGTGGGTGGGGAAGCCGTCGGTCGAGTGGGCGACGATGTCGGTGTGCGAGTGCTCGGCGAGGTGGAAACGTATGGCGAGGCCGTGCGGGCTGGCGTTGGGGTCGTTGTCGGGGATCAGTGGGAGGCCAGTGGAGTTGGAGAAACGCACCGTGACCGGAGTGGAAGGGCGGGTGAGATGCGGTGCGCGGGAGAGGGTGGCTGCGCGGGGTGAAGGCGTGAAGGTTCCCGTCAGAAGGATTCCCTTGGCGTGGGCGGGACGGAAGCCGGGATGTTCGCCGAAGATGGTCTCGAACTGCTGGAGCAGATCGTTGCTGAGAGCAAGGAGTTTTTCGTCGGTAGGAAGCGGCATGGTCGATCTCCTGCATGAAGGATTAAGGATGGGAGCCCGTTGGTCTGTTCATTATGCACGCGAAGTGTGAATCTCAGACTTTGAGGCCGATCAGTCGCATCAGCTCGACGCCGTTGCTTTTGGTGACGACCCCGTCGCGGAGCTTGAAATCGAACTTCATCCTGCCGTCTTCGATCTCGTCCTGAAGGTGCATGTTGCGCAGGCGGCCTTCGCCGGAGCGCTGCATGTCGGTGAGGGCCAGATCGTGCGTGCTAATGATGCCGATGGCGCCGCTGTCAATTAACTCGCTGACGACGGCTTCCGCCCCGATGAGGCGGTCTTTGGAGTTAGTGCCCTGCAGCAACTCATCGAGAAGGAAGAGGACCGGGGGGCGCTCGTCGGCGAGGTCGCAGATGTGGCGCAGGCGGGTGATCTCGGCGTAGAAGCGAGAGCTGCCCTCTTGCAGGGAGTCGTTGACGAGGATGCTCGCGCCTACGTGGAGCGGCGTCAGCTGCAGGCGCTCGGCGCGGACGGGTGCGCCTGCCATGGCCAGGACGGTGTTGATGCCGACAGCGCGCATGAGAGTGCTCTTGCCGGACATATTGGAGCCGCTGATGAGCAGGGCTCGCGTTTTGCCGCTGATGCTGACGGTGTTGCGAACGCACTTGGTGGCGGCGATGAGCGGGTGCCCCAGCTCTTCAGCGTGGAAGGTGGGTAGGCCTTCGACGAACTCGGGGAAGGGGTCGGCTGGGTGCTCGTAGCTATAGGCGGCGATGGAGAGCAGGGCTTCGATCTCGCCGACGACGCTCAGCCACGCGTTTACAGCCTGGCCGTGGGCGCGACGCCATGCTTCGGCGGCGTAGGCGACCTGCACGGAGTACAGGAGCGGTTTATCGAGAAGGCGGACGAACAGGTTGTCGCGTGAGTCGATGTACTGGACGATGGTTTTGAGGCGGGCGATGGCTTTTGAGCCGGGGATGGTGTGAGAGGAGAGTTGCTGCTTGAGGAGCAGCAGCCGGGGAGAGGTGAATTGCTCGTGCTCGAGCCGGGCCAGCAGAGATGAAAGCAATTCGAGGTCTGCGAGTGCGCGGTCGGTCCCGGCGAAGACTTTGTCGAGTTGATCTCTGAGCGAAAAGGCAATGAAGATCTCGACGACAAGGACGAGCAGGAAGGGCGTTTTGATTCCTGTTTCGCCCCAGAAGATGGCTCCGGCGGTGGCGAGGATGGCGAGCAGTGGCGCGGTCCAGCGCAGACTCTGCTGCTTCAGTTGGGTGGGCTGTTCGGCCCATTGCAGAAGGGCTTTGGGGTGGACCCCGGTTTTTAGCTTTACGCCGTTCTCGCCGAGGATGGCCATGTCTTCGCGGAGGTCGAGACGACTGCGAAGTTCGGTGACGGCTGCGTGGCGCTTGGCGATCTCGCTGACCGGAGAGGGAGAGAGCAGCCAGTGGGCGAGAGTGTCTTCGCCCATGCAGGTGCGGGCCTGCGAGAGCAGCTCGAAGAGGCTGCCTGCCCCGAAGAGGTCGAGGTCGGTTGCGTAGAGGCTGGTGGCGGCCTCGGCGCGTGGAGCCTGCTGACCGTTGCCGATCCAGCGGTCTTCGATGCGGGCGAGCCCTTTGCGGTAGACGTCGGCGGCTCGTTCGGCAAAGGATTTTTTGCGGAGAACTTTGCTGTGGTAGATGGCGACTGCGACAAAGATTGCCGCTGGAAGAAGCAGCCACCACGCAGAGACTACGTGCCGATAGAGAGAGAACCATGCGAGGAACAGCGCCAGGATGACGAGCAGAAGGCGCAGATTTCCCAGCGAGCGGTGCACCTTTTCAAAGCACAGGACGGTGGCTTCGTGGGCATGCTGGCGTTGCCTGTATTCCTCTGACGATGTTAGAGCGGTGGGTAAGGGCACGTGGTTATTATCACTTACCGTTGCCACCGATCTTGTATACTCCGGTGGTTATGCGAGTTTTTGTGATTCTTCCGGCAGCAGGAATAGGGACGCGGATGGCCGCGCATGGGGCGACGGCGGTTGCGCCGAAGCAGTTTCTCGAGATCGGCGGCGTGCCGGTGCTGGTGCGCTCGGTGCAGGCGTTTCTTGCGGTGCCCCAGGTGGACGCGGTTTGTGTCGCGGTGCGCGCGCAGGAGAAGGAGCGTCTTGAGGCCCAGATGAAGGAGTACAAGCTGGGCGATCGCGTGAAGATGGTTGTGGGAGGCGATAATCGGCAGGAGTCGGTGGGCAATGCGCTGGCCGCGTTGCAGTGTGCCGAGGACGATGTGGTGCTGGTGCATGACGCGGTGCGTCCCCTGATCGATCCGGCGACGATTGAGCGCACGATTGATGCGGTGGTGAAGCATGGCGCGGCGATTGTCGGGTTGCCCGCGGTGGACACGATCAAGCAGGTGGAGCGGACGGCGGATGGGGCGATCATCACCTCGACAATTCCGCGGGAGCGGGTGGTGCTGGCGCAGACTCCGCAGGGCGCGCGGTTTGGCTTGCTGCACCGGGCCTTCAAAGAGGCCGAGGCGGATGGCTTTGCCGGGACCGACGAGGCGAGCGTGCTGGAGCGGGCAGGGATTGAGGTTGCTGTCGTGGCTGGTTCGGCGCGGAATTTTAAGATTACGCAGCCGGGGGATATTGAGCTGGCGGAGTTTTTCCTGTGTTCTGGCGGCCACTGATTTGAGCGAAGGCCTGTGTGAATTTTGGTCCCGGTCAGAGTGCAAACAGTTCATACTTGAAAGTGACAAGAAGAAAATCCGCGTCGAACCGCGTACATCCGCGGTCGATGCGTTGAGGAATTGCGAATGGGTATGAGAATTGGGTATGGGTTTGATTCGCACGCTTTCAAACCCGGTGTGCCGCTGGTGATCGGCGGGTTGGCGATTGAGCATAACGAGGGGCTCGCCGGTCATTCGGATGGTGATGTTCTGTTGCATGCGATCACTGACGCGTTGCTGGGTGCAGTTTCGGCGGGTGACATTGGGACATTCTTTCCTCCGAGCGATCCCCGCTGGAAGGGGGCGGCTTCGAGTGTGTTTTTGAAGACGGCGCTCGAAGAGGTGGCCACGGCGGGGTACCGCATCGTCAATATTGACAGCGTTCTGGTGATGGCTCGGCCTAAGATCGTGCCCATTGCCAATGAACTGCGCGAACGTGTGGCGGAGTTGCTGGGCGTGCAGCCGGGCGAGGTGGGCATCAAGGCCAAGACTCCCGAGGGATTGAATCAGGACCAGGTTGCAGTGGCGCATGCGACGGTGTTGCTGGAGAGTCTGTCTGTTCCGGAGCCGGTGAAGAAGTTGTCTGCGACGGCGGATGTGGATGAGGTGAATCAGGTAGTCGAGAGCCTGGTGCAGGGCGTTCGGGATACGTCCGCACTGGGGCGGAAGAGACCGGCGTTCGATGCGGACGATCTGACGTAGAAACTGCGAACGACTTAACACCGATCACACCGATTTTTAAGGACAGTGACTGTGGCTCCTTTTCTGCGGATTTCAGCGTTGATTTTGTGTATGGGGTCAGTCGGAGCTATGGCTCAGACTGTCGCGGATGCGAGCCTTCAACCGCGTGCGGCCATGGTGTCTGCATGTCTGCCGACTGGCGATGCGACGTGGCTGACTCCGGCGGAGAAGAGCTGCTATGCCACGACACCGGACTACGACGACACGATGGCGTATCTGCGGCGTGTGCAGGCGGCTGCTCCGGGGCAGGTGAAGATTGAAGGCTTCGGTAAGACGGGCGAAGGTCGCGAACTGGATATTGTGATCGCCTCGCGGGATGGGGTCTTCGATCCGGCGGCGATTCATCGGGCGAAGCGGCCGATTGTGCTGGTGCAGAACTCAATTCACGCAGGCGAGATGGATGGCAAGGATGCGTGCCTTGCTCTGCTGCGCGACATGGTGATCAATAAAACCAAGGCCGCGCTGCTGGACCGCGCGGTATTCGTTTTTATCCCGATGTACAACGCTGACGGGCATGAGCGGCGGAGCGCGTATAACCGCATCAATCAGGATGGCCCGGCGGAGATGGGCTGGCGCGGGAATGGGACGAACCTGAATTTGAACCGCGATTATCTGAAGGCCGATGCGCCGGAGACGCGGGAGTTTATGGAGATGTTTCATCACTGGCTGCCGGATTTTTTTGTTGATGATCATGTCACGGATGGCGCGGACTATCAGTACGACGTTACTTTCACTATCGACGATGGGCCGAACCTGCCTGCGGCCACGGTGAAGTGGGTGGATGACGTGGCCAATCCCACGCTGGAAAAATATGTCGATGCGCATGGGCATCTGGCATTTCCCAATTACATCAATCTGGTGAATGACAACGATCCTGCACAGGGGCTGGGATTCAACGACGATCCGCCGCGGTTTTCTACCGGATACATGGTGCTGGAGGGACGGCCGGGGATGCTGGTCGAACTGCACATGCTGAAGGACTACAAGACGCGGGTGACGGGGAACTACGAGATTCTCGCGGGCCTGATGGAGTTGATGAACCGCGACGCCGACAAGGTGATTGCTTTGAATGCGGCGGCGGATCGACAGGCCGAGAGCCTGGGTGCCCATCCGCTGAGTGACACGAAGTTTCCTCTGGCGCTGGGATGGGGCGGGCAGACGACTCCGGTGCTGTTTCATGGGTACAAGTACACGCGGGAGTTGAGCGCGGTCTCGGGTGCGATGTGGGTGAAGTACTCGCATGAGCCGTGGAATGTTTCGCTGCCGATGCAGACCGGGTACAAGGTAACGGCTGAGGCGGCCCCTCCTGCGGCTTATATTATTCCCGCTCAGTGGACGGACGTGATCGGTGTGCTGGCGGCGCATCAGGTTGAGATGAAGCGCACCACGAAGGAGTGGACGGGAGATGTCGAGACCTATCAATGCGCAGGGATGGTGTGGCAGGAGCCTCCGTTTGAGGGACGGCATCCGACGTTCAATGGTGAGACCACGCACGATCCGGGCAAGTTCGGAAGCTGTGTGCTGATCCGCCAGAAGATGAGCTTTCCGGCAGGCTCGGCAGTGGTGCGGCTGAATCAGCGGCTGTCGAAGGTGGTGATGGAGTGGCTGGAACCAGCCGCGCCGGACTCGGCGTTGCAGTGGGGGTTCTTCGACTCGATCTTCGAGCAGAAAGAGTATGGCGAGGCTTACGTGCTGGAGAAGCTGGCGCGGGAGATGATGGCGAAAGATCCGAAGTTGAAAGAAGAGTTTGAAAAGAAGATTTCGAGCGATCCCGCATTTGCCGGCGACGCGAGAGCGCGGCTGGAATTTTTCTATGAACGGTCGCCGTGGTTTGCGGCGAACCGCATCGGTCTGTATCCGGTGGGGCGATTAGACAGTGTGCAACAGCTTGGAGAGTTGAGATGAGTGCAGCAGTGAGCGTGGAGTTTGCAGCGGTCGTGGTGGACATTCGGGAGGAGTCGCGCGTGGCGGGACGGCAGCGCTGGCAGATGGCGCTGGACCGGACAGAGTTCGTCGCAGGCGGCGCAGGGACGCTCGAAGCGGTTGCGCCCAGCGGCGTGAAGCTCGTGGTGCCGGTGCTTGCGGTCGTGGTGGATGCGGCGGGTGAGGTCTGGCATGTAGTGGAAAAGCCGCTGGCGGCGGGCACTTCAGTAACGGCGCGTGTGAGCGCAGTTTGATGTTTGAGCGGCAGGCTGCTTGCTGATACACTCGGAGATGTCATTTGACAGTGCGCGTGCCCGCGAAGGCGGTGTGTGATGCGCATCTGGTGGGGGGCTGTAGCTCAGCTGGGAGAGCGCCTCGTTCGCAACGAGGAGGTCAGCGGTTCGATCCCGCTCAGCTCCACCAAAATATCGCCTTGCAGATGGATTGGGCGGGAGTAGTTCAGTGGCAGAACGTCAGCTTCCCAAGCTGAATGTCGCCGGTTCGATCCCGGTCTCCCGCTCCAAAGCTCGATCGTCGACGATCCTCAAAAAATTAGGCGCAAAGGAAAAACGCACCGACTGAGTCGATGCGTTTTGTCGTAGAGGGAGGGTTGCTAGCGGTTGGCCAACGTGGTCTTCTGCGATGCCGCGAGACGCTCTTCGAGCGCCTCTGCCTGGGGCAGAAAGGTGACTGCCTTGGCGATCTGCGGGTCCCAGTCGGCGCGGACCTTAAGGCCTTCGAGCTCGCCGAACTGCGAGGTGAAGAGTTCGCTCTTGATGCTCATCTTTACCCAGTCGGCGTTGTTCGTGAGGTCGGCGTCGGTGAAATCAACCTGCTGAGACTTAAGGAAGTTCTTGAAGTCATCGAGGACGGCGGTGTCGACGACGAAGTCCTTGTTGACGGTATGGGTGGCGAGGTAGTGCTTGCTGAAGTTGAAGAAGGCATAGTGCTGGAGAAGGCTTCCCTGGAAGTCATTGGCTTTCATCTCCGGGATCGCATCGTCCGGGGTAATGCCGCCGCCGCCGTAGACGGTGCGGCCGGAGTCGGTGAGCTTGACCTCGAGGTTGCTCTTGTCGGGCTTGGCGGCATCGTTGCGGACGTAGTAGTAGTCGTACAGCGAGACGCCATTGTAGTTGCGCTGGATCAGGCGGCCCGAAGGCGTGTAGTAGTGATAGGTGGTCAGCAGCAGGCCGGTGGCCTGGCTCAACTGGAAGACGGTCTGGACCAGCCCTTTGCCGAAGGTGGTTTCACCGACGATCAGAGCGCGATCGTGGTCCTGCAGTGCGCCCGAGACGATCTCCGCGGCCGAGGCGGTATTGCGGTTGACCAGAACGACGATGGGATACTTCTTGCCCTCTTCGCCATTGGCGACGCGATAGACCTGATCGGGGAAGGCGCGGCCCTTCTGCGAGACGACGATCTGCCCTTTCTGGAGGAACTTGTCCGCCATGCCGACTGCTTCGTTCAGCAGACCGCCGGGGTTGCCACGCAGGTCGATGACGAGTCCGTTGAGGTCGCCCAGTTTATCGAGCGCATCGCCGACCTCGCGGCTGGTCGTCTCCATGAAGTTGGTGACATGGATGTAGCCGACGCCGGGTCGAATCATGAAAGCGAGATCGACCGAAGGACGGGAGACCTCTTCGCGGACCAGGTTGAAGACGAGCGGCTTGGAGCTGCCCTCGCGTTCCATGGTGACCGAAACCGAGGTGTTGCGAGGTCCCTTGAGCAGGGAAGCGACGGTTGCCGAGTCCATGCCTTCGGTGGACTTTCCATCGACGGCGATAATCACATCGCCGGGGCGGATGCCGGCCTTATACGACGGGGTGCCCTCGAAGGGGGCGAGAACGACGATCTTGAGACCGTTCTTCGCGGTGGGATCGGGCTGCGGCTGGATCGACATGCCGACGCCGTAGTATTTGCCGTGCTGGTCTTCGCGCATCTGGGCGAAGGCCTTGGGGTCCTGAAAGCTGGAATGCGGATCGAGCGTGTGCAGCATTCCGGGAATGGCGCCGTCGTAGATGGCCTTGTCAATCTTGTCGGAGTCGAGATGCTCGGCATAGTTCTGTTCGACGAGGGCATAGACGTTGGTGAAGTCGTGGAGGGAGTCGCGGAGGGTGGACTCGTCGGTCGCCGACTGCGCGTCGACCTTCTGGTTGATGAAGGTGCCGAGCACGGCGCAACTGGCCAGAAAAAGGGTGGCGATAAAGAGTGCGCGTCGGGTACGGGGGGCCATTGCTTTGGATTACCTCAAAAAGCGGGAAACATTGCTCAATATCGACACACGGAAATGCGTCGTCTGCGCGCGCCCTCTTTGGACGGAGTATAGCATCGGGAGGTGAGCGGCTGCTGGAGATTCGAGCGGATTCGCCGAAGAGGTGCAGGGTAGGTGCACGATAGGTGCACGACAGTTAGAATGGTGAATCGGATACCGTCCATTCCTGTGGGCAGTCAAAAGCAGCAGCCGGCGGTTCCGCGCGACGGAGATCAAGTCGCAGAAGTTAATTGAAGATAACGAGTGACGATGACCTTTAGAATTTCGCAGTTTGCGGTGGTGTTGGGGCTTAGCGTGCTGGCATTGCCGGGAGTGGCGCAGACGCCACGGTATCAGAGTCCTTTGAACGCGCCGACGGCGCCGGAGCCGCAACTATCGCTGCCGACGCCGGCCCCCATCACGCCGAACGCCACGGTGGTAGAAGATGTGGTCGCTCGTGTCAACGATCAGATCATCAACCGCAGCGATGTGGAGCGGGCGCAGCAAGAGTTGGCTCGCGAGGATCAGCAGAACAATGCCACTCCGGCCGAGGCCGCCCAGCGGCAAAAGGATCTGCTGCGCGACATGATCGACAAGCAGTTGCTGCTTTCCAAAGGCAAGGAAATGGGCCTGAACGCCGATGCCGAGGTCATCCGCCGGCTCGACGAGATCCGCAAGCAGAACCACCTCGACTCTATGGAGGCGCTGGAGAAGGCCGCGGCGGCGCAAGGGGTTTCGTTTGAGGACTTCAAGGCGAACATCCGTGACAGCATCCTCACCCAGCAGGTAGTGCGCGAGGAGGTGGGCCGCCGTCTGCAGATGACGCAGGGACAGGAACAGGCCTACTACGATGCGCACAAGCAGGACTTTGCCGTTCCCGAACAGGTGCATCTGAGCGAGATCCTGATTCCGACCGCCGCCAATGCGGATGACGCGGCGTTGGCAGCGGCGAAGGCGAAGGCCGACGATATCGAAGCCAAGCTCAAGGCCGGGGCCAAGTTCGACGAACTGGCCAAGACCTCCTCCGGCGGCTCGACCGCGGCACAGGGCGGCGACCTGGGAATTTACAAGCGGGGCACGCTGGGCAAGGTGCTCGAAGACCAGACCTTCGATCTACAAGCTGGGCAGGTGACGGCGCCGATTCGTACGCGCCAGGGATACGTCATTCTGAAGGTGATGGAGCATCAGGCTGCCGGTGTTCCGCCGCTCAAGGATGTAGAGCAGCAGGTACAGGAAGCGATGTACATGCAGCAGTTGCAGCCCGCGCTGCGCGCCTATCTCACGAAGCTGCGCGAAGAGGCGTTCATCGATCTCGCTCCGGGGTTTGTGGACTCCGGCGCGAGCCCCAAGGAGACGAAGCCGCAATTTACGGCGTATGCTCCCCCGGTCGCAAAGAAGAAGAGGGTCGAGAAGAAACAGCGGTTCGATCGTAGCAACGGCACCGGCCGGTTTGCGGCTCAGGGTAAGAAAGCTGCTCCGGCTGCCACGGGAGCAGCCGCCTCCGTCGCATCGGTCGCAGCACCTGCCAATGGAAAGCGGAAGAAGCCGAAGAAGATCAAGCGCGAGAAGGTGCGCTTCGGACAGGCCCCGCGCAATGCCTTGCCTCCCGGACCGGCAGAGACTGCGGTAGGCGGCGATGTCGGTGCAGGCGCTGCATCTGCCTCGGCCATCACTGCCGCCCCCGGCGCGGCGATGACCAACAGCGAAGAGAGCGCTTCGCAGGCGGCGGATGTCAACCCGCTGACGCCGGTCGCGCCCGAGCCCACCACCAAGACCCGGTATGCTTCGCGCGAGAGGATCGTGATCGCCGAAAAGAAGGCCGCTCGCAGGAGAAAGGCGAAGGAAAAAGCGATAGCGACGCCGGAAGGACCAAGCGCGCAGGAGAGCGCGGACCGAAAGACCCAGTCTGCTCCTCTCGGTCTGAATGGAGACACGGTCAAGAAGAAGAAAAAGGTGAAGGTCAAGGGAGCGAAGAAGGAGCGGCTGGAGAACAAGCCGAAGCCGTCGACCGCACCGCCTCCGCCTCCTGCGCCGACGGTGAATCCTTCGCTTGGAGAAGGTCTGGGAACGGCTCCGGTCGCTACACAGCCAAGCACTCCGCCAGCATCGACAACTCCTAACTAGCTGGAAAAGCAATTTGCGGCAGCAATGCGAGGGTTCCGGCTCTCGCATTGTTGTTTGTGGGCAGGAATTTATTGAGTCACGGCGAGTTATCCTGAGGGTCATGAAAGACTTTTTTATTGCCGATGCCGCGAAGTTCGATAATGAGACGGTCACCTCCTACTTCGCGCTATCCTCCCTGTCGGTGCGGGAGAAGAAACAGGGCGGCCAGTATCTCGCGCTCTCCCTGACCGACAAGACCGGAACCATGGAAGCCCGCATGTGGGACGAGATCGCCGATGCGCTGGCAGGCTGCTCGGAGGGCTGCTATGTCAAGGTGCAGGGGCAGATCAGCAAGTATCAGGGCAAATTTCAGATCACGCTCCAGAAGATGCGCAACGCGGCGGAGAGCGAGATTGACCCCGCCGACTATCTTCCCGCAACCCGCTTTGATGTTGACGAGATGTGGGCGGAGCTGCGCGGCTATGTCGGGCAGTTCACCAACCCCGACCTTAAGCGGCTGGTGTTTGCTTTCCTCGACGACGAGACGATTGCCGCGGCATACCGCAGCGCTCCCGCAGCCAAGCATCTGCACCATGCCTGGCTCGGCGGTCTTCTGGAACACGTCGTTACCCTGGTGCGCGTCTGCCTGGCGACGGCCCCGTTCTATCCCGAAGTAAACTCCGACCTGCTCGTCACCGGGGCGATTCTGCACGACATCGGCAAGATCCGCGAGCTTCACTGGAAGAACAGCTTCGGCTACACGCTCGAGGGCCAGATGATCGGCCACATCAGCATCGCGCAGGGAATGCTGCTGGAGAAGGTGAAGGAGCTGGCTCCGTTCCCCGAAAAGCTGAAGGTGCTGGTTGAGCACATGATTCTCAGCCACCACGGCAAGTACGAGTTCGGCTCGCCCAAGCTGCCGATGACCGCCGAGGCGCTGCTGCTGAATGTTCTCGACGACCTCGAAGCGAAGATGCAGGTGCTGCGCAATGAGTTCGCTGCTGCCGAGGCCAGCGGAAGGTCCGCGGGCGAGATGACCGAATGGGTCCGCAGCATGGACCGCCCGCTGCTCGACTCACGCGGCTACCTGAAAGACTGATGGCTATTTCGGGCATCGGACTGAATCGAATCCGCATCGAAAGGTATACGGCGGGAGATTAGACGGATTCGATCCATCGGGAGCAAGCCATGCCGACGGTCACCAGAGCAAACGCTCTTTCTCACAAACTCTATGCAGGTCTGACTCACGAGCTCGAGACCTACCACGGTCCTTCCTTCGAGTTGCGGCTGTGGGACGATACGGGCGCCAACTACGGCTCCGGCCAGCCTCGGTTCACCATCACCGTCAAGTCGCTCGATGTCCTCAAAGCCCTCCTGTGGAACCCTACCGAACTCTCTCTTGGAGATGCATTCGTCAAAGGCGATCTCGAGGTTGAGGGCGACATCTTTGCGATGTTCGAGTTCGCGGACTTCGTCTTCAGTGGAGCGCACGGTGCCCAGGGCCCTTCCTTTGCGCGCCGCCTCGTTCTTTCCGCAGGCAGGGCCTTCCGCCAGCTCGAATACATCGTCAGCGACCGCTTCGTCCATACCCTGCGCCGCGACAGGCAGGCCATCTCCTTCCACTACGACAAGCCTCCTGAGTTCTTCGCCCCGTGGCTTGGGCCCTCGATGGTCTATTCCTGCGCCTACTTCTGCCGCTCTTCCGAGAGCCTCGAAGACGCCCAGCGCAATAAGCTCGACCTCATCTGCAAAAAGCTGCGTCTCCAGCCCGGCGACCAGATGCTCGATATCGGCTGCGGCTGGGGCAGCCTGGTTCTTCATGCTGCGAAGTATTACGGCGTCCACGCCACGGGCATTACTCTCAGCGAGCAGCAGTTCGCCTTTGCGCAGCGGCGCATCGCTGACGAAGGTCTCAGCAGCGAATGTGAGGTGCGCCTCTGCGACTACCGGCAGCTCGATA
>Ga0068855_100002563_pt1 | contig 22398 bp, 17 predicted proteins | sample KBSCornC52_FD_66592 | JGI IMG/M metagenome (GOLD analysis project Ga0068855, IMG submission 66592) | Corn rhizosphere microbial communities from Kellogg Biological Station, Michigan, USA - KBS Corn C5-2 | ecosystem: Host-associated > Plants > Roots > Rhizosphere > Soil ...
CATATCCCACGCCATGAAGCGCGGCACCGATATCGTCAAGCCCGTGCCGAAGCCGGAGACGATCGTCAAGTCGCTCGCCATCGGCACGCCCGCGGATGGCTACTACGCCATCCACGCCATGCGCGACACCGGCGGCTCCTGCGAAGACGCCTCGGATGCGGAAGTCGTGGAAGGCATCCAGTGGCTGGCCGAGTATGCCGGCATCTTTGCCGAGACCGCCGGCGGCGTAACCGTCGCCAGCGCGAAGAAGCTCATCGAGAGCGGCAAGATCCCGCACGACGAGGAAGTGGTTCTCTGCATCACCGGCCACGGTCTCAAGACCCAGGAAGCCGTCGCCGGCAAATGCGGCGAGCCGCGCATCATCAAGCCGAGCCTCCGCGAGTTTGAAGAGCAGATCTACGCGAAGGATACTGCGGCGGCGTGACCGCCGAAGAAGTTCTTAGTGCTTAGTGCTTAGTTCTTAGTAGAACGACTGCCCTATCACTGAGTACTTCGATGCCCAAAAAACCAAGCACTAAGAACTAAGCACCAAGCACTCTAAAACATGCCATCCGTCCGCATCCCCACCCCACTCCGCAAGCTCACCAACGAGCTTGAGGTCGTCCAGGCCGCCGGCGCCAACATCGGCGAAGTCATTAACAGCCTCGACCAGGCCTTCCCCGGCTTGAAAGAGCGCATCGTCGACGACGCCGGCAACGTCCGCCGTTTCGTCAACATCTTCGTCAACGACGAAGACATCCGTTTCCTCGAGGAAAAAGCCACGCCGGTGAAAGAGGCGGACGAGATCAGCATCGTTCCGGCCATCGCCGGAGGGTAGTCGCCGCAGCGGCTCAAACAGTTGATAAGTTGATGGTTGATAGTGGATAGCCACGCCCCTTGGGTGCGGATTCTGATCAACCAGCGACGGCTATCAACTATCCACTCTCAACTATCAACTTTCCTTCATGAAAGAGACCCAACGCTTCTGGCTCATGTTTCCCACCAAGCTGGTCACCCGACCGATCATTTGGGAGCTGGGCAAAGACTTTAACGTCGTCACGAATATCCGCCAGGCGAGTGTCACCGATGAGATCGGCATCGTCTCGCTCTCGCTCGACGGCGAACGCGAAGACATCAAAAAAGCCATCGCCTGGCTCGAAAAAGAAGGCGTGAAGGTCGAACCCGTCGAGATCAATACGATCGAAGGGTAGCGAGCGCCCGCAAGCGCATCGTCTGGTAAAGGTACGGACTGCGCTTTACTGCACAGTAGAGCCGCGGAAGGCGTGATTGTAGGGCGGCGATCTTCGCTGCCGCCACGTGTGGAAACATGATCTGTAGAGATGCGGACTTCGCCGCCGCCACGAACCAGCGTCAATAAAGGGAGATCGCGGCGCGATCCAAGCCTGTAGCCGGGACTTTCAAGCCCCGGTCCTCGCCGCACATGCGGTCGTCGCGGAGCGACGTTTGCCCTGCGTTGCGCGATCGGTGACCCCGAGGCATGAGCCACACGTCTGCTTCGTCTTCCGGATAAAATTGGCCGATCGGTGAGACTGATGGCCGACGTCGCTCCGCGACGATCCCACGCTACGGTTTTCCGGGGCTTGAAAGCCCCGGCTACAGGCTTTGGATCGCTCCGCGATCGGCTTAAGCAGCGAAGCACAGCCTCTCGCCCCTGGCTCTTAAAAATCCAACGGCGGCAGCGGCGGGGGCTTGATCGTCGTATCCAGGACCGTCTGCTCGCGCATCGGTTGCACGGGCTCGGCGCGGCGCACTTCCATTTGCTCCGGACCAGTTCCGTTGTCCGGCGCGGGGGCGACGATGGCGCTGCTATTGACCGGCGCGGTCTGGCCTTCAAGGCTGCTCATCGCCTTCGCGTTGTTCACCGACTGAATGGAATTGTACGGGTCGACGCCGATCACCGTCGGCTGCTTCATCGCTATGACTGGCACGGCGGAGACGTCGACGGCCAGCGCGGCGCGGGGCCACTCTTCACCGGGGATGACTTTCACAAAACTGCGGTTCGCACCCCCGTTGTGCACCTCGCAGCCCACCTTCGGCGCCTGCTCTTCGGTCGAGATCTCGAAGAACGTCGTGCGCTTCTGCACCTTCTCGCCGGTCTCCTTGTTCTCCACGGTTTCGAAGCATTTGTCGGTCGCCAACTGACCGGACACGGAGCAGAGCTCCACCTTGATGATCCCCTTCGGCTGCGGGATCTCCTTCGGCCGATAGTTCGCGAAGGTCGACTTCATCACCTCCGCCCAAATCGGCAGCGCGATCTCGTTGCTGAATGCTCCGCGATAAATCGTCGACGGCTTGTCGAAGCCCGCCCACACCCCGCAGGTCACGGCGCTGGAGTAACCAAGGAACCAGGCATCGGTGAAATTGTAGGCCGTCCCGGTCTTGCCCCCGAGCGGGTATTTCTTCAAGCCGAGCTCGGTGTAAGCTTTGTCCGCGGTGCCGCGCTCGAGCACGTCACTGAGACAGGAATGGACCTCATACGCCGTCGTGTCTTTCATCACGCGGACTTTGCTGGACTTCGCCTCGAAGACCACGTTGCCGGCCTGGTCTTCGATCTTCTGGATGATGAACGCCTTGTCCGGGCGCTGACCGCCATCGGGGAAAACGGTATTGGCCAGTGTCATCTCCATGAGGGTGACTTCGCTGCTGCCGAGGAAGGTCGCCGGGAAGGGCCGCAGCGGACTTTCGATGCCGGCCGCCTTGGCCAACGGGAGGACGTGATCGAGGCCGGTCATCATACCGAGACGCACGGTGGCGGCGTTCTTGGATTTCACCAGCGCGTCGCGCGCGGAGATGGAGCCTTCGTATTTGTTGTCCACGCGCTCCGGCCCCCATTCACCGAGAATGCCCGTTACGCCACCGATCATCACCTGGCGGTTATCGATCACCGAATCCTGCACGATCGTCCCCGGGCCGAAGCCCCGCTCGAACGCCGCCGCATAGACGAAAGGCTTGAAGGCCGTGCCCGCCGGCCGGCGCGCGGAGAGCGCGCGGTTGTAAGAGCTGTGGCCGAAATCGCGTCCGCCGACCAGGGTCAGAATGCCGCCGGTGGCATTGTCGAGGACGACGATGGCCCCCTGCAAATAAGCGGGCGGCGGCAGGGTATTGCCTTCGACCTCGTTGCTCGCCATCCGCTGGTGGGCGCGAAAGTCGAGGTCGTATTTGCCAAAGCGCTGGTGATCGTAGCCTTCGTGGCGCTCGACCACATCGAGCTGTTCCTTCAACGATTTCTCCGCCTTGCGCTGCAATTCGCCGTCGATCGTTGTGTAAATGCGATAGCCGTCGCTGATCGCGGCATCGCGTCCGAATTGCCCGATGACCTGCTGCGCGACGAGGTCCATGGGATAGGACTCCTGGTGGATCGACCGGCGATTCTTCACGACGAGATCCTGTGAGATCGTCGCGTCGTATTCCTCCCGGCTGATCTGCTGCAACTCCAGCATGCGCCCCAGCACGAAATTGCGCTGTTCCATGCACGCCTTGTGATTGCGCCACGGCGACAAGCGGTTTGGGCTCTTGAGCAGACCCGCGAGCATCGCCGCCTCGGAGAGATTCACGTCCTTGGCGTGCTTGCCAAAATAACCGCGCGCCGCCGATTCCGCGCCGTAGAAGCCGTCGCCGAAAAAGACGCGGTTCAGGTAGAGCTCGAGAATCTTCGGCTTCGAGAAACGACGTTCGATTTCCTGCGCGACGAAAATTTCCAGCAGCTTGCGCTTGTAGCTGCGGTCTTCGCTCGGCAGCTCGATGGGGAAGGAGTTGCGGGCGAGCTGTTGGGTGAGCGTGCTGGCGCCCTGCCGGGTGCGGCCGGCTTGATAGTTGCGCACCGCCGCACGCACGATGCCGTAATAGTCGACCCCGTTGTGCTGATAGAAACGGATATCCTCCGCCGCGACCACCGACTTGTACAACCACGGCGACAATTGATCCGCGGCCACCTGGTCGCGGTTTTGGATAAAGATGCGGCCGAGCACCTGGCCGTTGCGATCGAAGATGATGCTCGCCGACTCCATGTCCTCGAGCTTCTTGTAATCAAACGCCGCCGCGCGCTTCTGCCACCGGTCCCGTTCGATCGCTACAAAGATCGCCCCCACCACGATGAGCGCGGCGAGAAAAGTGAACACCGTGAGGAACCAGGTGCGGCGATAGAATGGAGGTTTATAACGGGGCAAATCCCACATGGGCTGACGGGCGGCGCCGAAGGCGGCGCACTAAGTCACACGAAACCAAGGTGCGCGCAATGCGCAAATTACTTTCCGCGGCCGCCCTGCCCTTACAGAGTGCGTCAGGTAATTCGCTAACAATGCCTGATAAAGAAAATACTCTCGAAAGCGCCCTTCGCGCGGAAATCCAGCAACGCGGTCCGATCCCCTTTCGGGACTATATGGCGCGTGCACTTTATGATCCCAATTATGGCTATTACGGCGGGGGCAAAGCACAGGTCGGGCGCGGGGGGGATTTCTTTACGAATGTGAGCGTCGGGCCGCTTTTTGGGCATTTGCTGGCCCGGCAGTTTGCGGAAATGTGGCGGCGACTGGGCGAGCCCGCGGATTTTGCGATCGTCGAACAGGGCGCCAATCGCGGGGATTTCGCGGCGGATGTGTTTAGCGCGCTGCGGGATTTTGATCCGGCCTGCTATGCCGCGACGTCGCTTTGGCTGGTCGAGCCGCTGGTTCCATTGCGCGCGGTGCAAGCGGAACGGCTGCGCGATTTCGAGTCATCCAAGGTCCGCTGGGTCGACTCGCCCGCCGCCCTTCCTTCTTTCCAGGGAGTACATTTCTCCAACGAATTGCTGGATGCGTTTCCCGTGCATCGGGTTTGCCGGCGCGGGGATCGCTGGGTGGAACGCGCTGTGGATTTCCAGGCGGGGCAGTTTGTCTTCGTCGATGCGGAAATTGTGTCGGAGGAATTAAACGCCCACCTCGCGAAGTTGCCCGCGGTTCCGGACGGCTATGAAACGGAGGTGAACCTCGCCATCGCTCCCTGGCTGGCGGAGGTTGGCTCCAAGCTCAGCACCGGCTTTATCCTGGCGATCGACTATGGCTACCCGCGCAGCGACTACTATCGCCCCGAGCGAAGCAGCGGGACACTTTCGGCCTACGCCGCGCACCGGCGTGAACCCAATCCCCTGCAGCGTCCCGGCGAGATCGATCTGACCTCACACGTCGATTTCACGATCCTGGCCGAGGCGGCTCCGCAACTCGGCCTGCAACTCGCCGGCTTCACCGACCAGCACCATTTCATGGTCGGCCTGAGCCGCCTGCATTTCTCCGACGACTACGCCATGACCACCGCCGGCCAGCAGGAGCTGCGCGCCTTCAAGACCCTCATGCACCCCACCCTCATGGGCCAAAGCTTCCACGCCATCTGCCTGGCCAAAGGTGTGACCGATACCGCACTTAGCGGCTTTCAATTCGGCGGCAGCGCGCGGGAGAAACTAGTGCCACGTCACGCATGAAGTGATGGTGGATAGCCAGAAAAGCGCGAACGCGGTATTCCGGGGAGCGCACTCGTCCCGAGTGCTGGCGAAGGCGTCCCCGCCTTCGCGGACTTTTTTGCCTTGTTCTGTGGATGCCGCATGCTCTCGCAGTTTGAGATGGTGCAAAGTTCGTTTCGGCGAGACGCCGAAACCAGCACTCGGGACGAGTGCGCTCCCCAGAGTTCCGCGTTCGCGCTTTATTTGAATTCGTCCCTCCCGGCCTTCGCCCGTCAGATCAGGGAACACGCGGGAGCGCGTTCTTCCGCTGCAGCAAGCCGCGCAATTGCTCACACAGCGCGCTGATCTGTTTCGGCGTGTGTTTCGCAGAAATGGTCACGCGCAGGCGGGCGGCATCGCGCGCCACTGTGGGGTAGCGAATCGCCGGCACGAAAAATCCTTTTTCGCCCAGCATCTGCGAGCTCTCCATCGCCGTTTCGGAACTGCCGAGGATGATCGGAATGATCGCACTCTGAAGCTTCTTCTCGCCGGTAAAAAGCATCGGCATTTCGGAGGCGAAATGCGCCAGATTACGCCGCAAGATCTGCCGTCGATTTTCGCCCGCGGGCGTCAGCATGAACTCCACCGCGGCCAGCGCGGCGGCGGCCATCGCCGGCGGCGGGGCGGTCGAAAAGATAAAGCTGCGCGCGCGATTGATGAGCAGATCGATCAGGCGTCGCGAACCGCACACATATCCTCCACTGACGCCCAGCGCCTTGCTCAAGGTCCCCATCTGGATTTCCACTTCGCCAGCCACGCCGAGTTGATCCGCCAGCCCGCGGCCATTGAGCCCGATCACCCCCACCGCGTGGGCTTCATCCAACAAGAGCATGGCCCCGTAGCGACGCTTGATATCCACGATCTCCGGCAGCACCGCCCAGTCGCCGTCCATGCTGAAGACCGATTCCGTCACGACCAGCACGCGGGCTTCCGGATAATTCTCGCGCGCCCACTGCAGATGACTCTCCAGCTTGCCCAGATGGTTGTGCGGAAACACCCGCACGTGCGCCCCGCTCATCCGCGCCCCATCGATGAGGCTGGCATGGCAAAGCTTGTCGAGAATGACGACGTCATCCTTGTGCAGCAAGGCGCCGATCGTCCCCACTGCGGTCGCATATCCGCTCGAAAACGCCAGCGCCGCCTCGGTCCGTTTGAATTCCGCCAGCCGCTCCTCCAGGCGCATGTGCGGCGAAAGCGTTCCACAAATCAACCGCGAGGCGCCCGCACCGACCCCATACTCATCGATCGCCTGTTTCGCCGCGTTGCGCAGCACCGGCTCAGTCGCCAGGCCGAGATAATCGTTCGAGGAAAAATTGAGCAGTTTTCGGCCCGCGAGTTCCAGCGTGGGCTGCTGCGGCGAATCCACCTCTCGCAGTTGGCGGAGCAACGCGTGCTCTCGCAGCTCGGCGAGTTCGGAATCGATGCTTTGGGCCATGTGGAAGAAGAGGAGTGCTTAGTGCTCAGTTCTAGTGCTTAGTAAGACCCACTCGGGCGCTGAATCTAAGCACTGAGCACTAAGAACTTTCCTCTGCTACGACGAAAGCCCAAAGGCCAACAGCTTGTACGAGTCGGTCCAAATGTTCTTATTATCCCCCAGCACCACGGCGATGACTTCGCGACCGTTGTGGGAGGCGCTGGAAATGAGGCAATGCCCGGCGGCCTCGGTGTAGCCGGTCTTCATCCCGTTGCAGAGCGGGTAACGCTTCAGCACCTGGTTGGTCGTTTCAAACACGCGCACGCGGCCGTCGTTATAATGCCAGGTCACCGACTTCTGGCAGACGATGCCGCGGATGATCGGGTTCTTGTAAGCGGCCAGCGCGACCTGCGCCATGTCGCGCGCCGTGGAATACTGGCCGGGGATCGGCAGGCCATTCGGGTTTACGAAATTCGAATTGCGCATGCCTAGCTCCGCGGCTTTCGCATTCATCCGCGTGGCGAAATTCTCCAGGCTGCCCGCATTGTCCCGCGCCAGCGCCCGGGCGACGTCATTCATGCTGTGCACGAGGAGGACGTTCAGGAAATCGTAGCGCGAGTAGACGTTGCCCGGCTTGATGTAGAGCATCGTCGGCTCGGCCCAGGTATCGCTCGCCTCCACATGCACTTTGTGATCGAGGTCGCCGGTTTCCGCGACGATCAGCGAAGTGAGCAGCTTCTGGGTGCTGGCCACCGGCCGGCGCTGGTCGGCATTCAATTCGAAAATGATCTTCCCGGTCCTGGCATCGAGCAGGATCGCCGAACCAGCGGTGATCTTCGGAACGCCGTCCACCACGGGAAACGCCTCGGGCACATCCCTGGTCGCGGTCGTCGATGAAGACGAATCAGGGGACGTGGATTTTTTCTTTTTCGTCGCCGCCGGGGCTGCCGGGACGAGGGCGAAAAGCACGAGGGTGAGAACAAATAGCGAGGCAAAGCGCTTCATAGCGTGCGCTACTAAAAGAATCCCGGCGATTTGCGCAAGTCGCGATACGCGATTTTCCGATCGGACCGATCGGAGGAATAGGCATCCGGATAAGGCCGAAGGCCTTCCACAAACCAGCCCAGGGCAAAGCGAGGAACGAGCATCGCCTTGGGAATGCATCCAATTACTTCGGGGGCGTGAGGCTCTTCTCCACATCCGGGTCCGGCGCGGCGCCGAGTTCGAGCGCGCGCTCATAGTGCCGCCGGGCCAGTTCCACCGCCGGCGGATTTCGCTGGAGATAGAAGACCGCGAGATTGAAGTGCGCCTGCGCGTAACTGGGGTCGAGTTCGATGGCTTTCCGCATCTCATCCTCCGCTCCGGAGTACCAGCCTTTTTGCCCAATCGTCACGCCGAGATACTGGTGGACCATCGCATTCTTGGGATCCAGCACCGCAGCCTGGGCCAGCGAAGCCAGGGCATTGTCATAGCGGCCGCGATCGTATTGCACGATGCCCAGGATCAACCAGCCGAGGCTCGCCTCCGGCGCCAACCGCACTGCCGTATGCAACCGATCCTCCGCCGTTTCGAGGTTCTTCGAGCGATACTCCACCAGGCCCAGGTTGATTATCGTCGGCACATTGTCCGGCACGGCCTGGAGCACTTTCAGAAAATCCTGCCGCGCCGTCTTCAGGTCGCCCCTAGCCATGGCCACGATCGCCCGTTTGGCCAGCTTCTGCGCTTCCTCGGAAACCTTGTTCTTGCCCGGCTCGTTCAGATCGGTGGACGGTGCGAGACGGAATTTCGGGTCAGCCGGCGCGGGCGTCGCCGAGGGCGCCGGCGGTTGCGCCTTCGGCGGTTCGGCAGCAAAGCCGGCAGCCATCCCCAGACCACACAGGAGCAGGGCGAGGCGTCGCATGTTTATTTGCTGGAGCCGAGTTCGCGCGCCCGCTCGGTCGCGGCGCGGACCGCACTGAGAAAAGCCGAGCGCACCGCGCCGGCTTCCAGGGCCTCGAGCCCCGCGATGGTCGTCCCGCCAGGGCTGGTCACTTCATCCCGCAAGGCCGCCGGATGCCGGCCGGTTTTGATCACCATTTCGGCGGCGCCCGCCACGGTCTGGGCCGCGAGTTTCAAGGAAAGATCCCGCGGCAATCCCATCAGCACCCCGGCATCCGAGAGCGCCTCGACCACGAGGTAAACGTAAGCCGGACCGCTGCCGCTGAGACCGGTGACCACGTCGAGCAGTTCCTCCTTCACCTTCACGATCTGCCCGACCGCTCCGAAAAGATTTTCCGTCAGCGTGCCATCGGCCGCGGTCGCCGTCTTGCCCAGCGCGTAGGCCGCCGCGCCGCGCTGAATCAGCGCGGGCGTATTCGGCATCACGCGAATGATGCGTACCTTGGAACCCGCCGCCTCTTGCAGCGCGGCCAGCGGCAACCCGGCCACGATCGAGATGACCAGCTTGCCCTTTGTCCCATCGCGCAACGCGCGCAGCGCCTCCAGCGCATCGACCGGCTTCACGCATAGGACGAGCGCATCGGCCTTGGCCGCGAGCTCCTCATTTTTCGCCACCGCCTTGACCTGCGCCGCGCTGGCCAGTTCCGCCGCGACACCCGGAACGGCATCGCAAACCAGGATGTCCTCTCGCGCAAAAGCACGCGAACTGACCGCGCCCTGCACGAGCGCGGTCGCCATCTTTCCTGATCCGATAAAGCCAAGTTTCATGCGCACATACCTAATGCAGGTCGGCGGCTTGGGAAGCGGATTTTACGTCCCCTCCGGCTGAAACGCGCGTTCGTATTCCTTCGTCCGGTAGCCCCAGGCGATGAATGCCACCCCGATGAAAACGAGAAAGATGGAGAGGAATTGGCCGGCGGAAATGGGCCCGACGTGCCAGGCTGGATCGGGCTCGCGGAACATTTCGCCGATGATCCGCAACACCGCATAGAGAATGAAAAACGCCCCGGTGATGACACCTCGGGGCACCCGGCAGCGGGTGCGCAAGATCCACAGGCAGGTGAAGAGCACCACGCCCTCCAGCAGCGCCTCGTAAATCTGCGACGGATGCCGCGGCGTGAGCACGCGGCGCAGCGGATCGATCCATTCCGGGTGATCGGGAATGGCGTCGGCGACATAGCTGGCCCAGTTCGCATCTGGTGACACGTCCGTCATTCCCAAGGCCTGCTGGGCGCGTTGCCAAAGCTCCGGCGAACCATACTCGATGAGTTCCTTGGGAAATTGCACCGCCCACGGCACATTCGCCGGCCGGCCAATCAACTCGCCGTTGATGAAATTGGCCATCCGCACGAGGAAAAGGCCCACCGGCGCGACCACGACCAGCGAGTCGCCGATCCCCGTCCACGAGACGTGATGTTTCTTCGACCAATAGAGCGTGAAGAGCACCAGCCCGATAATTCCCCCATGGCTGGCCATGCCTCCCTTCCAGACCTCGATCGGCCAATACCACGGATCATCGATGTGCGACTGCTGGAGTCCGTAGAAAAGAATCCATCCGAGACGGCCGCCGATCATCACCCCGAAAACCGCCGCCCAGCAGATGAAATCCGACACCTGCGCCGCCGGGAGATCGGTGTATTTGTGCTCGGCCAGCCAGCGGTAAAGCCATCCGCCGAGCAGGAACGACAGCACGTAAGCGAGCCCATACCAGTGCAATCCCGCGCCATTCGGCAGACGGACGATGTAAGGGCTGAGGTGATGAAAATAGTAGGCGAGCACCGCGCGCTTTTGCCATACCCAGCGCCACAGACAAGTGTCTTGATGCAGACTTGTTGCCGCCCAAGGGAGCGTGCAACCTGTTCTCATGACTGGTTTCGGCGTGCACCTTTCCCTGGCGGATTTCGGCGCGCTGCTGACGGTCTATCCCCTGGAGCAGGCGGAAGATCGGACCTCGATCCAGATGCTCGTCCTGCTGGCCATCATGACGATCACCACCGCGGTCGTCATTGTCTTAAGCACCTTGCGCCGGCGGCGCGATTGGGCGCGCACCCACATCCGTGAGCAATGGCTCGCCACCATGTTGCGCAGTATCGGCGATGGGGTCGTCGCCACCGACGCGGCGGGGCGCGTCACCTTCATGAACAACGTCGCCCAGGAACTCACCGGCTGGAAGGAAGGCGAGGCCGAGCAAAAGCCGCTGGTGAAAGTCTTCCAGATCCTTGATCGCAAAGCCCGGCAGCCGACCGACAACCCGATCGACCTGGTCGTCCGCGAAGGCCGCGCCATGACCTCCATCGAACCCGTGCTGCTCCTCGCCCGGGATGGCGCGGAGCACATCGTGGTCAGCAAGGCCACGCCCATTCGCGGCGCCGATGGCGCGGTCACCGGCGTGGTTTTCGTCTTTCACGACGTGACGCAACGCGAACTCGCCGAGTCCGCCCTGCGCGCCAGCCAGGAAATGTTCCGGCTCATCACCGATCACATCTCCGACCTCGTCGCCGTGCTCGATCTCCACGGCCGCCGCCTCTACGCGAGCGAATCCCACAGCCAGTTCATCGCTCCGCCGCGCGAGTTGTACCTCACCTCGGCCTTCGAGGAAATCCATCCCGACGATCGCGAGCGCATGCGCCGTCTCTTCGCGGAAATCGCCGGCGCCGGCGGCAGCCAGCGGGCAGAGTTCCGGCTCATCGGACGCCACGGCCAGGTGCTCTACATGGAATCCGTCCTCACCCTTATCCGCAGTGCCGAAGGCCAGGCGGAAAAGGTCCTGATGGTCTCGCGCGACATGAGCGAACGGCAGCGCGCCGAGGCCCGGGTGCATAGCGAGATGCAGTTCAGCGACACGCTGATCAACTCCATGCCGGGCATCTTCTATCTCTACCGTGGAACGGACCGGAAAATCCTGCGCTGGAACAAGAACCTCGAGACCGTCACGGGCTACAGTGCCGCGGAGATCGAAACCCTGGACGCCCTGACCTATTTTCCCGATGAAGAAAAAAACGTCGTGCACGAGCGCATGCTCAAGTGTTTCGCCGAAGGCTCGGCGGACATCGAAGTGAACCTGGTGGCCAAAAACGGCCGGCGCACGCCCTTCTACGTCACCGGCTTTCGCATCGATATCGATGGCCGCCCCTGCATGCTCGGCATCGGCATTGACATCACCGCGCGTCTCGCCGCGGAGGGTGCGCTGCGGGCCACGATGTTGCGCCTCACCCGCCAAAATGCGGTGCTCGGCGAAAAGGCGCGCAACGCCAGCTCGCTCGGCGCGGAGTTGTCCGCAGCCCTGCGCACCATCACCGAGCTGGCCGTGGAAACACTCGAAGTCTCGCGGGCCAGCATTTGGTTTTACAACGAAGCGCAGACGAAGATCTGCTGCGCCGATCTTTTCGAGCAGGACAAGGGCCAGCACTCCAGCGGGATCGAGCTCACCGCCGCGGATTTTCCGGCCTATTTCAAGGCGCTGGCGGAGGAGCGCGTCATCGCCGCCGGCCACGCCCCGACGGATCCGCGGACCCGCGAATTCGACGTGACCTACCTTCGCCCCCTCGGCATCTGCTCGATGCTCGATGCGCCCATTCGCGGCAGCGGAAAAATGGTCGGCGTCATTTGCCACGAGCACACCGGCGAACCGCGCGAATGGCAGCCCGATGAGGAAAGCTTTGCCGGTTCCATGGCCGATCTCGTGGCGCTGAGCCTGGAGGTCGATCAGCGGCGGCAGGCCGAGACCGCCCTGCGCGAAACGCTCGACAATCTCGAACATAAAGTCACCGAACGCACCCGCGACCTGGAGGCGGCCAACGAGCGGCTGCAGGAACTCGACCGCCTCAAGTCCGAGTTCCTCGCCACCATGAGCCACGAACTGCGCACGCCGCTGAACTCGATCATCGGCTTCACCGGCATCCTGCGCCAGGAACTGGCCGGTCCGATGAACGAAGAGCAGAAAAAGCAACTCGGCATGGTTCATTCCTCCGGCCGGCATTTGCTCAATCTGATCAACGACCTCCTCGATCTCTCCCGCATCGAATCCGGCAAGATGGAGTTGTTTGTGGAAGACTTCCTCGTGGCCGATCTGGTGAAAGAAATCGGTCAGTGCCTCACCCCTCAGGTCCAGCAAAAGAAGCTGCGCCTGGAGACTTCGCTCGACCAACCGGCCCTGCGGATGCGCACGGATCGCAACAAGAGCTTCCAGATCCTCCTCAACCTGGCCAACAATGCCGTCAAGTTCACCGACGTCGGCCGGGTCACTCTGAAGGTCAGCTCCGATGCGGACCGGGTCCAGTTCGAGGTCGCCGATACCGGCATCGGGATCAAACCCGAGAGCTTGACCCACCTTTTCGAGGCCTTTCGCCAGGTCGACGGCTCCGCGCGGCGGGTCTACGAAGGCACCGGACTCGGCTTGTATTTATCCAAACAACTCGCCAGAATGCTCGGCGGCAACATCACCGTCGAAAGTGAGTTCGGAATTGGCTCGCGTTTTACCTTGGTTCTGCCGCAAAATACGCCCCCAGCGAACCACAAGTATGAGCGCGAAGATTCTTCTCGCCGAGGATAACGCCGCCAATCGTTACCTGGAGACGTTTCTTTTGGAAAAGGCAGGTTACACGGTAATCCATGCGCAGAATGGCGCCGAGGCGTTGCGGCTTGCGCTCGCCGATCAACCGGATCTCGTGCTCATGGATTTGCAGATGCCGGAGATGGATGGCTACGAATCCGCGCGCCGCATCCACGCCGAGCCGGGGCTGGCCGAAACACCGATCGTCGCGGTGACGAGTTTCGCCATGACGCGCGATCGCGAGAAGGCGCTGCTATTGGGCTTCGCCGGCTACATCGAAAAACCGATCCAACCGCAGACTTTTGCCGCAGAAATATCCCAGTTCCTCACCGGAAAGGCGGGCTCCTCATGAAAATCCTCAGCGTGGACGACAAGTCCGAAAACCTCTACATGCTGGAGGCGTTGTTGCGCGGCTACGGGCACGAGGTGCACTCGGCGAGCGATGGCCAGCAGGCCCTTCAACTGACCGGGCTCAGCGAATACGATCTCATCATCTCCGACATCCTCATGCCGCGGATGGATGGCTTTCAGCTTTGCCGCGAGTTGAAGAAAGATGCGCGCTGGCGCGACATCCCCTTCGTCTTTTACACCGCCACCTACACCGATCCGCGCGACGCGGCCTTTGCGCTCAATCTGGGGGCGGACCGTTTTCTCGTGAAGCCGCTCGAACCGGAGGCGTTCATCAAGGCCTTGCAGGAAGTGGTGGAACAAAAGAAACAGGTCATGGCGGCTGATCGCGAGTCCGCCCCGATCGAGGACGAGTCGATCTACCTCAAGCAATACAATGCCCGGCTCATCGCCAAGCTGGAGAAAAAGATGCTCGATCTCGAGGCAGCCAATCGCGCCTTGATCGACGACATCGAGGAACGCGAGCGCGCCGCCCGCGAGCGGGTCCGCCTCGAGGACAAGCTGCGCCAGGCGCAGAAGATGGAGGCCATCGGCACGCTAGCCGGTGGGATCGCGCATGATTTCAATAACATCCTCGCCGGGATCATCGGCTTCGCTGAACTGGGTTTGACCGACGTCTCGGATCCCCTCTCCGCCGACCAGCATTTCCGGGAGATTCTCAAGGCCAGCGGCCGGGCGAAGGATCTCGTGCGACAGATTCTCGCCTTCAGCCGCCAGCGCGAGCAGGACCGCAAACCGATCGAGCTCGGCGAAGCGGTGAAGGAAGCGCTCAAGCTGTTGCGCGCCACTCTCCCCGTCTCCATCGAGATCGTGACCCGGATCGAGGAAAGCACCCCGACCGTCCTGGCTGACAGCACGCAGGTGCATCAGATCGTGACCAACCTCGTCACCAACGCCTGGCATGCCATCGGCAACAAGTCCGGCGTCATCACCGTGCAGCTCGGCAATTTCCTCGTCGATGAAGATTTCGCCCACGCCAATCCCGACTTGCGCCCCGGACGCTACGTGCGCCTCAGCATCAGCGACAATGGCAGCGGGATTCCCCCGGAAATGTTGGGCCGCATTTTCGAGCCATTCTTCACCACGAAAGGCCCGGACGAAGGGACCGGTCTCGGCCTCTCCGTCGTGCACGGGCTCATGAAATCCTTCGATGGCTCGATCACCGTCTACAGCGCCGCGGGCGAAGGCACGACGCTCAATCTCTATTTCCCGGCACTAGAATTTGGCGCCACGGTCTCGAAGCCGGACGAAGCGCCCGAACTGCATGGCCACGGGGAACGCGTGCTGTTCGTCGATGACGAGCCGGTGCTGACTATGCTCGGGGGACGTTTTCTGACCCGTCTGGGCTATGTGCCCGTCACGCAGACCGATCCGCGCGCCGCGCTGGCGCTGTTCAAGGATCAGGATTTCGATCTCGTCATTACCGACCTCACCATGCCGCACTTCAGCGGGATCGAGTTTGCCCGGTGTATCTGGGAACTGCGGCCCGATACGCGCGTGATCCTGACCACGGGCTACAGCGCGACGCTCGATACGCGGCGCGCGGCTGAACTCGGCTTCAGCGAATTGCTGCTCAAGCCCTACACGGTGCACGGTCTCGGGGATGCCCTGCAGCGCGTGCTCAACTCCGCAGCGCGAGCGCCCAACCGGCGGCAACCAGCGCGAGTGTGAACCAGCCGGCGATCCGCTGTGCGGAAGCCGGGAGACGTTCCTTCAAGCGAGCCGCGACAGCAATCGCCCCCTCGAGAATGCCCACGGCAAAACCCCACCCGTGCGCCATGAAGTCGATGTTCTTCGTCGCCTCATCGCCCACGCCGAGATACGCGAGGAGCGAAAGGCCGGCGCCGATGGGCAGGATCAATTGCCACAGGCTCCGCTGGTCCGGCTCGCGCCAGCGCGAAAACAGCTCCGCGCCGACGAGGATGCCGAGCGCCCCGAAGCAGGCCGTGGAGGCGCCGATGGAATCGTGCCACTCGTGGCGATAGCCCCAGGAATTCAGCGCATTGCCGATCGCGCCGCTGAGCACGATCGCCAGCCAGGTGAGCCCGCCGCCCAGGCGCGGAATGACAAACGCGGCAAAGAGCAGACCCGTGACGAGATTCGCCGCGAGGTGCGGGCCATCCGCGTGCAAGGTCAGCGCGGTGATCGTCCGCCACCATTGGCCACGCAGGATCGCATGGCCCTCCGCACTCCCGCGCTCGAGCAGGCGTTCGCCCGCGATTTGCTGGGCGAGAAAAAATCCGCCGAGCACCCAGCCCGCGATGAAAAGCGAAACCGTGGAAACTTTCCCCGCGGGCAACAGCGTGCGCGGCACCCGTGGGCGCGCGCGTTCCTCGCTCTCGTAGGCTGTCAATTCCGCCCGGATTTGCTCGATCGCGCGTTCCTCCACGAAGAGCACCCACTCGTTGTTGCGCTCCCGCTTGAGCCAATAGGGCAAGTCCAGCGCCGCGACCACCAGGGCGCGCTCGCGCGCCACCTGCAGGCGCCGATAGCGTCCCGCTTCGATCAGCGGTTGATCGGACTCAGGAATTTCGCTCATGCGAAACGTGCTCGTTGGGCGGGATGCGAAATATTGTGATGCGGGAAGCTCATGCCTGCTTTTCGTTAGAACGCAGTCTTACTGCCACAAACCATCAACGCACTCCTTCAAAATCTCGTCATCCCCGATCTCTGGCAGCAGGAAGCCGTGCACGCCCTGCGTGAAGGGCGGGATGTGGTCGTGCATGCGCCGACCGGGGCGGGCAAGACCTACGTCTTCGAGCTTTTCCTGCCCGCCCTGAAGGGCCAGGCCATTTTCACCGTGCCGACGCGTGCGCTGGCCAACGACAAGCTCGCCGAATGGCAGGCCCGCGGCTGGGACGTGGGCATCTCCACCGGCGACGTCGCGTATCATCTCGAGGCGAAGATTGTCGTGGCCACGCTGGAGACGCAGAAGCGCAAGTTTCTCCAGCGCCGGGGGCCACGCCTGCTGATCGTGGATGAATATCAGATGATCGCCGATCCCGTGCGGGGCTTGAATTACGAGCTCGCCCTCGCGCTCGCCCCGCCGGAGACGCAATTGCTGCTCCTCAGCGGTAGCGTGGCCAATCCACAGGATATCGTCGCATGGCTGAAGCGCATCGGACGCGATGCCGTGCTCGTCTCGCATACCGAGCGACCGGTGCCCCTGGAGGAAGTAGATCTCGAAAATCTCCCGAACAAGATGCCCGCGAATGTCCGCGGGCGCTGGCCACGCCTGGTCGGCAATGCGCTGCGCGCTGATCTCGGTCCCATTCTGCTCTTCGCGCCGCGCCGTCGGGCCGCGGAGGAACTGGCCCGCGATCTCGCCGGCGCGCTGCCGGCGGATGCGCCGCTGCATCTCAACGCCGAACAGCAGCAACTTGCCGGCCCGCAACTGGCGAAGCTGCTCGCGCGTCGCGTCGCCTTTCACCACAGCGGACTCAGCTACGCGCAGCGCGCCGGACTCGTCGAGCCGCTGGCCAAGGCCGGCCAGCTCCGCGCCGTCGTTGCCACCATGGGCCTCGCCGCGGGCATCAATTTTTCCATGCGCGCGGTGCTCATCACCGACACCCGTTACATGGCCGGAAATCTCGAGCGCCAGGTGGCGCCGGATGAAGTGCTGCAGATGTTTGGCCGGGCGGGGCGGCGTGGGCTCGACGAGCTTGGCTATGCGCTGATCAGCGATCGCCCACCGCGCCTGCACGATGGCCGCCCGCGCCAGCTCAAGCGCCCCGCGCAGGTCGACTGGCCCACCCTCCTCGCCGTGATGCACGCCGCGGTGCAAACCGGCGCGGATCCCTTTGCCGCGGCGCTCGACCTGAACACGCGCCTCTTCACCGCGCAGGCCGTGCCGCTCGGAATCGAGCATTCGCGCCAGACCGGACCGATGCCCTGCGGCCTTTCCGTCGACATGGAACGCGCCCGTTTCGCCCGGCGCGGCATCGCCGAAATGCTCAACTCGCGTGGCGAGTGGGAGGTGCGTCCCGCGGCGACCGAGGCCTCGCTCGGCGAAGTCTTGGCGCGCGAAGGCGATCGCTGGCGCCCCGCGCTCTCCCTCGCCCGAACCCTCGACCCATTCGGCTTCGGCAATCTCTGCAAACTGGAAACCGAGGGCGCCAAACGTTATGGCCGCGAAGCCGTCATCGGCACCCGCCGCGGCGACACCACGCTCTCGCTCGCGCCCTGGCTGCGACGACTCCTGCGCAAAGCGCGGTTGGAACCCGACGCCCTGCAACGGGAAGTGGTCGAACGTCTCCCAGCGCTGCTGCAACAAGCCGCGCCGAAGGAGCGCACGATTCCACCGGCCACGGCACTCCGCTTCATCACTCGCGGCGATCAACTGCTCGCCCGCCAGGATTTCTCGGCCGTGCCGGTCAGCGCCTTTCGCGATCGACACGGACGCCTCCTGCTCAACCCGCCGGAGCGGCGCGAACTGCCGCCGGTGTGCCGCAACTGTCCGGAACTGCAAGCCTATTGCGAGCGTGTCGAGATCACGGTCTCACCGGCTTACGCCTGGCGGCGGCTTGGGCTCATCGATGTGGCCGGCATGCCGACGCCCCGCGGTATTCTCTTCAGTTTCTTCCATCACGGTGAGGGATTGGCTGTCGCCGCGGCGCTGGAGGACGAGAGCTATCCTCTCGAGGAGCTGGTCTTCGACCTCGCCAATCTCCGCGCCGGGCCGCGTTTCGCCGGCGACGATTCTCCCTACGGCGGCCGCCTCGGCGGGCTCTGCCAGCGCGTCTACGAACGCGCCGACCTGCCCGGCTATCTCGACATGGGCGTGCCGCTCGACTACGGCGCCGGCGCGAGCGAAGTCGTCCGGGAAATCGTCGAGCGCGGCGCTTCCCGCACCCGCCTGCTCACCGAGTCCCTGCGCCAGGGCGACATCGAACGCGCCCTGGTCGAATGGCGCAGCGTCCTGCGGCACATCGTCTGGGCGCCCGACTACGATCTTCCCCGCTGGCGCGACCTGAAGGCCGCCGCCAATGATTTGCTGGAAAAGTCTACCTCGCCGACGACGATCGCGCGGCCGTAAAGCGGCACCGCAGTGGATAGGAGGTATAGGAAGAATAGGAGTTATAGGAGTCCTCTATCCCCCATTTTTCCCATTCCTCCTATTGGTCCTATCTTACGCGCTCTCCGTCGAGACGTGCTCTTCCTTGTCCCCCGCCTCCATCGCCTGCTCCAGGGCGCGCCAGGCGAGCATCGCGCATTTTACGCGCTGGGGAAATTTCCGCACGCCTTGCAGCAGCCGTAGGTCGCCCAACAGCTTCGGCGGGTCGCTGACCTCGGTCGTCACCAGATCGTGGAAGGCACTGAGCATCGCTCCCGCATCCGCGCGGCTTTTGCCTTTCACCTTCAACGTCATCATCGACGCCGAGGCCTGGCTGATCGCGCAACCCTGGCCGGTGAATTTCAAATCTTCGATCCCGCCATCCGCGCCGAACTTCACGTGCAGATGAATCTCATCACCGCACGACGGGTTGTCGCCGTGGACGTGCACCGCGCCATCGGCGATCTCGCCCATATTCCGCGGCCGGCGTGAGTGATCGAGGATCACCTGTTGATACAACTCTTCGAGTTCCGAATTCATGCAAAGAAACGCACCGCATTTTCGAGGATCTCCATCATGCGATCGATCTCCTCGATGGTGTTGTAGAAATAAAAGCTGGCGCGCGTCGTTCCCGGGAGCCCGAGTTTGCGCATGAGCGGTTGCGTGCAGTGATGTCCCCCCCGCAACGCGAGCCCGTACTGGTCGGCGTAAGTCGTCAGATCGTGCGGATGCGCCGCCTCCATCACGAAGGCCACCAGCCCTCCGCGCTCCCGTGGTCCCAGCACCCGCACGCCCGGCAATTCCTCCAACCGGCGGTGCGCATAGGTCGCCAGCTTCGTGTCGTGCTCGAAAATCGCCGCGCGCCCGATACCCTCCAGGTAATCGATCGCCGCGCCCAGCCCGACCGCGCCGGCGATGTTCGGCGTGCCGGCCTCGAATTTCCCCGGCGCTTTCTTGAAGGTGCTGCGCTCGAATTGCACGCTGAGGATCATCTCGCCACCACCATGCCACGGCGGCATCGCCTCCAGCAATTCCGCGCGACCGTAAAGCGCGCCGATGCCCGTGGGCGCGCACATTTTGTGACCGGAGAGCGCCAGAAAATCGCAACCCATCGCCTGCACATCCACCGGCAGATGTCCCGCGCTTTGCGCCGCGTCCACGAGGCTCACCGCCCCGACCGCCCGGGCCGCGCTGCACAAATCGGCGACCGGATTGATCGTCCCCAGGGAATTCGAAATGTGGGTGAACGCGAAGATCTTCACCTCCGGCGTGAGCAGCGAATCCAGCGCGCCGAGCGCCAGCGCGCCATCTTCCTGCACCGGCACGAAACGCAACCGCGCGCCCGTCCGCTCGGCGAGCAATTGCCACGGCACGAGGTTGCTGTGGTGCTCCATTTCCGTGAGCAGGATGACATCCCCCTCGCGGAGAAATTTCACCCCCCAGGTGTTGGCCACGAGATTGATGCTCTCCGTGGTGCCCCGCGTGAACGTGATCTCATCCTCATTCGCCGCGTTGAGATACCTCGCCACCTTGGCCCGGGCTGCCTCGTAGGCTTCCGTCGCGCGCGTGCTCAGGCCATGCAATCCGCGGTGCACATTAGCATTGTCGTGCTCGTAGTAATGCTGCAACGCCGCCAGCACCGCGCAGGGCTTTTGCGAGGTCGCCGCGCTGTCGAAATAAATCAGCGGCTGGCCATGGATCTGTTCGCGCAGGATGGGAAAATCCTCGCGGATCGCCTGCCAATTCACTTCGTTCGTCTGCTGCATGTCATCAATATGGGCCGGACTTCACGCTGCGCCAAGCGGCAGAGCGTCATCGAGCAAAAGCACCGGGATGCCATCGCGAATGGGAAAAAGCAACGACCCATCCTCGCGAACCAGTCCGCCATAGATCGGTTCCTTGACCGTTCTCCCGGCACGATCGCGCAGCTTGCCGGCAGTGCGCGTGGCTTCGATTTGCGCGAGTTGCTCCACCGAGGCCAGCGACAAAGACTGCATCGTCTGGGGACAACGCAGGAGCGCGAGAAGTTCTTCGGTGATCATGCCCTTCTTTAATGGTCGGGCAGATCAGAGATGTCCATTCCGATAAGCGACGTCGCCAACGGCCGACGCAAGTAATTGATTCTGATGGGAAGGACGGGATCTCGTCTCCGCGCGTGACTTTCATTGGAGATTGGATGTTGGATGTTGGGCGTTGGATGTTCCCCGCCGAATGTCCCTCCACCGCCTCCCATGAAACGCCTCCTTTTCCTCCTCAGCCTGCTCTGCGCCGCCGTTCTCCACGCCGCTCCTTCCAATCCGCCGAATATCCTCTTCGCCCTCGCCGATGACTGGGGTTACCACTCCGGCGTCTACGGTACGAAGTGGGTCCAGACGCCGAGCTTCGACCGGGTGGCGCGGGAGGGCATCCTCTTCACCCACGCCTACACGCCGAGCGCCAAGTGTGCACCATCGCGGGCCTGCATCATCACCGGTCGCAACCCCTGGCAGCTCAAGGAAGCGGCCAATCACATCTGCTATTTTCCGCAGGAATTCAAAAGCTGGGGCGAAGCTCTCAAAGAACACGGCTGGTTCGTCGGTTTCACGCAGAAAGGCTGGGGACCCGGCGTGGCCAAGGATGCCAGTGGATTTCCGCGACTCCTGACCGGCGTCGCCTTCAACGAGCACAAAGCGCCGCCGCCCACCAACGGCATCAGCAACAACGACTACGCGGCCAATTTCAACGCCTTCCTCGACGCCGCGCCCAAGGGCAAACCGTGGTGCTTCTGGTACGGCAGCGTGGAGCCCCACCGCGGTTACGAATACGGCTCGGGGGTAGCCAAGGGCGGCAAGAAACTCTCCGACATCGATCGTGTGCCCGCCTGCTGGCCGGACAACGAGACCGTGCGCAACGACCTGCTCGACTACGCGTTTGAGGTCGAGCACTTCGATCGCCACCTCGGCCGCATGCTCACCGAACTGGAAAAGCGCGGTCTGCTCGACAATACCCTGGTCATCGTGACCAGCGATAACGGCATGCCTTTCCCGCGCAGCAAAGGCAACGCCGGCGAAATGCCGAATCATCTCCCGATGGCCATCCGCTGGCCGGCGGGCATTCCACATGCCGGGCGGACGGTGGACGATTACGTGAGCTTCGTGGACATCGCCCCCACGCTCATGGACGTTGCCGGCATCGATTGGTCCACCACCGGCATGGCGCCGACCGTGGGCCACAGCCTCACCGATATCTTCCACTCGCAGAAATCCGGCATCACGAATCCGGCGCGCGACCACGTGCTCATCGGCCGCGAGCGCAATGACATCGGTCGTCCGCACGACGAAGGCTATCCCATCCGCGGCATCATCAAGGGCGGCTATGTCTATCTCGATAACTTCGAGCCCACTCGCTGGCCGGCCGGCAATCCCGAGACGGGTTATCTCGATTGCGATGGCAGTCCGACCAAGACCACCATCCTCGAGGCGCATCGCCTCGATCCCAAGAATATCTTTTGGGCGCGCTGCTTCGGGATGCGTCCCGCCGAGGAATTTTACGATCTCGCCCACGACCCCGATTGTATCAACAAC